>Ga0209404_10001616_pt1 | contig 14917 bp, 17 predicted proteins | sample TroAtlMetagenome_2_FD_187447 | JGI IMG/M metagenome (GOLD analysis project Ga0209404, IMG submission 187447) | Marine eukaryotic phytoplankton communities from Atlantic Ocean - Tropical Atlantic ANT8 Metagenome (SPAdes) (version 2) | ecosystem: Environmental > Aquatic > Marine > Oceanic...
GGAATGAAGACACACAAGTTTGGGAAGAACCGATAAAAGATAATTAATCAACAAGAGGAGCGGTAACTAATGGCTAGTAAAGCACGAGATTTAAGTAGAAGAGGACATAGAGCCATGGCTAGTGCCATGACAGAGGATAGCATAACTAAAGCTCATGTTGGATTAGGTAATGTTGATAATACATCCGATGCAACTCAACAAGCTGCGATTTTATCTGCAGCTACAGCTTCAGATGTTGGTTTAGGTAATGTAGAGAACACCGCATTATCATCTTGGGCTGGATCTTCTAATATAGATACTACAGGAAATATTACTACAAATAGAATTATGTCTTATGGTAGATTTTCCGGAAATCATGTTTTAGGAAATACATGGTATAATCATGGATCTAGTGGTGGATCACATGTTTATTTAAGAACACCTATTACTCACAATGAAAGTAACATGTTTCTTATTGAAATAATATCTTATGAGTATGGAGGTTCTTATTGTGGTTACTATTTATATTCTGGTTATGCTTATAGTGGAAGTTCATTAATTAACACAAAAACTGCCACCCTAACCGGTCGTAGTGTCGATATGGGTGTCAATAGTCAGAATAAAGTTTATTGTCGGATTGTTAGTGGAGCACACTATTATTCCCACTTTCATTTTAGATATACTGGATGGGCATCTAAAGACCCGAATGACTTTTCATGGAGCAATTCAGCAGGATAAAAAATATGGCAATACCAGATCAATTACCAGATCCAATTATAATTGAGAAAATAGAACAAGCCAATAGTTGGAGAAATGAAAGAATGAATCTATATGGGCAGTGGGGTGACCAATTAGATAAATTATGGCACGATATAGAAAATGGAACGTTGGATAAAGAAGGTTCGTGGTTTAAAGCAATAAAAGAAATAAAGGACGGCAACCCTAAACCCAGCAATCTAGAAGAATTAGAGCAAGAAATTGAAGATTTAATTACTGCAGAGAGAGATCGAGACAGAAGATTTAAACATGAAGGATAATATATAATAAGGATAATATATAATGAAAAATAATGAAACCAATGAAAGCTTTCCACGTGGCATAGTTGAAGCTCTTTTTATAGATGAAGATGCTACTGCCGTAAAAATAACTTCACTAGGTGAGGACAAAAAATGGAAAATTGATGTATGTCAAGTTGATCCTACTAGTCCAATGTTTATTGATTTAATGAAACTCACCAACTTAGACGATATAGAAAAAGATACAATAGAAAATACTAAATTACGTGTTGATGAACAGACACGGTTTGAATCTTTTGAAAGATCAGACGAGGAATCTTATAATTTAGGTTTTGAGGCAGGAGTAGCAGAAGGTAATGCCCCTATACGATTGATTAAGCTTACAGAAAATTTCAATTTAGAGGATTTATTTAAATTGAAATTAGAAATATTTGAAACGGATATTATTAAAAATAAAACTACTAGAGAACAACGTTCATCGATTAGGAAAGCAGAAAACCCTCTAAACCTTATTGGTTTATATTATACCATATTAAATGATATAGAAAAAGATTCATAATATGATTATAGTAGCTGTAAGAATTGGCAACAAATACTCAGTTAAATATGAAACATATCTAGAACAAAAACTTCCCAAAGCTAAATTTATCTGGATCAGAGAACCTATTCAACCCCACATTATGTTTCAATGGAACAAAATGTATGGTATGTCTCTTGATTTACCTGATCCCATTTGTGTTATAGATATTGATATACTATTAATTAATGACTATTTAGAGTTATTTAATTACCCTATTAAACGCAATGAGTTTATTGCAATGCCTTCATGGTGGGGTGATACTAGTAATCCTAAATATAAAATTAATGGTGGGTTTTTTAAATATTATCCTAAAGACTGTAAATACATTTATGATAAATTTATGAAAGATCCATTATATTGGCAGAAATATTATATAAAAAATGGAACTACTACGGGTCCTGTTAATGGTGAACAATATTTTGTAGAAGATAGTGTATTAGAACGTTTAGACCTTAAACTTTTACCTAATGAATGGGTTTGTCGTATGGTGAATGAAGATTTTTTCGATAATAAAGATATGTATGACAGTTGGTTAATATCAAATAATATTAAATATAATAAAATCACTAATAATAGTTATATGTATTTGGATAAAGAATATTATCAAGATATTAAATTAGTGCATTATGCTCACTCTTTAAATAAACCTATGTGAATGAAGTTAATAACACAAACAGATAAAACCTCTTTGTATGATAACGGTGAATTTTTAATCAAACAATGTAGTCAGTTAGCTAGTTTTGACATTGAGGCATATAATTATTTTCAAGCCAATTTAGATTTTTTGGTAGAAGTAGATAATTTTAAGGGTGATCCATCAGAATTTGAAATTCATATGGAGAAAGTACAAGGTACATTGTTACTAGAACACTTTCTTAATATAACTATTCCTGAACGGTTAGAATTATATGGTAATATAGTACAACATTGGATACCTTCACTAATTAGAATGTCCCGTGCCATTTTGAAATCTCGTTCTATTGTAGATGAGGCTTATTTTTTTCATAGAGATATCACTTCCATGAATATAATGCAATCAGATAAAGGAATGGTATTAATAGATCCTGATTCGTTTGAATGGGTAGACAAGGCAACTATGGTGTTATATTATAATATGACTGCTGCACAATTTACTCGCGATATATTTCGAACTAATGGAGATGAATAAATGAATATTATATTTGTAAAATGGGGAAATAAATATAATAGTGAACATGTGAATACTTTATATTTGTCGTTATTACAATATAATTCTAAAGCAAACTATTATTGTTATACCGAGGACCCCTCCAACTTACTTATGTCTACTATTCCTATAGTAAGTAAACCTCGATTAAAGCGGTGGTGGAATAAATTATATATGTTTAGTCATAATTTCCCTCTTTCAGGAGAATGTTTATTCTTTGACATAGACACAAGAATAAACAAAAATCCATTTCCTTATTTTAATGATTTTTCCGGCCTAACACTAATTGATTGTCATTGGAAAAATGATTCGATATTTGACAGGCCCCATAATTATGATGTAAGAATTAATAGCTCAGTAATAACTTGGACATCAGGTACTATGAATGATATTTGGGAAAAATTTTATAAGAATAAGGATTATTATCTACGTAAATATAAAGGCATTGATAGATTTATTGTACATGAGGGTTTTACTTATAAAACTTTTCCCACAGAACTTATACAATCTTTTAAATTTGAACCTAATAAAATTGCGCCTATTACCACATATGAAGAATTAGATTATGGAGATCATTTTACAAAGAATACTAAAACAAATTGAGATAATTTATGATGATTCTATGTATAGTCAGACTAATGATTTATATAGAATAAAAGACCTCATACATTCAGTAGATTATAATCAAATTTTAAGTAAACGCTGGTTAATTACTGAACTATTAAATATTTTTAACCCCATTAGGAATAAACATAATCTAGGTGAAATTCCTAAATTTATTATAGGGGGTGGATGGTATGGATTAATGGCTTATTTACTACGCGAGAAATTTGAAAATAGCTTAATAATTAATGTTGATATGGATCCTGTTTGTTTGGATATAGGTTCTAAAATATATCATGACCAAGATATAGGTTTTGAGCAAAACGATGTGGTTGATTATGGCATCGATTGTGATATATTCGTTTCAACCTCTGTGGAACACTTTGATAAAGATGATTTTAAATTTCTATTAAAATCTAAACCAAAACATACAATATGTGCTTTACAATCTAATGATTGGGAAAAAATAGACTCTCATATAAACTGTCATAAAACCCTAGATGATTTTATCAATTATCTATCTCTAAAAGAAGTTTTATACAAAGGTGAAATAAAAATAAATAATGAATATTCACGTTTTACTGTAATAGGCTGGTAATGAAAACAAGAAGAATTATATTTTCAATTTATATTAAAATATCTCAATCTAATTGGGATGTTCTGTCCGACAAATATAATTGTGATGATGTATTTAGTAAAAGTGAAAAAACTTATAATGCGTTTGAAGTTTATTATAATAGATTAATAGAATGTAAAAAAGCATATGCGGATATATGTGATGTGGATTATATCCTATTTGAAGATGACAATGATTATCAACAATTCAAAATAAAAATAAAACAGATTTTACCGGACATAACAGAATATAATATTATTAATTTTTATAAGTTTGATAGATTGGAATATTTAGCCGAATATTATGATGAAGTTTTATTTTTAGATTTTGATGTTGTACCGTTCACAACTGATAGTTTTTTTAATGTTTGGAATTGTAAAGATTTCTTTATATTAGCTTCATCTAACACAAGATTTAAAGTACTTCAAGATTTTAATACATTATATTATAGTTTAAATTTCCGTTCACCTGAAGCTAAAATGTTAAACTCTATGTTGTTGTGTCAGGAATATGATATGTATGTATTTGATTTAAAACCATATAATACAGGAATTATGGGTGCTTCAAAAGAATTAATACATAAATTAAATTATTTTGAAGATTTTGAAATATTATTGGGACATATGACTGAAATAACAAAAGATAAAACATTACCGGAAGAGTGGCGAGTTGGTATGGGATGGGATAACGAAACAGTTTTCGGTTTTAGAGTATTTCAACGCAACATACCCGTAAAAGACAAATTAAAAAAATGGCATAGTATCATAGAGGAACACTTACCTAGTGGTATTAAATTGGGACATTTTATTCATAAAAATTTTGAATTATTTCCAGAATGGAATAAATGAAGAAAAAATTATTAGCAGGGGGGTGTAGCTACACCAACAGACCCCACCAAAGTACACCTGATATCACTTTCTGGCCGGAGTATGTGGCCGGAGATTTAAATTTAGAATGTATTAATATGGGTCGGTCAGGTGCAGGGAATGATTTTATTTTTAATAGCATAGTACGAGGTATTACGGAAAATGACGATATAGAACTTGTGGCCGTTTTATGGACCCAAATGTTCAGATTAGATTTTTGGAATTTTCAGAAAAATACAACGAACATACTCGTAGATGGTTGTCGTGATTCTCCAAATGCTTTTATTGGGCCAATGGAGTCTCCCCAAAAGTTTTTTTCTGATGTATCAAGAATATTTTTAGAAAAACTAGATGAACATTATTGGTTAGATCAATATATAATGAATTATTTTTTAAATATTACCATTTTACGAAATTTATGTAACAAATTAGGAATAAAATTAATAATGGCACAGGCAATGGAAATTGAACCATATCATACAATCTATAAGGACCTTTTGGATGTAGAGTATTTTTTCAAACAATTCACTAAGCAATTAGCTTATACTGGTGAGAATTCGGAAAATTTCATAGGATGGCCTATATTGACTGAACTTGGAGGTTATGCATTACAAGAATATGGTAAAGACTTATACAAACCAGAAAATAGAATTACAGACACAGATTGGCACCCTAATAGTAAAGGTCATAGAGTAATTGCAGATGAGATTTATAACAAATATAAAAAATTATACACATGAGTAAATATATTTTACTGACCCAACACCGAAGTGGATCTGCATATGTTTATGATTTTATGAACGAACATAATTTCATATATAATAAAATGGAACCTTTAGGTGAATTCTTTTTCAAGTATGGTATACCTATATCTTTGCCTGATAAATTAATGTATATGCCACTATCCCCACTCACTCAGGATGGATTTCATAAGAATTCAGATGTGTGGGAATTGAAACAATTACACAATGTTTCCGAAAATATAAACTCAGAAGAGTTTAATCATCTGGAGTTTATTAAAAAAAAATTAAAGTTATTAAAAGAGTATAATAGTAGTGATTATACTATTAAACTAATGGCGAGTGACTGGTATTTATATACTGATTTCTTTAAAAATGAATTACTTCCTTTTTTTGAAAATTATACGTTTATCATATTGCATCGTAATTTGTGGGACACTTTTATTAGTTGGGAGGTACAACAGAAAATAGAGTGGTCTAATCCTCATGGTAAATCTGATACTGATACTACAATTACAGAAATATTAAAACCATTTGAAATTTCTCTTAACTCAGTATTGGAGATTATAAATAAAAATGAAAAGGCACAAGAACTGTATCGTGATGTCAAAAATTCTTATAAATGTGTAGATATGTATTATGAAGAATTGAGTGATTCTTATCTTAATAATTTTTTTGAACTCAAAGACGGCCTCAAAACACAGTCCACTTGGCCATTAAAAACGGATTATAGACCGTATATTATTAATTATAATGACCTATGGGAAACATTTAAAACATTAAAATGAAATCTTTATTGATAGCCTCAGGATGTAGTTATACTGATATTCAATTTCACGATAAATATGAAAAGCCTAAATTTCCAGTTACAGATTGTTGGCCCTCTGTTCTGGCTAAAAAAATAGGAGTAGATAATTATGTTAATCTAGGTAAAGCCGGTGCAGGAAATGAATATATTTGCTATAGTATATTGGATGCTATCGCTAACAATCCAAATACTAAAATAATAGTTGCTGCTTTTTGGGGTGAATATTCAAGAATATGGTTACAATTTGAAAATACACCGATGAATTATAAATTCGGTCCTCCTATACAACCCACGGCAACATCTTTACGGAATAAAATTAGATTATATAAAGAACAACTAGACCTATCAAAAATAAAAGATATGATAAAAATACGAAAGGATGAAAAACAAATAGTAAGAGCTATGCCATATGTGGGAGCCAATGATATAGGAAAACATGCTAAATATGAACCTATCATAAAAATTAATACTATATTAAATGAATGGTTTTATAATTTAGAGTTATTTGTTACGAAAAATTTATCATTAATATATTTATTGCAGGAGACTTTGAAAAGACAGGATATACAATTTTGTTTTGCTCAAGGTATACCACCAAGATGGTTAGGCATAGCGCCTCAAGAGGATTATGAGATGCATGTTGAATTGTTAGAGAATAAATTAACAGATTTAATAGACGATAAGTTCTTTATAGGGTGGCCGTGTTATGAAACCTTAGGTGGTTTTCATTATCAGAATTTACCTGAGATTTTAAATAACCCTGAAAAATATAATATTATTGAAGGTGATCCCCATCCCAATCAAAATGGTCATAACTTCATTGCTAATATGTTTTATAAACGATATGAAAAAAACTATATTAAAGATTAAGTTAAAATTACTTTCCTTTTATCGGAAACATTTTAAAAAACACAAAAAATCTACGGATTCAGAGTTTATATATGACTAATCTGAAATGCCAAGTACCTTTTACCGGCATCACTATCGATTCTTTGGGTAATTTGGTGGTATGTTGTGCGAGTGATAGATTTCCTATAAAACATATATCAGAAGTTGATAATCTTTCAACTTTTTTTAATAGTGAAATTTATGAAAAAATTAGAAAGCCTTTTACGGATGGTACTTTTTTATCATTAGAGAATTGTTTGCATTGTAGTCGAGCAATCAAAACAGGATCTTTAGGTTTTATCCAGACATATGATAATTTCGGGTTTTCATATGAATTGGATGGTGTTAAGATACAATATTTGGAAGTAACTACGAGTAATATATGTAATCAAGCCTGTGTGATGTGTGGAGGTAAGTATTCCTCTAAATGGATACCTTATGAAAAAGATGCTGCTAAATATAATCTGAATTTTCGTACAGAAACTTTTAGACACTCTACTAATATTTCTAAATTGAACACCGATGATGTTAATAAAATTTTAAAAATATTACCAGAAATATCTGTACTTGTAATAAAAGGAGGAGAACCTTTTAGTGATAAAAATAATATGATACTATTGGAAGAACTTGCTAAGGTTAATACAAAATGTAAAGTTCATATAGTTACAAATTTTTCTATAATGAGTGAGAGAATTTTAAAAACAATACATAAATTTGAAGACATAAGTATTATTGCGAGTATAGATGGTTTTGGTGATGTATATGAATGGATACGAACAACAACATGGGAAAGAATATTGAAAAATATATTTAGATATAATGAATATGGAGGTCGAAAAATTGCTGTTTCAACAACTATGTCTATTTTTAATTGGTGGCACTATAGGGAAATGGCAGAATATTTCCAAGATGTGCCGGGAGTAAACAGAATGACATTTTCGTGTTTAGTAGAAGGGCCAGCATATTGTTCTCCATTATATTTGTCCCCTAAGCACGTGGAAGAGGGTAAACAAGATTTTTTAACATTTCTACAAGAGAATTATTCGAAACAGGAAAATGCTTTATCGGATTATACAGGAGAAACTTGGCAACATAAAAATAACAATTTTAGGATACATAGAGTGGAAAATTTATTAGCAGTAGAGTCTGTTAAAGAAACTTTAACTAAGAAATATCACAGTCAACGTAAACATATTATACCGTGGTTACAATTTTGTAATAATTTTCGTAATGTAGATTTTGATATTAGGGATGTGGTGCCCGAACTTAATGATGTTGAGAAGGAGATTAATGATGTTATATGATACATCTAAACAATTTCAAATACAATTTGAACCAACTTGGGCGTGTAATGCTAAATGTCCACATTGTCATAGAACTAATGTTAAGAAGAAAAATTTACCCCCTCGTGATTTTATTAAGAAAGGTATGAACTATTGGAAATTCGATGAATTTGTTGAATGTTTTCCTCCTGAATTTCTACAAGAGAAAATTAATTTAATTGTTTTTTGTGGAAGTTATGGTGATGCGTGCACATGGCCTCCTTTATATAAGATATGTGAATATATTCTGTCTAATACTGATAGATTGTTTATTGCAATGGAGACTAACGGTTCCATGCGTGATGAAGATTTTTGGTGGAAATTAGGATCTATAAATCCGAAACGCATGAATATACAATTTGACATAGACGGAATGACACAAGAAACCCATTCTCATTATCGTGTCGGTACATCATTAGAAAAGGTTCTTCAAAATACTGAAGCAGCAGTGGCCTCTGGTTGTATTGTTTCTGCTCAAATGATTGTATTCAAACACAACCAACATGAGGTAGAGGATGTTAGAAAATTGTGCAATGATATGGGTGTACAGAAATTTACTACCTTATACTCTTCCCGTGATTTTGATGAACCTTATTTTGGTAGTATAAAAGAATATTTACCTTTTACATATAAAGATAAAGAGTATAAACTTGAAAATTCTACTGAACCATATAAAATTAATAAAGCTAAAGATGATATAAATTGTATGGCGAAAGATAAAAATGAAGTATTTATAGATGTGAATGGTGTAGTATTTCCCTGTTGTTATTTTGGGACACCCGCAGCTCAGGGAAATTTTCGTTTTGGAGAACATATACCACTTGAACAAAAAGATGAATTATTAAATATAAAAAATAATTCTTTTGATAATATTATAGATATATACAACGATATAGTTCCGAAACATTATTGGTTTCAGCCCGGTACCACCTGTACTTGGATTTGTAACAAAAAAAAGGCGTTATCAAGTAGTACACGGCATATATCAACATTATGAGGAAACTTTATGACTCCTAGAGAAAAGGCTTTAATCAGACTCAGTATGATGTCTGATTGGCAGGAACAACAACATTTTAATTCTTATAAACTTTTAAAAGAAATAGAACAGTTTAGTGATGATTGGAAACCATATAACCCCAAAAAACCAAATAATAGATGGGGATTAAGTGTTACTAGTATTGACGGTGAACTTAGTGGAATACCTGACTTAACCAGCCTTAGGGACTATGAACTTCAAACTGGCAAAAAAGTTCAAAATATAGATTTAAATGTACCTACCGAGGTGTACAAACAAAGTGAAGAACTTCAAAACATATTAAAACCTTATTTACCGTGGTTAACCCGATGTCATTTTTTACGAATGGATAGGGGTGGATTTTTTCCTGATCATTTTGATATTGTCCAAGCTGGAAATTATGCAGCTGATGAAATTCGATTAGTTGGTTTTGTTAATGTAGATGAATACAATTTTAAATGGATTTATGATGATAAAATAATAAACAAAAACAATGGAACTCTTTGGTATTTTAATGCAAGTAAGCGACATAGTGTTTTTTCAACAAAAGATGGTATGATGTTATTAGTTGTATGTTTAGGTCATTGGGAGGAAAAATTGTTTAGTACATTGTTAGATCAAGCAAAAGTTAAATGATAGAGTCTGTATTTTGGTGTTTATTAGGAATTATTAGTGGAGGAATAGCAGGTATAATACCTGGCTCGGCGGCCTTTATTGCAGTTGCCATATTTTACTCAATACTTGAAGGATTGTCAGCATTTAATATTTTACTTTTTTATGTTGCAGTTTTAATCACAACCAATTATACTAATAGTATATGTGCAATACTGTATGGCATACCGGGTGATGCAACCGCTATTGCTACTGCAAGATATGGTCATAAATTTTTTAGAAAAGGATTTGGACATTTAGCAGTTAGCAGTAATGCTATTTCAAGTAGTATTGGATCGATATTTGCTATTGGATTGTTTATAGTATTTTATGATTATATCTATGGTGTTTTTAGATTTTATAATAGTACACTTCAAGTTGTAATTATATCAATAGCAATCTTTTTAATAACTTTTAGTGTAAGACAACATATACTAAAAACTATATCGCTTTTTATACTAGGTGGTATATTAGCGAAAATTGGATTCGATAACTTAACATTTGAAAGTTGGGGGACATTTGATAATCCATACTTAACATTAGGCATTCCATTTAATGCAGTAATGATAGGATTATTCATAATACCAGAGTTTTTAAAGTTTGTTGACTTACAAATATCTATACCTAAAAGAATTACTAAATTTGGTATGGGAAAAAATACTTTAGGTGCTACATTATTAGGTAGTTTTATAGGGTTTTGGTCAGGACTTATACCCGGCGTAACAAATATTTTAGGAAGTTATGCAAGTGCGGTAATAGTTAAGAGGTATTTTAAAATGCCATACTTAAAGTGTATTGCTGCAGCAGAGTCGGCAAATAATAGTGGAGCCTTGAGTAGTTTGCTACCATTAGTTATATTAGGTATTCCTATTGTTGGGAGTGAAGTATTGGTGTTTTATTTGGTATCTTCAACAGGTTTTGTATTTGGTTTAGAAACTATTGATACTTTTAAAAATATCTTATATTTTATACCAATTATAATTGGAATATGTCTAGTGGTTAGTTGGGCTGGTTTCAATTCATTGGGTAAGGTTTCATATTTAATCAAGGAATATAAAAATTATATTACTTGTGTGATTATTGTGATTATAAGTATTATTGCAATATCAATATATCCTGTTAAGGAATGGATGATCATGTGTATAATTGGTCTAACATTAATGGGATATCTTATAAGGAGATGGGATACTATTCCTATAGTTTATGGTTATTTCTTAACAGATTTGTTTTGGGATAATCTAATGAGAACAATGATAATACATTTTTAAAGGATAAAATGAAAAAATTGAGTATATTAATAATATCAATATTTGTTGCTTTTAGCATCAATGCAGGATCGACAGAAAAGTTTACTATTGTGAATACTGGAAGTAAAACAGGTGGGTTCAATGCCATGCTTACTATGCTTGGTAAAACAATAAACCACAATTATGTTCAGGCCGAAAACCCGATAATAGGAGCGTCATATTTTGATGATGTAAATGTTATTACTGCATGGAGTACAGAATGGCCCGGTAATAATCCACAAATTCCCAGAATAAAAGTTAATGAAGATAATATTGTTGCACTCACAGTATATGAAACGATATTATGTTCTAGAGAATTTAAGACGATTGATTCATTAAAAGGTAGTGTTAAAATTGGTACATGGGGTGATTCACCAGCAGTAGCAAAATTTATCAAGTCGTTAGGTGACAAACTTGATGTTAAATTTACAATAGTGCCTTATGGTGGAAGTGGTGATATTACACGTGGTTATTTGGGTGGAGATATCGATACTGTATTTGTTACACAATCAAAACAAAGCAAGATTGAAAAAGACGGCAAATGTATTGCCTTTAGTTCAAAGGGTGAATTAGATTTTGCTTTTATTGATGCCATTTTATTAATTAACGGCGAGTTGGGTAACAAAATTGAAGCAAGGAAGGCAATGTTATATACCATTAATACAGAAGAATGGCAAACAACTCAAGATGGTGTTGCAGTTTATGTTCCAAATGGTACAAATGATACGGAGTTATTAACCAAATATAATAATGCGGTAAAGTTTAATAATAACTAATACTATCTTGTAATTGACTAATTATATTTTCACCCAATTTAAATCGATTTTTCCCTAATGTTATTATAGGGTAACTAAACCCCGAATCAGCAATAAAATTAAATTCAGGTATTGTTGATCCGGGCATAAGTTTTTTTCTTCTTACTTCAATATATTGCTCTAAATGTGATATATCCCCAACTTCTTTAATCTTTCCCGGTTTTAATTGTATTTGTTGCCATAAGTAATGGGTTTGAATATCAGCCCGTGACTCTGATAGTATTTGTGGCCATATTTTATTATCATTAACAGCATCACAAATATTCATTCCATTACCCGGCCTAGGATTTATATCAATCATTTTTGAATTAGCATAAACATCAGGACCTGATGTTATAATGTTTTTAAGTTGTAACTCTTTCGCTAGTGTAGTTAAAAAATGTAATACAGGAGTTACTTGAACTGCATCCGGTAAATATTCTTTTGAATAACTTCTATAAACTTGCTCTTCAAATTTAATATTATGTTCTACTTTTGATCTTATTAATTCTTGTTGAGCATACCACAACACATTTACTTCACTATTGCTGTCTATATAGGTATATGGGGTAAAATTTCCGCCTTCTCCGTTTAAAAATTCTTGTGACATTAAATGATATTTTACATCATTAAAATCGGGCTTTATGAACCCCTCAACATTGTCATCAAAAAAGCTCTCCAAATTATTAAGTTCCAAATACTTTAAAAAATCTGCTTTATTATTAAATCCATAATATTCTAAACTACTATATTTTCCATATCGCTTTGTTCCTGTTCCAACTGTTGGTTTAATAATAAATGCTCTATCATCAAACATATCCAAATCAGATGGGGTAACCGGCACAATACTATCTGGAACATATTCTCCCAAACCAATACTTCTGCAATATGTGTCTAATTTGTCTTTATGTGATAAGATTTCGGCCGCATGTTCGGATACATTATTCAAACCATAATGTTTCTCTAATTGGGCTTGTATTGGTAGGAGGTTCTCGTTTACTGAGTATATTATATCAGCGGTTGGTGTGTGAAGTAATATTTCTTCAACATTAAAATTTTCGTTTAGGTGTACCTTATCCGCATTTTCTAATCTAAAAACACGCCTATCATTTTCAATGTGTCTATCTAACCCGTCTTTTTGTGATACAATAGTAATGTGGTTATTTAATTTTTTATGTCCTAATATGAAATTAGTAAGTTTATTCCATCCCCTTCTATGACATAAAATTAAAACATTTTTCATTACCACCCCAATTCTCTTAACGTTGTATTATCAGCACATGTACTGATAGATTCTCCTGTTACCTCTTTGTAAGGTAGTTTCTTTGTATATCCTATTTTAGTTAAGAAGTCTCTATTTTGTATGGGATTACCGTGTCCAACTTCATATATTTTATCACATTGTCCCTTTTCTATAATCAATTTAATTGCACGACATACATCATCCACATGTGTATAGTCTCTACTCTGGTCTGTAATGTATTCTAACTTATCATCTTTTGCTAAACCATATAACATATTTTTACGATAATTGATACCACCATATACTGTAAAGAATCTCATGATGATACAATTTTCAGGTGAGAGTACTTCACATGCATATTTCGACATTGCATAGGGACTAGCCATTTCTTTAACCGATGATGTTGAAGCAAATAGAATTTTTGTATTGGTACCACCATATCTATCGAATATTATATTACAACCATTAATATTATTGTCAAAATATTTATGGGGATTTTTTATACTATCCCTCACACCTGTATGTGCGGCAAGATGTATGACATAATCAACATCAGGTAGGTTTGTACAGTTACATAGATCAATAGGAAAGTCTATACCATTTATTTGATATTCGGTATCATATTTAAAATATTCCCATAGGTTTGTTCCTATATATCCAGCATGTCCTGTTATTAATATACGTTTCATAATACCTCTACACCTGTCTTAATTTTAAAATTATTTGCATCTCTTTCATCATTCACTATAGGTTCACCCTTTATGTTGAGTGAGGTGTTTAAGATCATAGGGTACCCTGTCTTTGCTTTCCATTTCTCAAGAAGCTCTCTATGAATACCATTTTCAACAATCTGTAATCGTGTAGTACCATCAACGTGTACTATACCGGGAAATTTCTTTCGTGTATTATTGTCGGCAATGAACGTTGAATTCATATATGGTGACCTTATGTTATCCGAGTAAAAATACTTAGAAACATCTTCCTTTAATATCATAGCTGCAAAGGGTCTAAACTCCTCTCGACCCTTTATCTTATTCATTACATCTTTTATATTTTTTATCGATGGGTCACCCAGTAGTGATCTATTCCCTAGGGCTCTGGGACCAAATTCTGCTCTACCATTTGCTACACCCACAATCTTATTACGTTTCAATTCTTTAATAATTTTGTCTATCGGATACTCACCCGCTATCTCATAACCTAGATATGGTGATGGTGATATTTTCTGTTTGATTCGTGACAGTACACACCCTATTGCTGAACCGGCATCACCGGGATTGGATGGTATATGTACATCACAATGTTTCAATAAGGAATTTGCTTT
>Ga0209404_10001617_pt1 | contig 14901 bp, 18 predicted proteins | sample TroAtlMetagenome_2_FD_187447 | JGI IMG/M metagenome (GOLD analysis project Ga0209404, IMG submission 187447) | Marine eukaryotic phytoplankton communities from Atlantic Ocean - Tropical Atlantic ANT8 Metagenome (SPAdes) (version 2) | ecosystem: Environmental > Aquatic > Marine > Oceanic...
AACTGACAAAGAAAAGATCTTTATTAGAGAAGGGTGGAAAAAATTTGGAAAAGAAAAATGTATTAATAAAAATATAGGTGGAAATCTAGATCCAAAGTCTCTTTCTAAAAGGGCAAAGGAAAATTTCAAAAATGGAATAGGTGGTATTGCAAATCTCACAATAGAACAAAGAAGAGTTGGTCAATTAAAAGCATCAATAACAAGGTCAGTAGATTTTCAAGTAAGAGACCCAAACGGAAAAATTCACAGTGCTAAAGGCATTTATCCCTTTGCTAGAAAACATGGTTTGAGTGGAGGTAACTTGTGGGGATTGGTTAGAGGAAGGTATGATAGTTATAAAGGATGGACAAATATTGATGTTGATCCATCAACAATCTTAACTCATTTAGAAAAATCCCATAAGATGAGAGATGAAGGAAGGGGAATCTGGTCAGAAGAATCAAAAAGGAAATCAAAGCAATCTTTGATTGAGAGGAATGCAATAGAATATCATGTTGTAAGTCCAGATGGGAAAGAGTATAAAGGAAAAAATGCAAGGGAGTTTATGAAAGAACATGGATTGTCCGGACCTTTTCTACAACTTTTATCTGGGAAAGTAGATCATCATAAAGGGTGGACAAAGTATGGACATCCACTTACTTATGAACTTGAGATGGATAAACGTGGTGCTTTTAAACCAAAATCCCCTCCTTTTGAATTGAGAGGTCCAGATGGAAAATTATATAAAGGTAATTCCAGAAGAGCATTTGCAAGAAAACACGGATTAACTTTTAACACGGTAAGTAATGTTTTGAATGGGCATATAGGAAACTCCTATGGATGGACATTACCAACTCCTAAACATGATAAAAGGTGGGATAAGATAATGATTAAAATTAAAAGTCCAGAGGGAAAGATTTATGAAGTTGAAAATAGAAAAGAATTTTGTAAAGAGTATGGATTAAATTATGGTAGTTTTTTAAAATTAACACAAAAGACAGGAATTGGATCAAGAAAATCTTATAAAGGATGGACAAGGGTTGATAATACTTAATAAATATACCTAGATGTAATGGATATGTGTGAGGACGGATGTTGTTATAGGAAAGAAGAATGAGGTTTTTTTACAGATAAAAGCAGAACCTCACATATGTATGGAATTGCAAGACCACTTCACCTTTGATGTTGAAGGGGCTAAATTTATGCCACAATACCGTAATAAGTATTGGGATGGAAAAATTCGTCTATTTTCTACAGCAACAGGAGAGATTTACTGTGGACTATTAGATAAGATTGTTTCATTTTGTGATAGGCACGACTACACCTATGAATTTTTAGATAACAAATATTATGGAACTCCGTATGAAGTAAATAAGGGAATATCTTTTCAAGGTGTAAAAGATTATATGTCTGCTATTTGTAAGTATTCTCCCCGCAACTATCAAGTTGAGGGAGTATGCGATGCATTAAAACATAATCGAAAGCTCTTGATAAGTCCCACTGCCTCTGGCAAATCTTTGATGATTTACTCTCTAGTAAGGTACTACATTGATAAGAATGAAAAAATACTTTTAGTTGTTCCAACGACATCTCTCGTAGAACAAATGTATAAGGATTTTCAGGAGTATGGTTGGGATGCTGATTCATATTGTCACCGAATATATTCAGGCAAAGAAAAAACAAATGAATATCCCGTTACCATTACAACATGGCAATCGATTTATAAATTAGATCGTTCTTTCTTTGAGGAGTACAATGTAGTTATAGGAGATGAAGCACACCTATTTAAAAGTAAGTCATTAATCAACATTATGACCAAGCTTCATCATGCCAAATATAGATTTGGGTTTACTGGTACTTTAGACGGCACACAGACGCATAAGTGGGTGTTAGAGGGGTTGTTTGGACCATCATATAAGGTGACTAAAACAGATGAATTAATGAAGCAAGGTCATCTATCCCAATTAGATATTCAATGCCTTGTTTTAAAACATCCTCCTCAGAAGTTTGAAACTTATAATGATGAAATTGAATATATTATTTCTCATGAACAAAGAAATAAATTTATTACAAACTTATCATTAGATTTAAAAGGCAATACACTTATATTGTATAGCAGGGTAGAATCCCATGGTGCAGTATTATATGATTTAATAAATACTAATAAGCGAGGTGATAGAAAAGTATTTTTTATTCATGGTGGTGTTGATGCTGAGGAAAGAGAATTAGTTAGAGAAATTACAGAGAATGAATCCAACGCAATTATTGTCGCATCTTACGGGACTTTTTCAACGGGCATTAATATTCGCAATCTTCATAATGTTGTGTTTGCTTCCCCCTCCAAATCCCGCATTAGAAACCTCCAATCCATCGGGCGTGTTCTCAGAAAGGGAACAAATAAGATAAAAGCAATCTTATATGATATCTCCGATGATTGCACTCATAACTCTAGAAGAAATTACACATTAAACCACTTCATAGAAAGAATTAAAATTTATAACGAAGAGAATTTTAATTATGAAATAATCACTATACAGTTAAAGATATGATAGAAGATGATTTTTATTCAACAATTAAACTTAAATCTGGAGAAGAGATATTCGCAAGAGTAGCTGCTTCTGAAGAAGATAATAGAACAATGTTATTAGTCCATAGTCCAATTACTATAGGTGAAATTAAAGGAAGAAAAGGTACAGTAGGGTATAAGGTAGAACCTTGGTTAAAGACTACTACTGATGATATGTTTATTATTAATATGAATGATGTTCTTACTCTTTCTGAATCTAAAGATATAGATATGATCTTAATGTATGAAGATTATGTTAATCAATCTCATAAAGACCATACAAATAGATCTAAAATTAATAGAAGAATGGGATATCTTGGTAATGTGACTGATACCAAAGCATCTCTTGAGAAGATTTTTAAAAGTAGCTAAGCCAATCTCATCAACCTCCACAAAGGTATTCTACTCGATATTTAAAACTTGTCAAGTATTTGGTTAGGTGTTAAAATACCTACATATGGTGAGAATGTAGTTATGCTAAAAAGACCTATGGCCAAGAGGAAGAGATCGGAACATTATGTTAATAACAAGGAGTTTTTAGCTGCTTTAATTAGATATAGAGAAGATAGAGAAATTGCTGAGATTCAAGGAAAACCAAGACCAATCATACCTCGCTACATTGGTGATTGTTTCTTAAAGATTGCTAATCATCTTTCCTTTAAACCAAACTTTGTAAATTATATGTTTAAGGAAGATATGATTTCTGATGGTATTGAGAATTGTGTTCAATACATTCATAACTTTAACCCAGAGAAATCACAGAACCCTTTTGCATACTTTACTCAGATTATTCATTATGCTTTTCTTCGTAGGATTCAAAGAGAGAAGCGTCAGTTAGAGATTAAGAATAAGATTATTGAAAGATCTGGATTTAATGAAGTGTTTGATGATAACAACACTATTGACGGGGATAATTATTCAGAGTATAATTCTATTAAAGATGCTGTACATTCCAAGTTGCGGAACTGAATGAAGATTGCGATTATTACCGATCAGCACTTTGGAGCAAGAAAGAATTCAAAACTCTTTCATGACTACTTTCTAAAGTTCTATAATGATATTTTCTTTCCTACATTAGAGAAGGAAGGAATTACTACGATTATTGATATGGGTGATACCTTCGATAGTCGTAAAGGTATTGATTTTTCTGCTCTAACATGGGCTAAAAATAATTATTATGATCGCCTTAAAAATATGGGATGTAAGGTTCATACTATTGTAGGGAACCATACTGCATACTATAAAAATACAAATGAAGTAAATGCTGTAGATTTATTACTTCGTGAGTATGAAAATGTTATTGTATATTCTGAAGTAACTTCTATAGAAATATATGGTTTAAGTATTCTTCTTGTTCCTTGGATTAATAGTGAGAATGAGAAGAAGAGTATAACTTTGATTTCATCATCAAATTCTCCTGTATGCATGGGACATCTTGAGTTAAATGGATTTCAAGTTACTCATGGACATGTTATGGAACATGGTATGGATGCTAAAATATATAATAGATTTGAAAAGGTTTATTCTGGACATTATCATAAAAGATCTAATAATGGGAAAATCTTTTATTTGGGAAATCCCTATGAGATGTTCTGGAATGATTGTAAGGACGAAAGAGGATTTCATATTTTTGATACTGAAACATTAGAGCATACGCCAGTTAATAATCCTTATAGTATTTTTTATAAAATCTTTTATAATGATACTCCCTATCAAACATTTGATATGCGGGAATATAAAGATAAGATTGTAAAATTAATTGTTCAAGAGAAAACAGATCAAATTCAATTTGAGAAGTTTGTAGATAAACTTTATACATCTGGAATTAATGATCTTAAGATTGTTGAAAATTTTGATTTTAATGGATGGAAAAATGTTGATGATGAGGTTGAATCAGAAGATACGATGTCTATTCTTAATAGATATATTGAGGAGGCAGAGGTAAATCTTGATAAATCTATTGTTCAGAAAATGATGCAAGAAATATATCAAGAAGCTTGTGAATTGATTTGATATGTATATTTTAACTATCAAAGATAAGGAATCTGAAGGTGCATATTCTGTATCAGATGATGATGGAGAAAATATTCTTTACTTGTTTGAGGAGGAAGATGATGCAATTAGATTTGCTATGATGTTGGAGGATAGTGGAAGTCCTGAAATGCATGTGATTGAAGTTGAGGATGAAGTAATGATAAAGACCTGTGAAGTTCATGATTATAAGTATGTGGTTATCACACCAGATGATATTGTAATTCCTCCAATTATTCAAAATGATATTGTTTAAGAAGGTTCGTTGGCGTAATTTTTTATCGACCGGCAATCAGTATATTGAATTAGATCTAGATCAGAAATCAACCACTCTGATTATAGGAACAAATGGTGCAGGTAAGAGTACTGTATTAGATGCTCTTACCTTTAGTTTGTTTGGAAAGCCATTCCGTAAGATTAATAAACCTCAATTAATTAATTCTACTAATGAGAAGGATGCACGGGTTGAAGTTGAATTTTCTATTGGGTCAATTGACTGGAAAGTTGTTCGTGGAATAAAACCAAATATCTTTGAGATATGGAAAAATGATATTTTATTAGATCAAGCAGCATCTGCTAATGACCAGCAAAAGTGGTTGGAGCAGAATGTTCTTAAGATGAACTATAAATCTTTCACGCAGATTGTGATTCTTGGTAGCAGTACATTTGTTCCTTTTATGCAATTGACTGCTAATAATCGCAGAGAAGTTATTGAGGATCTTTTAGATATTAAAATCTTCTCATCTATGAATAATTTAATTAAGGATAAGATTCGTTTAGTTAAAGAAGATATTAAAACTTTAGAACTTAAGAAAGAGTCTCTTAATGATAAGGTTAAGATGCAAGAAGAGTTTATTGAAGAGATAGAATGTCGTGGTAAAGGTAGTATAGACCAAAAGAATAATAAGATTGATAATCTTTTGGATGAGGAAAATGAGTATATTTTGAATAATGAGAGTTTAAATTATAAGATGGAAACTCTTCAAGAGAAGGTGGGTGATGTTACAGGTGCTACAGATAAACTTCGTAAACTTGGGAACTTAAAAGGTAAGATTTCTAATAAGGTATCGACTATTACTAAAGAGCATAAGTTCTTTATGGAAAATACGGTTTGTCCTACATGTACCCAATCAATCGAGGAGGAGTTCAGAATAAATAAAATCGAAGACGCTCAAACTAAAGCAAAGGAGTTGCAATCTGGTTATAAAGAACTAGAAGAAGCAATTAAAGAAGAGGAAGAGAGAGAGCGTCAATTTACAGACTTAAGTAAGGAGATTACTAATCTAACGCATGGCATTTCTAAAAACAATACAAAGATTTCTGGTTGTCAACGACAAATCAGAGATCTGGAATCGGAAATTCAAACTATTACCGAACGACTTGCAAACAGAAATACTGAGCATGACAAGCTAGCAAACTTCAAAGACAATTTAAAAACTACATACGACGAACTATCTTCAAAGAAGGATACAATTAACTATTACGATTTTTCGTATAGTTTGCTTAAAGACGGTGGAGTTAAATCAAAAATCATTAAGAAGTATCTACCGCTGATAAATCAGCAAGTAAACCGTTATCTACAGATGATGGACTTCTACATAAATTTTACTCTTGATGAGGAGTTTAACGAAACCGTCCAATCCCCAATCCACGAAGATTTCTCTTATGCTTCTTTCAGTGAGGGGGAGAAGATGAGGATAGATTTGGCACTTTTGTTTACTTGGAGAGAAGTAGCAAGGTTTAAGAACTCCGTTAATACTAATCTACTAATCATGGATGAAGTATTTGACAGTTCACTTGATGGTTTCGGAACCGAAGAATTTCTTAAGATCATTCGTTTTGTAATCAAAGATGCTAATATTTTTATTATTTCTCACAAAACTGGAATGGAAGATAAATTTGAGAGTTGTATTAGATTTGAGAAAATTAAAGGATTTAGTAGGATGGTAAATTAAGATGATGTATGAAGTTTCTAATCTCTTAAGTAAAGAGCAATGTAATACATTAATTGAATACTTTAAACGTAATGAGCACAAATATAGACGTATAGAATATCCTGCTCTGTTTGATAAGAAAACAATAACCGCACATATGGTTGATAGTTTAAAATGTCAAAAAATTCTTAGAGCATTTGAATTTAAGGCAACTCAAGCAGTGTCAAAATTGCATGATTGTGAATCATATGTGTTTATGGAGCATTGGGATATAGTTCATTGGAATCCTGGAATGGAGATGGGCGCACATAGAGATAATCAATACGATCCTAATACTGATTTATCTGCAAGACATTACTCAGCAGTTTGTTATCTAAATGATGATTATTTGGGAGGAACTACTTTCTTTTCGGATGGTGATTGCACAAATGATCAAACTCTAGAAACTAAAGAATGTATACCAGAGACTGGAAAAATGGTATCATTCAAATCAGATGTTTGGCATGGTGTAAATAAGGTTACTAATGGAGATAGATACACTCTAGCAATGTGGTTTACTTGTGACGAAACCCGAATGAGAGAAAAAAGATCTTTTTAAATGGCAACTTATAAGCACACAACAGGTAAAAGGTTTCATTTTATTCATATCCCCAGAACTGGTGGTAGATTTATTCATGAAAACCTTTTACTCAATGGATTTCAACAGGAGCATAGTAGTAAGGGAAGTATTGAAGGAATTGAAGTTCTTCATTTCCATAGAGAATTATATGAGAAGTATTTGGATGTAAAAGATATTCCTCATATTGCTGTGATTAGAAATCCTATCGATAAGTTCTTTTCTGCATCTAGCTTCTTTAAGAGAATGTATGGTGATGATATACAGGAAGCAATGGAAGACCCAATAATGTTTCATTCAATGCTTACTAATTTTCCTTTATCAGAATCTGTTAACTGGTATAGGTCTCAGTTAGATTTTATTAGTGATGAAACGCATTTGTGGAGATTTGAGGATGGATTTAAAGAAGAGTTTGCCGAATGGATGAGTAATATCTTAGATGTTCCTTTCAAGGTAGAGGATGTGCCATATAAGGAACTGGGATATGATGAGGAGAATAAGTTGGTGAGGAGTGCTAAACTTATAGATAATGTTAGAAACCTTCATAGGAGGGAAATTGAAAAATTCTATTCGTAGACCAGTTGATTGTGGTGAAGAATTTCTTAAATCTGGTATGACTTTGATTACTGACCATAGAAGTGACTACTATTTGCACAAGTACAATGAAAATTTCAAATTGGCTCCATCACAGCAAGAAGGAGAAGAAACGAAAACTTAAACCACAAGCACTGCGTCAGGCAAAGGCAAGACGGCAAGCACTCAAGAGGAAACTCAAGGGTGCTTTTTTAATGAGTATAAACTCGTAGGCATTTATTTTTGTAAAAAATAATCCTTTTATGTTGGTTCCCTGACTAAATAGTGATAGAATTGGAGAGCATATGTAACCAAGGTTTGGTTATGAGTTCACTTTAAACAATGGAGAAGTCATCAGTGCATAATCTAGTATCCTATAATCAATTAGCCGGTTGGAAAAGCAAAGTAGAAGATATTGAGGAAGCGAGTCATGAATCGGCAGTAAATGATTATTTTCAGTGCCTCACGGAGTGTGATGACAACGCTCAATTATGTAAGCGTATTTGTAAGGAGGTTTTAGTCTAGAAATTAACCAATTAAATAAGTGTCCTACCCTCACCTTTCTGGTGGGGGTTTTTTAGTATAATAGGTTCATACGAAACAAAAGCATGGCTGTTCAACTAGAAATCAAGTCCCAACTAGCAAAACTTCTTGCTACTGAGGACTTGGTAGTAGAGCACAAACAGGTCCCCAGTGCTCAGTTTAATGTCCATACGCGAGTTCTTACACTTCCTCTATGGGAGAAGGCAAGCAATACCGTATATGACCTTCTGGTAGGTCATGAGGTAGGACATGCACTATTCACACCAGATGAGGATTTTGGTAATGTCCCACATCAGTTTGTGAATGTTGTAGAGGATGCGCGGATTGAGAAGTTGATGAAGCGCAAATATATGGGACTTGCTAAAACATTCTATAAAGGATATGAGGAACTGAGTGATGAGGACTTCTTTGAGCTTGAGGACCAAGATATTTCTACTTTTAATCTTGCTGATCGCGCCAACCTCTATTTTAAAATTGGCAATTATATTTCTATTGATTTTTGCGTAAAGGAGCAAGAGATTATTGATATGATTGGAAGGTGTGAAACCTTTGATGATGCGAAGAAGGCAGCATTTGTTCTATATGAATACTGCAAGCAAAAGAAAAAGGAAGAAGAGAAGGATCAAGAAGTTAAATCTAATCAAGAAGGAAATAGTGTTCCTCAAGATGTGAATAGAGAAGAAGGAGAAGAAGGAGATACTTTGGATGAAACGGAAGATGGTGAAGATAAGAAAAGTGATGAAGGTGCTTCTGATGATAAAAAAGATGAACTAGATGTTAATACTGCTAATTCATTAAGTAATAATCTTGAGAACCTTACGAATAATAATGGTGATGATAATGTTTATGTAGAATTTCCTGATGTTGATTTAAAAAGTATTATTGCTTCTAATGAAGATTTTCATAAAGAATGCGAAGATAGTTTTAAGGCGCAACAGGAGAATACTGATATTTCTAGAGCAAAGTATTTTGAAAATACTAAGGATCTCTTTAAAAAACCTGATGCAAGTTTTAATGAATTCAAGAAAAATGCACAAAAAGAGGTTAATTATCTTGTTAAAGAATTTGAATGTAGGAAGGCGGCTGACAATTATGCTCGTTCTAGTATTAATCGCACTGGGGTTCTCTCTACAAAGAAGCTTCATACTTATAAATTCAATGAAGATCTTTTCAAGAAGATAACTACTGTTTCTGATGGTAAGAATCATGGTCTAGTTTTTATTCTAGATTGGTCTGGTTCTATGGCAACTGTTCTTGAAGATACATTGAAGCAACTGTATAACTTAGTTTGGTTTTGTAGAAAGGTATCTATTCCTTTTGAAGTGTATGCTTTTTCAAATACTTGGAACACTTATAGGAATCGTAATGAACTTCCACTAGAACACGTTAAGAAAGAAGTAGGAAAATTTCATATAGATCGTGAGTTTGCTTTAATGAATATCCTTACTCATAGGACGAATAGTAAAACAATTGATCGTCAGATGAAGATTATTTGGAGACTTTCTAATTATTATAAAAATTATCCTGAGTATTATGTACCTAATCGTGCTCAACTTTATGGGACACCTTTGAATGAATCATTGGTATCATTGTATAAGATTCTTCCAAAATTCCAAAAAGATAATAACCTTCAAAAGGTTCAATGTGTTATTCTTACTGATGGAGAAGCAAATCAACTTCCTTACTATGTTGGCATTCCAACTAATGATGGTAATTTTCGTGTAGGATGTCGCTCTGTCAGACCAGATAAAACTTTCATTAGGAATCGTAAGACTGGAAGAACTTATAAGTTTGGGTATCAATGGAATGAGTTTACAGATGCCTGTTTAAGAAATATTTGTGATACTTATCCATCTGTGAATTTTATTGGTATTAGAGTTCTTGCTAATCGTGATGCTAATGCGTTTATGAAGTTATACTATACTCCTTATAATAGTGATCAAGGGATTATCCTTGAAAAACTTCAACGTGACTGGAAAAAGAATAGAAGTTTTGTGATTAATGACTCTGGTTATCATGCTTACATTGCACTTTCTGGAACTTCTCTTTCAAATGATGATTCCTTTGAAGTAAAAGAAGATGCTACCAAAAGTCAAATTAAGAATGCTTTTATAAAGTCACTCAAGACTAAAAAACTAAATAAAAAGGTATTGAGTGAGTTTATTTCTCTAATCGCATGAAGACATTCCAGGAATTTGTGTTAGAATGCTCTCAGATAGATGAGAGTAGTCTTAACCGCATCAAAAGTAAATCGGATAAGGGAGGAATGGCTATCCTCTCCCGTAGTAGGGGCGACAAATCCGATAAAGAGAATAAGCAACGCCACGGAGAACTCAAGAGAAGAGTTCGTGGTGCTGGTCTTCCTGGAGGCACTAGTGTTTCTGGAAGATATACTGAGAATCCTGGTACTAAGGATGAAAAGAAAGTTGGTGAGAGATCACTGGTAGTTACTCCTGGAAAATCTGGTAAGAAGAAGTTCAAGAAGAAGGTTGAAAAACTTGGTACTGAACAAGGTATGAAGCAGAAGAAAAACTTTAAAGGTTCTTCTTCAGACAATCAAGACTCTGTTCTAATTCAGAGGAAGAAAGGAGGAGATGCAAGTTTAAAAGGAACTTCTAAAACTTCTTGGCCTGGTAAAGGCAAAAATGTAAAAACTGGTAAGATGAAACCAGGTAGAACTGGTGAATTTGATACTAAAGTCAAAAAGAAAACTTTTACTTATGAACAAACTATTTGATGATTCCAATTGGCGTGAAGAGTACCAAGGCATGAAAGTCTTGAGTACTATTCAGGTAGAATGTCTGAAGAATGGTCCAAAGAGTCTATCTCAGAGTTGGATGATGCAAGCTATGAAGAATGATTGGAAAAAGAAGAAGGGTTATAAAGATCCTGAACCACCTGATTGTCAATCATCCTTTAAGCAGTGGGAAGACAGTATAGGAAGTGTCACTAAGGACTCCTAAACCTCCTTTCACTACCTTATAATAAGGTCATTGAAACAAAAACATTATGCCTCGTACTTTGAAAATGACTGACGACCAAATTGTTAATGATCTCAAAAATACATATGGTGTAGAATTTACTGCTGCTGATATTCGTGGATACTGTGCTTCTTCTGGTGTATCATATCAGACAGTAGCGAAACGATTGGACCAATATAAAGTTGGTCGTGGTAAGTGGAATCTAGAAGTAACAACAGAAGTGGTTAAGAAGATTGAAAATTCTTTTAATTCTCCTGCTGTTCAACCTCAAGTAGAACAAAACCTTATCCCTGCAACCGATGATACCTTCGTCAAGTTTGGTCCTTTTAACGATATTAAGTCCATTCTCAAATCCGGTATTTTCTATCCTACGTTCATTACAGGACTTTCCGGTAATGGTAAAACGTTTAGTGTCGAACAAGCGTGTGCCCAACTTAAAAGAGAACTAATTCGTGTTAATGTTACAATTGAAACTGATGAGGATGATCTTATTGGTGGTTTCCGTCTTGTTAATGGCGAGACCGTCTGGCACAATGGCCCAGTCATTGAAGCCCTCCAACGAGGAGCAGTCTTGCTCCTTGACGAAATCGACCTTGCCAGCAGCAAAATTCTCTGTCTTCAACCAATTCTGGAAGGGAAAGGAATCTTCCTCAAGAAAATTGGCAAATACATTGCGCCCTCAAAAGGCTTCAACGTACTCGCCACCGCAAATACTAAAGGTAAAGGTTCAGACGACGGACGATTCATTGGAACTAACGTGCTCAACGAAGCCTTCCTTGAGAGATTCCCTGTAACCTTTGAGCAGGAGTATCCAAGTCCTGCTACTGAACAGAAGATTCTTGAGGGTATTTCTCTTGATCTTGGTATTGAGGATCGTGATTTCTGCAAACGACTTGTAGACTGGGCAGATATTATCCGCAAGACTTTCTATGATGGGGGTATTGATGAAATCATCAGCACTCGTCGTTTGGTACACATTGTGAAGGCATATAGTGTTTTCAATCACAAACCAAAATCAATTCAAGTCTGTATTAATCGTTTCGATGATGAAACTAAGCAGGCATTCTTAGAACTATATGATAAAGTTGATGCTGACTTTGTGATGCCTGATTATGTTATTATGCCTAAAGTTTGACCCTATAGATATTATCTGATATAATTATGACAAACTCTTGGTCCCTTTTATATGATGAATTGTATATGAATAAAGATAAAATAACTAAAGTAGATGGTTATTCTGTTGATACCATCAGTTTTGGAGATTATGATGAAGACACTAATGAAATTAAATTAACACCTATGACTCCCGAAGATCGAATTGATCTAAATCTTGAACCTCTATCTAAAACTGGATTTTGGAAATATGAGGAAGATAAAACAATGAAAGATATTCGTGATTATCTTTCGCGCACATATAATGCACACTATACATCAAAAGATTCCAAAACTCAAACGTTGGATCTAATTGATAGTATTGGTGATGCAGAACCATTCTGTAGATCTAATGCGATTAAATACCTTTCTCGCTTTGGTAAGAAAAATGGAAAATCGAAGCAAGATATTTTAAAGGCAATTCACTATTGCATTCTTCTTTACCATTTTGCTGGAATTCATAATGAAATTAAGGGAACCTATGAAACTTTCTGATAAAACTCTTTCTGTACTTAAAAACTTTTCCTCTATTAATCAATCAATTCTCTTTAAGGAGGGGAATAAACTTCGCACTATTAGTGTGATGAAAAACATTCTAGCTGAAGCAACAATCAATGAGGAATTTTCTAGAGATTTTGGTATCTATGATCTAAACCAGTTTCTTAATGGACTAACTCTTCATACAAGTCCTGAATTGGATTTTGCTAATGATAGTTATGTTGTCATTCGTGAAGGTAAAATGCGTTCTAAGTATTTTTTCGCTGATCCTAACGTAATCGTCACTCCTCCCGAAAAAGCAATTAATCTTCCTAGTGAAGATGTTTGTTTTGAATTGAGTACTGAGCAACTTGATAAATTGTTGAAAGCATCTGCTGTTTATCAACTTCCTGATCTCTCTGCTGTTGGAGAAAACGGTATAGTGAAAATTGTTGTTCGTGATAAGAAGAATTATACTTCCAATGATTTCTCTATTATTGTTGGAGAAACTGATGCTGAATTCTCTTTTAATTTTAAAGTTGAGAATATCAAAATTCTTCCTGGTACTTATGAAGTAGCAGTCTCTCAAAAACTTCTTTCTCGCTTTACAAGTAAGAATCATGATCTCACTTATTATATTGCACTTGAACCTGATTCTACTTTTGGATGATGAAAGATTGGTATTCGATTTATAAAAATCTTCCTGAGGGTGAGTTAGATAAGATTGCTGTCCTTCGTGTAATGGAATGTGCCAATGGAATCATTCAACATGCATATAGAGATAATGCTTCATATAAACTCTCTATTGAAGATACTCGTCGTGCTATGAAATTTAGTATGGGATGTATTAAGAGAATGGCAATTCCTCTCAAAGAGGAAACCATTACTTTTGCGCCTGAAACTGAAAAACTCATGCGCGAAGCAAGAGATCTTTATATTCGTGGCATAAAAAATGGAGATGATGAGGCATATGCTGAATTTATGGCAATCTCTAAAGCAACAGCAAGGGTTTGTGGTTTATCTAGGATCATGAAAGGTAGGCAAATCTTAGAAGAAAATATTGACGATATTCCCACAGAAACGCTAAAGTGGGGTGTGGAATATTTGATGAAATTTTTATGAAGAAAAAAGATTATGATGGTCCTTTATATGCTCCTTGGTGGAAGGTAGAAGAGGGTAAAAGGAAATTTCGTGAATGGTTAAAAAAACATGGAAATAAAGATGAGTCGTGATGAGTTTCTTTGGGTTGAGAAATATAGACCTAAAACTATTGAAGATTGTATTCTTCCTGACAATATTAAGAAGACTTTTCAAGACTTCCTAGATAAGGGGGAAGTTCCTAATTTGCTTCTTGCTGGTCCAGCGGGATGTGGGAAGACTACCGTAGCTAAAGCACTCTGTAACGAACTTGGAGTAGATGTTTATGTCATCAATGGATCCGATGAGGGACGCTTCCTTGATACGGTCAGAAATACTGCAAAAAATTTCGCTTCGACCGTCAGCCTTTCGTCTTCTGCTAGACACAAAGTCATCATCATCGATGAGGCTGATAACACAACAAACGACGTACAACTCCTACTACGGGCGTTTACTGAGGAGTTTTCTGGCAACTGCAGATTCATCTTCACCTGCAACTTCAAAAACAAAATCATCGAACCCCTCCACTCCCGATGCGCCTGTATTGATTTTTCCACCAATTCCAAAAGTAAACCACAACTTGCCGCCCTCTTCTTTAAAAGACTCCAAGAAATCTTGGGTACAGAAGGTATTGAATATAGTAACAAGGTCCTGGTAGAACTTATCAACAAACACTTTCCTGATTGGAGACGTGTTCTTAATGAGTGTCAACGTTATTCTTCAAGTGGTAAGATTGACACTGGCATTCTTGCAACTTTTAGTGACGTTAAAATAAATGATTTGGTTAAGAAACTTAAGGAAAAGGATTTTCCTGAAGTACGTAAGTGGGTCGTCAATAATTTGGACAATGATACTTCTGTACTTTTGCGTCGTATTTACGATGCTTGTTATGATTCCATGGTTCCGAATAGC
>Ga0209404_10001623_pt1 | contig 14871 bp, 10 predicted proteins | sample TroAtlMetagenome_2_FD_187447 | JGI IMG/M metagenome (GOLD analysis project Ga0209404, IMG submission 187447) | Marine eukaryotic phytoplankton communities from Atlantic Ocean - Tropical Atlantic ANT8 Metagenome (SPAdes) (version 2) | ecosystem: Environmental > Aquatic > Marine > Oceanic...
TCTCGATCCGCTCACGGATCGCCTCGACCTTGCGCAGCTGCGAATGGATAAAGCTCTGCCCGCCGAAACCGGGATTGACGCTCATCACCAGCACCAGATCGACGTCCTCGAGGATATAGTCGAGCGCGTCGAGGCTGGTGCCCGGGTTGAGCACCACACCGGCTTTCTTGCCCAGCGCGGTGATCGCCTGCAGCGTGCGGTGGATATGCGGCCCGGCCTCGGGGTGGACAGTGATGATGTCCGCTCCGGCTTCGGCGAAGGCTTCGAGATAGGGATCGATCGGCTCGATCATCAGATGGACGTCGAACGGCTTGTCGGTATGCAGCCGCAGCGCCTTCACCACCGCCGGGCCGATGGTAATGTTGGGTACGTAGTGCCCGTCCATCACATCGACATGGATCCAGTCGGCCCCGGCGGCATCGATGGCACGTACTTCCTCACCCAGCGCAGCGAAGTCGGCGGACAGGATCGAAGGCGAGATAAGCGGAATGGTCATGCGGGCTGGGGGCCTTGGTCGCGGGTGAGCTTGGCCAGCCCTACGCGCGCGAAACGAGGGTTAACAAGCGAGCGGGAGGGCCTTTTCCACATGGGCCGTGCATTTGCTCGCGCCTGGATCGGCCCGGGATTGGCTTACGGGCATCCTGCGGGTGCGAAATTCAGCCGTAATTCAGCGCGGTCTGGTAAACAGCAGGCCATAACGAGGGGCGACAGGCCCTTCACACCCGGCGCCGCGGCGCCGCATCGACCCAGTTGAAGACGGATTACCTTTATGAAACGGACGACTTTCGCCACCGCCGGTATCGCGGCGCTTGCCTTTGCGACACTCGCCGCCCCCGCCCCGGCCGAGGCGCAATACCGCCAGAAAATCACCAATGACGCCGCCAAATGCGCTGCCGGCGCCGGCCCGGCCGTGCGCGTGACCATTACCGACATCAAGGAAAGCAAGGGCACCATCCGCGTGCAGAGCTATCGCGGGACGAAGGAAGACTGGCTCGAGAAGGGCAAGTGGATCTACCGCATGGAAGCGCCCGCGAAGGCGGGGTCGATGTCCTTCTGCATGCCGCTGCCGCGCCCCGGGACCTATGCGATCGCGGTGCGCCACGACATCAATGGCAATGGCAGCACCGACATTTTCGCCGATGGCGGGGCAATGTCGAACAATCCCAGCATTAACCTCTTCAACCTCGGCAAACCGAGCTACAAGAAGACGGCTTTCGAGGTCGGTTCGGGCGTCGAAAGCATCTCGATCCGGATGCGCTACCGCTAGGCGCGGCGCTTGCGCCATAGCTCGAGCAACGCACCAGGAGCGGCAAGCAGCGGATGCTTGGCCCGGAATGGCGTGACCTCCAGCAATATGCCCGTGTGGCGGTGGAGCTTCCACGCGGCATAGTCCGCTGCCCCGTCGAAAGTGGCGGTCGCCTTGGCCAGCCGCAGCAAATTGAGTGGCTTGCCCAGGCGCGCGCGAAGCCGCCACCACGCGAGGATGCGGCGGCGGCGGTCTTCGGACAGATTCGGCCGCAAGGTCGCACCGTCGCGCGAAAAGGCGATCTTCGCCGCATCCCACGCCAGCGGCAACAGCCCATCGAAATGCGCCGCATTGACCTCGAGGATGGAGTTTTCCCGCCCGGGTTTCTCGACGCGGAACTCGGCCTGGTAGGTCGCGCGGAACAGCGCGCGCCAATAGGCCTCCGCCGCCCCTTCTTCGGGTCCGACAGCAGCCGCCAGGCGGCCTGCAGTCGTCGCCGCTCCACCCAGTGCCGCCAACACTCGCCCCCGCGCATCATCGTCTGCTGACCAGACCAATGCCGAGGGCTGGACAAAGCGCGCCCAGATCGTCGTATCGCGCGATTCCCCGCGCGCGGCGCTGTCGAACTGCGCCAGCGACATCGTCGCGATCTTGGCGCGCAGCCGTTCGCCCGCATGGTCCCATTCGCGGTAGCTGACGCGCGGCCAGATTTTCTCGCGCTGGGGGCCGGGCAGCAGGACATAGAAATCTAGCACGCCCTCGAGCGAGCCGGTCCGCAGATTGGAACCGTAAAACAGCACTGCCAGCGCCCCGGCGTCCTCGCCTAACCGGCGCGCGAAGGCAGCCACCTCGTCCCGCACCGGGCGGTCGAGTGCGCTTGCGATGCGCTGCGCGAGCGCGCCGCTCACGCGCTGATGAAGGTGAGTTCCGGCCCCTGTGCGACGCGATAGCGCCCCGGGGGGAAGGCCTCGCCGTCGAGAATCACCGGTTCGGCCACGTCGATTGCCAGCGCATCGGCCTCGAGCTGGTGGAGCCCCGCCTTGGCCAGCCAGCGCGGTCTCCAGCCCATCAGGATGACGGGCAGCGCGGCCAACAGGCCCCGCAGCGGATGGTCGAGCAGAGCGAACTTGAGGCCCGCTCGCGGCATGCCGAACAGCTCGATACCCATCGGCATGCGTTCGAGCGTCGAGGCGAGCAGCACGCTACGCCGTGCAGGATCGCCATGCGCCGAGCGCGGGACGGGCTTGCCCGAAGGGAGGTAGGTGAGCTGCATCGGCGTGCCGCGGCGCCATTTGTTGCGATTGCTACCGAACAGACCCTGGATCACGCCCCAGGCGCTGGTCGCGCCCACGGCGAGGCTGTTGAAGAAGCCCAGCGAATGCGCATCCTGTCCCGCCTCGATCCCGAGCGTGAAAGCGCCCGCGCCAAAAATGAAGCCGAGCATGGCTGGATCGTCGTGATCCTCGCGGCTGACCGCAAGCGGGCGGCGGATGATCTGCCGGCCCGAGGCATAAGCCGCAAGTGCGCCTTCGAGCGACCAATCGGCCGGCGCGCCAAGGTCGACGTTGAGCGCATTGGTCTTGCCCTTGGGCAGCACCGCGATCGCGGGCCAGCGATCGGCAAATACAGTCTGGCCCATCGTGAGCACATCGCGCACGGTGCCGTCACCGCCATTGATCACGAGAAAATCGATTCCGTCGCGCGCAAACCCGGCAAGGGCATGGGCGATCTCGTCCCGCGTGCGCGGCTGCGCGACCATGATGCTGTCCGCACCGCTGCAGGCAAGATCCTGCCCGTGGTTGCGATGGCTGCGCGGATTATAGATGATCCCCACACGCGGCTCCGGCGTACGGCGGGCACGGTAAATCGAACGGCGCTTGGGGGCCGACGCCAAGCCGTGCCGCTGGGGCAGGCTGTCGAAGTTGTAGATTACCCGGTCCATCAACCTTGTGCCTTAATCGCCCCCTGCGGCGCCTACCTAGGGTATTTTCGCCAAATTGTAATAGTGGTGCACCCGATTCTTGGCCGCACGTGCGCAAAAGGCTACACTTGCCCGGGCAATTATGGCGCCGCGCTGAACCACGCCGCAACGCTACGGCAAGCCCTTGTTGGCGCCGTTGGGGCCGAGAGGGGACTGCGCCGTAACGCACTCCGCCGCATCCACTTATCGGCTCGGACCTGGAGATTGCCGCCCCGACGCATGCAGTCTTCGCCAGGGCCCAAACGATCTCGGGGGAGCGGGGCCCAATCTTCCTACGCTCGTAAAGCCGTGGTCGGCGGCGCCACCCGGATGACATGCGCCAACTGCAACATTTTCGCCGCACTCATGCATTTTTGTGACCAGCCAATTCCAGCCGCGATTGACCAAGTGAACGTTAACATATATATCCTCGATCAAAATCAGGAAGCCTGCGCGCGCTGACGGCGCTTCGCAGGAGAGGGAGGGAAAATGAAGTTCGGCAACAAACAATCACTCGCGCGTTTCATGGCAGGCGCGTCGGTCCTGACGCTGGGGGCGGCGGCATCGACTGCCGCTGCACAGGACGTCGGGACAGGTGCTCAGCCTTCCGAGACTGCGCAGGAAGTCGCGGCTGACGATGGCGGCAACGTCATTATCGTTTCGGGCATCCGGGCCAGCCTCCAGGACGCGATGAACATCAAGCGCGATGCGGTCGGTGTGGTCGATGCCATCAGTGCCGAGGACATCGGCAAGTTCCCTGACACCAATCTCGCCGAATCGTTGCAGCGCATTACCGGCGTGTCGATCGATCGCGAAAGCGGCGAAGGCTCGAAGGTCACCGTTCGCGGCTTCGGGCCGGACTTCAACCTCGTACTCCTCAACGGCCGCCAGATGCCGGCGTCGGGCCTTGGCTCATGCTGCGAAGCGCCTGCGTCGCGCTCATTCGATTTCGCCAACCTTGCCTCGGAAGGCATTGCGGGCGTCGAAGTCTACAAGTCGGGGCGTGCGACACTTCCCTCCGGCGGCATCGGCTCGGTCATCAATGTGAAAACCCCGCGTCCGCTCGATCGGCCCGGCTTCCAGGGTTCGATCGGCGTCAAAGGTGTTCTCGACCACACGTTCGAAGATACCGAAATCACACCCGAGATATCGGGTGTCATCAGCAAGACCTTTGCCGACGACACCTTCGGCATCCTGCTGAGCGGTTCGTACCAGCGCCGCAAGGCGTCGCTCGCCCAGTTCAACGCGGGCTGGCGCGAAGGTTATCTGGGCAGCGATTCCTCGAGCTGGGGTTCGCTGCCGACGACCGGCGGGGTGGAAAACCGCCCGGGTCCGGACGATATCTACCAGACGCCGCAGAACGCCGGTTACGATTTCACCAATATCGACCGGGAGCGTATCAATGGTCAGGCGGTGCTGCAGTTCAGCCCGTCCGACCAGTTTACCGCAACCGTCGACTACACCTTTTCGCAGAACACCATCGATGCGGAAACCAACAGCATCGGGGTCTGGTTCAACCACGGCGCGACCGCCAGCAGTTGGACCGATGGCCCGGTGGCCGGCCCGAACTTCTACGCCGAGGACTTCGGCCCGGGCAAGGACCTCGCGATTACCGGCGCCGTTGCCGCCAACCGCAACACCAACCACTCGCTGGGCGGAAACCTGCAATGGAACCACCCGAGCGGATGGCGCTTCGAACTCGACGCGCACCATTCGACTGCGGAATCCGAACCGACCTCGCCCTTCGGCAGCAACATCGCGGTTGGCAGCGCAATCTTCGGTGTCCAGAATCAGCGCATCGACTTCACCAGCGACATGCCGGTCATCTCCGTGCAGATGTATCCGGGTTCCGAAATCGACGCGTCGAACATCCGGCCTTCCGGCAACGCCTTCCGTACGGCCTACATGAAGGACCGGATCAACGAAGTGCGCCTGTCGGGCGGCAAGGACTTCGACGACGGCTTTATCGAAAGCCTCGATTTCGGGGTAACCTATACCGACAACAAGGTTCGTTCGGCCTACGGCTTCCTTCAGACCGATAGCTGGGGCGGCACGCTGAGCGCAGAAGATACGCCCGACGGCCTGTACTCGCTGCAGGACCTGCCGGACGACCTTGCAGGCATGGAAGGATCGGAAGATCCGGCGGTCATTCCGAACTACTTCAAGGTTGACACGGTCTCGCTGATCGACCTGCTGGACCGCGAGATCGGCGTCTGTACGACTCCCTGGGTCGGGACCCCGACCGGAGAGGGCTGTCTGGCCGAGTATACTGTCGACCGCCTGCTCAATGAGCGTACGATCGCCCCCTACCTCCAGACCATCCATGCCTTCGATATTCTGGCCGACGAGGCTCATTTGCGCCTCGGCCTGCGCTACGAGGCGACCGACGTCTCGAGTTCGGCCCTCGTGCCGTCGCCGGACGGCGCATCGCTCGTATCGTTCAACGAGATTGCGATTGTCGATTCAAACCCGTCGGATACGGTCTTCACGACGCTCAAGGGCAGCTACGACAACTGGCTCCCGGCGATCGATTTCGACATGACGCCGATCCAGGACGTGGTGCTGCGCGCATCGTACAGCCACACCATCACCCGTCCGGCCTACAACAACCTCGACGGTGGTCTCACGGTCAATTCGCCGGCGCGTGTCAGTGGTGGCAGCACCGGCTTCTCGGGCAACCCGGGCCTGCTTCCCTACAAGTCGAAGAACATCGACCTGTCGGCCGAGTGGTACTACGCCCCGGCCAGTTACCTCTCGGTCGGCTACTTCAACAAGAAGGTGTCGAACTTCATCGGCAACTCGATCCGTCAGTCCTCGGCATTCGACCTGCGCGATCCCAGCGCTGGCGCGATCTTCCGGGAGGCCGTTGCGCGGCAGGGAAGCAATGCGCCCTTCGCTCCGGACGCGGCCAATCCGGGCGCTTCGATCCTCGACTACGTCGTTGCCAACTATCCGGACGCCGTCGACTATGATGCGGGCGGCATGCCGGTCGGCATCCTTGCCCAGCCCGGCGATCCATTGCTGATCTTCAACATCAGCCAGCCGGGCAACAGTGACCAGAGCGCGACTCTTTCCGGTTGGGAATTCGCGATCACCCACAGCTTCTGGGACAGCGGCTTCGGCGTTATCCTGAACTACACGATCGTGAATTCGAACACCGAATACGAGCTGCTGCGTCCGGGCTTCGACCCCGAGCCGCAGTTCGCGGTGACCGGCGTAAGCGACAGTGCCAATGCAGTGCTCTACTACGACAAGGGCGGGTTCCAGGCGCGTGTCGCCTACAACTGGCGCGACGAGTTCCTGTCGGGCTTCGGGACCGATCCGTTCTTCACCGAGGAGTACGGCCAGTTCGATGTCAGCGCGAGCTACGAGTTCGCCAACGGCATCTCGGTCTTCGCCGAGGGCATCAATGTGACCAATGCGGACCGCAAGGGCCACATGCGTGCCGACCAGGCAGTATACTTCGCCGCCCCGGGCTATGCCCGCTATGCCGGCGGCGTCCGCTTTACCTGGTAACTGCAATCCGGACCCGCAGGTCCGGCCGATATTCGGGCAAGCGAGCCGCACTGCCCGCGCAGTGCGGCTCGTTTTGTATCCTGCGTGATGAGAGGGTATGGACGTCCGATCGATGAGGTCCGAGTTCAACAGATTGGTGATCGTGGGCGGGGGCACGGCCGGCTGGCTATCCGCGTGCCTGCTGGCGGCACGGCGGCCCGAGCTCGACGTGACACTCGTCGAGGCGCCCGATATCCCGACCATCGGCATCGGTGAAGGCAGCTGGCCGACACTGCGCGAGACGCTCGCGACGATCGGGATCGACGAAGCCCGTTTCCTCAGCGCTTGCGATGCGTCGTTCAAGCAGGGATCGCGGTTCGATGGCTGGGTGGATGGGTCGGCCGATGACAGCTATTATCATCCCTTCACCCCGCCCGCTTCCGCGCCGATGGCGGGCATCCTTTCCGCCTGGTCCGCGCAGCAGGGGAAGGCGGCTTCCTTTGCCGGGGCCGTCACGCCGCAGATCGCGGTTTGCGATCGCGACCTGGCGCCGCGCCAGCGTGCCATGCCGGCTTTTACGGGCGCGCTCAATTACGGCTACCATCTCGATGCAGGCAAGCTGGGGGCGCTGCTTGCCGAGCATGGTACTGCCCATCTGGGCGTGAAGCACGTTCGCGCCCATGTAACCGGCGTCGAACGCGGCGAAGACGGCCTCCTTGCCAAACTCCTGCTGCGCGGCGGCGATACGGTGGAAGGCGATTTCTTTATCGACTGCACCGGCATGGCAGCCCGGCTGATCGGCGATGAGCTTGGCGTTGGATGGCGCGACCGGTCGGATGTGTCGTTCAACGATCGCGCGCTGGCCATGCAGGTTCCCGTCGCGCCCGGCAGCGCCATCGCATCGCAGACGGTTGGCACCGCGCACAAGGCGGGCTGGCTGTGGGATATCGGCCTGCCCACGCGCCGCGGTATCGGCTGCGTGTATTCCTCGCGCTTCCTGTCCGACGAAGACGCCGAGGCGATCCTCGCAGACTATATCACGGCCAAGGTGCCGGGCGCCGATCCGGGGGCACTCGCGCCGCGGAAGCTGCAGTTTGCGACCGGCCATCGCGAACAGTTCTGGCGCGGCAACTGTCTTGCCGTAGGCCTGTCCGCCGGTTTCATCGAACCGCTCGAAGCATCGGCCATCGTGCTGATCGAATTGTCGCTCAAAGCGCTTGCCGATGCCTATCCGCACAGCCGCTCGGCGCTGCCGAGGCTGGCGGACCGGTTCAACGCCCTGTTCCGCTATCGCTGGGACCGGATCGTTGACTTCCTCAAGCTGCACTACGTGCTCAGCAAGCGCGGCGAACCCTATTGGCAGGCGCAGCGCGATCCAGCCACGATCCCGGAGACGCTCGCAGGCCAACTCGAACTCTGGCGCGATCACCCGCCTTCCGCGGCGGACTTCCCCCAGGTGGACGAGATCTTTTCCGCCTTCAGCCAGCAATATGTCCTGTACGGAATGGGCTTTCCCCTGCCCAGCGCCGCGCGGCCGGCGCCCGAACCCGATGCGCTGCGCCGGCTTGCCGAAGTGTCCGAACGCAGCCGCGCGCTCGCCGCTGCGCTGCCGTCCAACCGAACCTATCTCGATACATTGCGCGCGGCCGAGGCCGACCGCGGCGCGCAGGGAGCAATCGCCTGACCATGAGCAATCACCAAACCCTCAACAATTCGGACCATGCCGCGCTGCGCGTGCATACCGGTGCTGGCGCGCAGTTCGGCGATGCCGCCATGGCCGCGCTCGTCGTTCCGAATGAATTCCGGCAAGTCCAAGTCCATTACCCGATCGTCTTTCGGCGAGATAACGATGGCGGGCGGTTCAATGCGCTTGCCCTGCTCGGGTTCGAGAACGGCGAAAACCTGTTTCTCGAAGGCAGCGAATGGGATGCCGCCTATCGGCCGCTGTCGATGGCGATCCAGCCGTTCCTCGTCGGGCGCCCGGTAGATGAAAGCCACGAGCCCACCGTCCATATCGATATGGATCACCCGCGCATTTCGGCCGATGGCGAAGGCATACGGCTGTTCGACGAACTCGGCCGGCCGACGCCTTACGTGGAACAGATCTCGGCGCAGCTGGGCGATTTGCATGTCGGCTATGAAGACAGCGCCGCGTTTATCGCGGCGCTCGAACGGTACGAATTGCTCGAACCGTTCAGCTTCGAGGTTACGCTGGCGAATGGCGCCAAGAACACGCTCGTCGGCTTCCACATGATCAATGAAGACAAGCTGCAGCAACTCGACGGCGATGCGCTTGGCGCGCTTCACGCCGACGGCCACCTGATGCCGATCTTCATGGCGGTGGCGTCGCTGTCGAACCTTAGCGAGCTGGTCGAGCGCAAGAACAGGCGGGAGGCCCGTGGCTGAAGCCGATCCTTCGATCTTCGCGCAGATGAAACCGGTCGAAGTGCGCGAGGCTGCGGATTTTGCCGCGCTTTCGGCGCTGCTCGACGAGGCCAGCGCGCCATTCGTGGTGCGCGGCCTGGTGAACGACTGGCCACTGGTTGCGGCTGGCCGCGATTCGCCCCGCGCGGCCCGGTCCTACCTGCTGGACAAGGCGCATCCCGTGCCGTTCGAAGTGACGATCGGCCAGCCGGGGCGCGACGGCCGGCTGTTCTACGAAGACGATTTCGCCATGAATTTCCGCCAGGCGCGCGGGAAACTGGCGGATATCTTCCGCGGCTTCGACGACAATGAAGGCCGCGCGGACGCGCCGGCAATCTACCTCACCTCGGTCGATATGAAGCTGTTCTTCGACGGCCTGGTCGATGAAAACCCCTCCCCGGTCCGCGACCGCGGTCCGCGCGAAAGCATCTGGATCGGCACGGATACGCGCGTCGCGGCGCATAATGATTTTCCGCGCAATCTCGCCTGCTGCGCCGTCGGCCGGCGGCGCTTCACGGTGTTCCCGCCCGAACAGTTCCGCAATCTCTATATCGGTCCGCTGGAAAACACGCCCGCGGGCCGCGCGGTCAGTCTGGTCGACTTCCACGATCCGGACCTGGCAGCATTCCCCCGTTTCGCCGAGGCGCTGGCGCATGCCCGGATCGCCGAACTCGAGCCGGGCGATGCGATCTACATCCCGTCGATGTGGTGGCACCATGTCGAAGGGCTGGAGGTCTTCAATGTCCTGGTGAATTACTGGTGGCGCGACACGCCGGGTTTTCTGGGGCAGCCCCAGGACGCGCTCAACCACGCGATATGGGCGCTGCGCGATCTGCCGCAGGAGGAGCGGGCCTTCTGGCGGCAGCTGTTCGATCACTACGTGTTCGAGAACCCGCCCGAGGTGGCCGAGCATATTCCCGAACCGGCGCGCGGCATACTCGCGCCGCTTACCGCCGAAACCGCCAGCCGCATTCGCACCTTCCTGCTGAGGACACTGAACCGATGAGAAGCGATTTCAAACCCCGGCGCATCGTCGTGGCCGGCGGCGGCACCGCGGGCTGGATGGCTGCCGCGGCCATCGCCCACACCATGGGCGATGCGATCGATCTGACGCTGGTCGAAAGCGATGCCATCGGCACCGTCGGGGTCGGCGAGGCTACCATCCCTCCGCTGGTGCTGTTCAACCGCCTGATCGGCATAAGCGAGGCCGATTTCATGCGGGAAACGCAGGCCACCTTCAAACTCGGCATCGAATTCGAGAACTGGAAACGCGACGGCGAGAAATACTTCCATTCTTTCGGCAACACCGGGCGCGACCACTGGTCGGCCGGCTTCCAGCATTTCTGGGCCGAAGGGCGCGAACGCGGCCATACGGTCAGTTACGACGAATATTGCCTCGAGCTTGTCGCCGCCTACGCCAAGAAATTCGCCCATCTGCCCGAAAACGGCCTCAACTACGCCTATCACCTGAACGCGACCGCATATGCCGCCTATCTGCGCCGCATCGCCGAACAGGCCGGGGCGAAGCGCGTCGAGGGCAAGATTGGCAAGGTCGATATCGATGGCGAGACGGGTAATATCGCGGCGATCGGCCTGGAGGACGGGACTCGCCTCGAAGGCGATCTGTTCGTCGATTGCACCGGGTTCCGCGCGTTGCTGATCGAAGGCGCGCTGCATGTCGGCTATGACGACTGGTCGCATTATCTGCCCTGCGACAGCGCGATCGCGGTGCAGACCGAACTGGCCGGCCCCCCGGTGCCCTACACCCGCGCGATCGCGCATGATGCGGGATGGCAATGGCGCATTCCGCTGCAGCACCGGGGCGGAAACGGCATTGTCTATTGCAGCCGCTACCTGTCGCAGGACGCCGCGCATGATCGCCTGATGTCGACGCTCGACGGCAAGCCGATCAGCGAACCGCGCGCAATCCCCTTCACCACCGGCGCACGGCGCAAGCAATGGCACCGCAACTGCATTGCCATCGGCCTGTCGTCCGGCTTCCTGGAACCGCTCGAATCGACGAGCATCCACCTGATCCAGCGGGCGGTCATCCGGCTGTTGCGGATGATGCCGGCAGGCGATGTGAGCGAGCGCGACATTGCCGAATTCAACGACCAGCAGCTGACCGACATGATCCAGGTCCGCGACTTCCTGATCCTGCACTACAAGGCCACCGAGCGGCGCGACAGCCCGTTCTGGCGTCAGTGCGCGACGATGGATATTCCCGACAGTCTGACCCAGAAGATCGAACTGTTCCGCGAAACCGGGCGCGTGTTCCGCAAGAACGAGGAACTGTTCGTCGAGAACAGCTGGATCCAGGTCATGCTGGGTCAGGGGATCATGCCGCGCGCCTTCCACCCGGTCGCCAAGAAGATGACCGACGAAGAGCTGGCGCATTTCCTCCAGACGCTGCGCGAGAAAGTGGCCCGCACGGTTGCGAACCTGCCCGACCACCATGCCTATGTCGCGCAATACTGCGGGGCAAAAACCGCCCAGGCAGCCTAGACCGGGGTTCAATGCCCGGCCGGTTCGTATTAGCACGGTCTGAGTTTCGGGGGGTTAGCTATTCCATGGGCCGGCGGCGCCAGTCAGTGACCATCAAGCACGTCGCAGCCGATGCGGGGGTTTCCCTGCAGACGGTCAGCCGCGTCATCAACAAGGAACCGAACGTACGCCCGGCCATGAAGGAGCGCGTTCAGGCGAGCATCGACAAGCTGGGATATGTCCCCTCGATCGCGGCGCAGCGGATGAGCGGATCGCGGTCCTACCTGATCCTGGCGATCAACGACCGCGACCGCACGATTGCCGATTGGCGAGCCCGCGATGGCCGCGACTGGGTCGACCAGATGCTGCTCGGCGGCATGCTGACCGCGGCCGAACGCGGCTACCGGATGATCTTCGAACTGATCGATACGCATAGCGACCATGTGGAGCGCGAACTCGGCGCGGCGATCGCGGCTTTGCAGCCCGACGGCGTTATCGTCACACCGCCGCATTCGGAAAATCCGCAGATTACCGGATTGCTGGCCGAAAACGGCATTCCGTTTGCGCGCATCGGCTCGAAGGAGGACGGTCCGGGTATCGCCATGACCATGGGCGACGAGCTGCTCGCGGGCAAAGCCACCGACCACCTTATCGAACTGGGGCACATGCGCATCGGCTTTATCGCGGGGCCGGACGAATACAGCCTGGCGGGCTGGCGCACCGATGGCTGGCGCGAAGCGATGGGGAATGCCGAGCTCGATTGCGAAGACCTGCTCGAACAGGGCGATTTCGGCTTCGAAAGCGGGCTTGCCGCAGCGCAGGCTTTGCTCGACCGCGAAAATCCCCCGACGGCGATCATCGCCAGCAGCGACCAAATGGCTCTGGCAGCGCTCGATGTGGCCAAGGAACGCGGCCTCCACGTCCCGCGCGATCTGTCGATCGTCAGTTTCGACAACACACCCATCGTGCGCTTCGCCACGCCGTCGCTCACTGCCGTCGACCAGCCGATTGCGCGCACTGCCGCACGGGCGGTCGAATTGCTGATCGATTTCAAGAAACATGGCGCGCCCCAGGCGCCGGTGGTAATCGAAGGCGAGCTGATCGTCCGTGCCTCCACGGCCCGCGCGCCCACGCGTTCCCGCACTTGAGCCGGGACGCGGGCATAACCCAATCGCGCCGGTTCCTGTGGCTTTATGCGCTCGCGGTAGCCGGCGGCGCGGTATCCTACGTTCCATTCCTCACCCTGCTGCTTCCCCTCAGGGCCAGCGACATGGCCAGCGCGGGCACGATCGATCTGCTGGCTTACGCCGCCTTCGCCGGGGCGATTGCCGCGAGTTGTGCCAATATCGGCTTCGGCTGGCTGAGCGATGTGACGCGGCGGCGCAAACCGTGGATCGTCGCCGGGATGCTCTCGTCGAGCCTGCTGTTGCTGTGCGTGCCCCTTGCGCAGGACCGGACCCAGCTGCTGATCGCGATCGTCGCGTGGCAATTGGCGGTGAACATGATGCTCGCGCCGCTGGCGGCCTGGGCCGGGGATGTCGTGCCCGACAATCAGAAAGGCTTTCTCGGCGGCCTGCTGGCCTTCGCGCCGACGCTGGGTGCGCTGTCGGGGGCCTTCGTGACCATCCCGGGGCTGGCCGGACCGGACCTGCGCCTTGGCCTCGTCGCGGGACTGGTCGTGGTGATGGTGCTGCCGGTGGTGGTGTTCGGCCGTCCGCGGGCGATGCCGCATCTGATAGCGGACAAGCCGGCAAGCCCGCATGGGCATCGCCGGGCGGCCCGCGACATGGTCGCCCGGATGTGGCTCGCCCGGCTGCTCGTCCAGATCGCCGAAGCGACCATGTTCGCCTATCTGCTGGTGTGGATATCGGGGATCGAGCCGGATTTCGGCGATAGTGACACTGCGCGGATCTTCGCGCTCGTGCTCGGCCTGTCGGTGCCGCTGGCCCTGCTTGCCGGCCGCTGGTCCGATATCCGCAGCCGTCCGATCCTGCCGCTGGTGCTGGGTTCGGGGATCGGCAGCATCGGTCTTGCCATCATGGCCCTGTCAGGAGGGCTTGCCGGGGCGCTTTTCGGCTATGTCGTCTTCGGCTTGTCGACCAGCGTATTCCTGGCGCTGCATTCCAGCCAGACGCTGAGGTTTCTTCCCAAACCTGCACGGCGCGGCCGCGATCTCGGCTTTTTCAACCTCACCAACACGGTGCCCAGCCTGATCATGCCATGGCTGACGCTGGCAATGGTCCCGGTGTTCGGTTTCAGCGGGCTCTTCTGGGTTCTTGCCGGGCTCGCTGCGCTGGCAACGCTCCTGCTGGCAACCAGGCTGCGCGGTGAAAACGCCGCTTGATTTTACCGCATACGCGTGGCACCCCAGCCCGATTGATAACGTTCTCATTTGAACAAGAGAGCGGGAGGGATGGCTGGAATGAGAGCGTTTTTACTAGCGACGGCTGCAGCAATCGGGCTGGCGGGATGCACCACGGTTCCCGCCCCTGCCGCCAGCGCACCGCCGGCGCAAGCCGCGCCCGTCGCCGATGAAGACGCGCGCAATGCCGATCTCGTCGCGCGGATGAGCCTCGAGCGCAAGGTCGCGCAGCTGATCCAGCCGCAGATCGGGTCCTTCACTGCGGAAGACATGCGCCGCTATCGCTTCGGCAGCTATCTCAATGGCGGAAACCGCGGCCCCTATGGCGATGAATTCGCCCCCGCTTCGCAATGGCTGCGCCATGCCGATGAAATGTATCTCGCTTCGGTGGCGCCGCTGACAAGCGGAGAACCCGTCATCCCGACCATGTGGGGCACCGATGCGGTGCACGGTCACACCAATGTCGTGCGGGCGACCATCTTTCCGCACAACATCGGCCTGGGCGCGGCGCGCGATCCCGATCTCGTCCGCCGGATCGGCGAAGCGACCGCCGTCGAGATCGAGGTGACCGGGATCGACTGGAATTTCTCGCCCACCGTCGCTGTTGCCCGCGACGACCGCTGGGGCCGGACCTATGAAAGCTATTCCGAAGATCCCGCCATCGTCGCCCCCCTCGGCGCAGCGCTCGTCGAAGGTCTGCAGGGCCGCAAGGGCGAAGCCGACCGTCTCGGCGCCGGGCACGTCATTGCCACCGCCAAGCATTTCTTTGGCGATGGCGGGACCGCCCAGGGGGTCGACCAAGGCGAGGTCACCGGGGACATCGAAGCGCTGAAGGCGATCCACGCCGCGCCCTACCCCGCGACGATCGATGCGGGCGTCGAAGCGATCATGGCCAGCTTC
>Ga0209404_10001625_pt1 | contig 14858 bp, 13 predicted proteins | sample TroAtlMetagenome_2_FD_187447 | JGI IMG/M metagenome (GOLD analysis project Ga0209404, IMG submission 187447) | Marine eukaryotic phytoplankton communities from Atlantic Ocean - Tropical Atlantic ANT8 Metagenome (SPAdes) (version 2) | ecosystem: Environmental > Aquatic > Marine > Oceanic...
AGATTTCAATCACTTTTAGATTCAATTAGCTGAAATTACTAATACTTGTTCATTCACAAAACTTGAAAGACCTTTATCAAAATAAACAACTTGGGAATACAAGTGAGTGAACCTATACCATATGCACCCACCGAGGGAATATCATATTCACCTTCAGAAAGCATCTACTGGGATCATGCTGCCTTATCTGGCGAGATTGACCGCACTTTCGAGATTTGCCACGGATGTCGAATGTGCTTCAAATACTGCGATAGTTTTCCGCTCCTGTTCTCCTTTATCGACGAGCGTCATGACGGTGATGTAAGGAAAATTAGCGAAATAGAAACAGAACAAGTCATGGATGCTTGTTTTCAGTGCAAGCTTTGCGAAGTTCAGTGTCCCTACACAGTGAGAGAGAACCACGAATTTCTTTTGGACTTCCCAAAGCTTGTTCACAGATACAAAGCACAGAAAACTGCAAAACATGGTGTCTCGTTTAGAAATAAAATGCTTGGAGATCCTGAAAAAACTGCCAAACTTGTCCGTTCCACATTCGGGATAGCCGACAAGCTCAATCAAAAAAGTCGTATGCATAGGAAATTTATGGAGTTTCTAGTCGGTATACACAATGAAAAAAATCTTCCAAAATTTCCAAGGAAAACTTTTACTTCTTGGGCCGAAAAAGAAAACTTGATTTCCGGGGAGTCTGAAGGAGAAGTAGTGCTTTTCCCCACTTGCTATGTAGAAAATAATGAACCAGAAATAGGTCAAGACACCGTTAAAGTGCTGAAAAAAAATGGCGTTTCTGTGACATGCGAAAAAGGACTTGCTTGCTGCGGAATGCCAGCTTGGGAGTCTGGCGATCTGGAGACTATGCAAGACTTTGCTTCAAAGAATCTAGATCTTCTCGAACCACATGTTAAAGCAGGAAAAAAAGTAGTAGCTATAAACCCGACCTGTTCGATGATGCTCAGACAGGAATACCCGGAACTAGTTAAAGAAGAAGATAAAGAAAGAGCTTTGTTGCTAGCTGAAAAAGTTGCTGATCCAAGTGAGTATTTATGGTCTATTCGAAATGAAGAAAGGTTTAATACTGACTTTGCAACGACTCCACAGAAAGTTAGTTATCACACCCCTTGCCATTTGAGGGCACAGTCCATCGGATTTAAAGCCAGAGATCTTCTTCGTAAAATTCCTGGAGTTAAAGTCGACACAACAATGGAATGCTGCGGTCATGACGGAACCTTTGCGATGAAAACTGAAAGCTTCGAAGCTTCTGTCCGCATAGGAAAAAAATCATTCGATTCAATGTCCGAAAGTTCTGCAGAGATTTGGGCTACAGACTGTCCATTGGCGGCGATGCAGTTTGACCAACATGCAGATAGGCGTCCCATGCACCCAATGTCTATTTTGGCTCAGGCATACGATGAAACTGGCTTCTCCACGTCTGTAGATCAAATTCAAGAAACGGATTCTAAAAATGAATAAAACAACTCTTGCTTCCAGTCCCCACCATGTAAAAAGATCAGAAATTTTCGATTACCAAACTTATGAAGAGCACAGAGGAGACACCAAAAGTAAGATTTTCGAAATTAAAAAGCACCGAAGAGTCCATCTGGGAGAAAATCTTACTTTTCTATTTGAAAACCACGAAACGATTAAATATCAGATTCAAGAGATAATGAGGGTCGAAAAAATTGTCAAAGAATCTGCCATTTTAGAAGAACTAAATACATATAACAGTTTTCTTGGGAATTCAGGAGAATTAGCTTGTGTCCTTTTGATAGAAATCGAAGAAGAGTCAGACAGGAAACCGCTTTTAGAAAATTGGATGGGCATGGAAAAATGCATCTACATTTTAGATGAAGTGGGTAATAAAATTTTTGCGGAACACGATCCGACCCAAGTAGGAGATCGAAGACTATCTGCAGTTCAATATCTAAAGTTTGTGATTAAAGAGCCTCCCATCGCTATTGGTTGCACTTTTGATGAACTGGCGGGAGAAACTGAACTTACAAAAGAACAAAGAAATGCCCTAGCGGAAGATCTATCAGCAACTCTCGCTTAATACTTATATGAACCCTTATTTAGATATTTAAGAGACCATGGCTTGACATTTTGATAATAACCATTATTATCGAAATATGGCTCTTGCAACTGAATTAACAAATACAGATCAAGATGAGCTAAAAGAACGGCTTCTTCATGCTGCTGCAGAGGTTTTCGCTGAAAATGGCTACGAAAAAGCTGGCGTGGCTGAGATAGCTCGTCGTGCTGGAGTTACAACTGGAGCAATTTACAGTCGATATAGCGGAAAAGCTGAACTCCTAATCGATGCAGTAGACAGACATTTGTTGACTCAACTCCACTCGCTTCATTCAAACGCATCAGCAATCGATGTGCTGTCTCACCTCGGAGACCATCTTTTGGACGACCTTTCAGATGGAACAGGACTTTTCCTCGAAGCTGTAGTTGCAGCAAAACGTGACCCTGAACTCGCCGAACGTCTTCGTCATGTTTTACAAAGTGAAGAGAATAAACTTGGGCAGCTAATTGAAGAAGCTGCCCCACATCAAGACGTAGACCAACTTGCCCTAATGCGGTTAGCGCATGCGATCGGATTTGGAATGACCTTGACCAGAACAATTGGACTGGAACTCCCTTCCAGGGACGACTGGACCACTGTTATAAATCTAGTAATTGAAGCATTTATTAATAACGATATGGAAACCCACGGAGGCTAATCATGACTACAACAGAAACCCATAAGAGCATCGAAGAGTATGCGAATGACCCAGAAAGAATAACTGAGTATTCAGTGTGGAACGAGGACGTAACTTCCTTGATACATGCCGTTGAAGATAACGCTGATGCGATCTTCACCTGGGGCTATGACAAAGGAGAACGAGCTCCTCTTGACCGTTTGTATGAAAAAGCAAAAACGTCACAATGGAACGGTCAAACTGATCTCGACTGGTCCATCGAAGTAGACCCATACAACATGATCCTCCCAGCAAACCCTATGGAGGCAGACTATTTCAAAACAAACCCAGACTCCCCTCTTCACAAGTTCTCTGACAAAGAATGGGGTGAACTTGGAGTCGAATCGCTCAACTGGAGCCTTTCACAATTTATGCACGGTGAACAGGGAGCGCTTCTATGCACGGCGAAAATAGTTGAGACTGTTCCCTGGATTGATGCTAAATACTACGCTTCGACTCAAGTCGTCGATGAAGCAAGGCACGTCGAGGTGTTTGCTCAATATCTTGATCAAAAAATGGGCGGAATAAACTATCCGGTCAATCACCACTTAAAAGCTCTACTTGATGACATCATCAAAGACAGTCGATGGGACATCACCTATCTGGGGATGCAAATAATGGTGGAAGGACTAGCTCTAGCAGCCTTTGGTTTCATGCACCAAACAACTGAAGAACCTCTTCTTAAAAAATTACTCCGATACGTAATGTCTGATGAAGCCAGACACGTAGCGTTCGGAGTTTTAAGCCTTCAAGAGGTTTATAAAGATATGGATGCTAAGGAAATCCGTGAAAGACAAGAATTCACATTCGAAGCAGCACTTCGTATGAGAGACCGTTTCTTACGTCAAGAGATGTGGGAAAAACTAGGGGTTGACGTCAAAGAAATGGTCAAATATCAGCTGGAAATGCCTGAAGAATTAAAAGTTTTTCAACGTCTACTGTTTTCAAAAATAGTTCCTAACTGTAAAAAACTTGGACTACTTGATGCGGGAGACGGATGGCTTCGTGACCGTTTCACTGAAATAGGTGTAATCGAATTTGAAGACTGGGTTGATACAGGCTCAGAATATGAAGACTTTGACCTTGACAAGAGCCTTGAAGCGAAGGACCAAGAAGTACGAGAAGCAGCTCATGAGGTCTTTCATAAAGAAGACGCCTAAAGGTGCAGCCAACACTTAAACCGTAAAACTCTTAAAAGATATAGCTTTAATCGGAGTCAGTGCCAGTATCTATCGCTACATGATGCCTGATGACTTCGTCGATAATAAAACGCAGAAATTTTTCACTAAACACCGGATCTATACCAGCATCTTCTGCAAGTTCACGCATTCGTTTAACCTGCTCAGCTTCTCTTTCTTTGTCTTCAGCAGGTAAGCCATTCTCAGCTTTATAAACACCGACCTGATGAGTTATACGAAACCGTTCAGCCAACAAATGGATCAGAGCAGCATCAACATTATCGATACTTGACCGGTACTCTTCCAGTAAATCTCTGTTATCTTCCATGCCTTCTCCTAGCAAGAGTGGGCTTTAATTTATTTCTAATATAAGCGTATTACCTGAGATGAAAATGAACACCAATTAGAAGTAGTCTCTCTTCATATAAACACTTAGAACAATGAGGCAAGTATGGAGATACCACTAACACTTACCGACTATCTTAAAAGAGCTGAACTCGTCTACGGAGATCAAATTGCCGTGGTCGATGAGCCGGACCAACCGGCAAATCCTTTAAGGGAACTCACATATAATGACCTCGCTCAATCGGCTCGGAGTTTAGCGGCAGGTCTGGACGATCTTGGAATTGAGCTCGGTTCACGAATTGCAATAGTTTCACAAAATTCGGCAAGGATGCTGATCTTCCTATTCGGAACCAGCGCATTTGGAAGAATTGGCGTTCCAATAAACTTCAGGCTTAATAAGGAAGAAATTGCTTACATAGTTGAACATTCAGGAGCCGAAGTTCTTCTAATCGATCCCGAGCTTAAAGAAGACCTTGCAGACATCAACGTGAAACATTTGTTTGTTTTAGGTAAAGAATCAGATCACTTATTTGAGACTACAAACACTCCTAAGCCTTGGACGCCAGATGAAAATGCCACAGCGACCATCAACTACACAAGCGGCACCACCGCTCGCCCTAAAGGCGTAGAAATGACACATAGGAACTTGTGGCTGAATGCTGCAATCTTTGGTTGGCAAACTGGTGTTGACCATCGCGAGGTGTATCTACACACGCTTCCCATGTTCCACTGCAATGGATGGGGAATGCCATACGCAATTACTGGAATGGGAGGTAGACACATTGTCCTAAGAAAAATTGATGGTATGGAGATTCTAAAACGTATCGAAGAGCATCAGGTGACTCTACTCTGTGGCGCTCCAGCTGTAATCGCATCAATCCTTGAAGCTGCATCCGAGTGGGATGGAGAAATACCTGGAAATGGGAAAATGCGAATAGTTGTTGCAGGAGCACCACCACCAACCAAAACGATAGAGAGAGTCGAAACCGAACTTGGATGGGAGTTCATTCAAATCTACGGCCTAACAGAAACAGCTCCCTTCGTAACGATGAACCGCATCCGTCCTGAATGGGACGATAAGACAGCGAAAGAGAGAGCTGTTCTACTTTCGAGTGCCGGGAGCCCAGCACTTGGCATAGATCTTTCCACTTCCTCAGATGGTGAGCTTTTAGTGCGAGGTAACCATGTCCTCAAAAGCTACTGGAAACAACCTGAGGCAACTGATGAAGCACTGGCAGACGGATGGTTTCACACCGGCGACGGAGCGACAATAGGAAAAGATCAATATGTAACAATAACTGACAGAAAAAAAGACGTAATAATATCCGGCGGTGAAAATATTTCATCAATTGAAGTAGAAGACGTCCTCTTTTCACATCCATCAGTCGCTGAGGTTGCTGTAATAGGAGTTCCAGACGACAAGTGGGGAGAAACCGTCAAAGCACTTGTTGTTCTTACGGAAAACGAATCAACGGACGAAAAGACATTAATTTCCTACTGTCGTGAAAATCTCGCTCATTACAAATGTCCAACTTCAATCGATTTTCTAGAAGAACTTGCAAGAACCGCCACTGGCAAACTACAGAAATTTAAACTACGGGAACCTTACTGGAAAGACATGAACAGACAAGTCAACTAGACTAAAACCCTTTAAAATCAACCTTTTAAAATTCCTAAACCTTACAAAAATATGAAATTTTCGCAGAAGTTGCCTCTTATCTCTTTCAGACATAGCGTTTATTTACCGTTAACGGTCGAATAGGAAAAACCTATTTGGATATCCCAGTTAATTGGAGGGGAATTTTATGACCAGCAAGTTCGTAAAACTACTTGCAGTAGCACTAACCATTGGGGTTGTTGCAGCTGCTTGTGGTAGCGATGAAGAAGAAGCACCAGCGGCAGCACCTGCAACAACAGCAGCTGCCGCGCAAGTTGAAATGGTTGCCGACGGAAGTCTTCTTGACACCGTTCAGGCCCGTGGAACCTTGCATTGTGGAGTAAGTGGAAGTGCAGTGGCATTCTCAGAAACTCAAGCTGATGGCTCAGTAACAGGCTTTGATGCCGACTACTGTCGTGCCGTAGCAGCTGCAGTTCTTGGAGATGCAAACGCTGTTAAGTTCACTGCTTTAACAGCATCAGAACGTTTTACCGCCGTACAGAGTGGCGATGTTGACGTTTTGATCCGTAACACAACCTGGACTCAAAGCCGTGATACCGATGTCGGTATGGACTTTGGACCAACAACTTATTATGACGGACAACAGCTTATGGGCCGTGCTTCCGATGGGTTTACAGCAAACTCCGGAGCAGCTGACCTTGAAGGCGCAGTTGTTTGCACAAACGCAGGAACAACAACTGAAAAGAATGTTTCTGAATACGCAGCTCTTGCGGGTGTAAATATCACACTCAAGACATTCGAAACCAGTGATGAATACTGGCAAGGATTTATCGACGGAGCTTGTGATATTTCAACCACTGATGGATCGGCTCTAGTGGGTCGTAAAGTCAAACAGCAACCTGCTGATGAGGAATGGGTTATTTTCCCAGCTACTCCAATATCCAAGGAGCCTCTAGGACCTACCTACGGTCAAAATGACTCCAAGTGGGCAGATGCAGTTAACTGGACCGTTTATGCAACAATCATTGCTGATGAGTACGGAGTAAATCAGAGCAATGTAGCTGCAGGATCCTCATATGAAGGAGAGCTACAACGTCTACTCGGTGGTGATGGTGAACTCCAGACCACTATGGGACTAAGCGCTGACGCTTTCCATCAAGTAATCAAACAGGTCGGTAACTACAGCGACATTTACAATAGAAACCTCAATCCAGTAGGTCTCTATCGTGAAGGTTCCGCTAACGCCGGCTGGAAAGATGGTGGATTAATTTACGCTCCACCAGCACGATAAGTAAAACTCTTATCTTTTAAAAAAGTCCTAATGGCCCAAGGTGAATTTCACCTTGGGCCTAGGACTTTTTTACTTATACAGGGACCTAAGTATTTGCTATGATTTCCATAACCCAGTCTCAGGTTTAAGCGAAAAGAAAACCTATGCAATCATCCGCAGAAGAAAAATCGAGCACACTAAAAGCAGTCTCGCAAAGAGTTCCTTTATGGCGTGATGTAGTTGTTATTAAATGGGTTACACAATTAGGCCTACTCGCTGTAGTTGTAGCCTCCCTATGGTTTTTAGCCGGGCAAGCCGGTGACAATCTTCGAGCCAGAAATATTAATACCGGTTTTGATTTTCTTGAGCGTCCTCCCGATATTCAACTAAGCGAAGGCATCGACACCTCACCCGCAACTGGCGGCAGAGCACTTTGGGTTGGCATGGTCAATACCCTACGAATGGCAGTTGTAGGGATAATTTTTGCAACTTTCCTTGGGGTCATAGTTGGATTAGCTCGTCTCTCAAATAATTGGCTTATAAAACGCCTCGCAGGCTTATGGATAGAAACATTAAGAAATGTGCCGCTTTTAGTCCAAATGATCTTCTATTTTGCTGTTTTAACTGCCCTGCCCCGTGTGACTCTAGATTCGGGACCAATACATGGATGGTTTCATGTATCTAATAAAGGCATTTCAATGCCCAGAGTCTTTATATCGGATGGCTTCTACCAATGGATCACCGTTGTTGCTGTTGGTTGCATTGCCGCATACTTCATCAGGAAACAAAGGGTGAAGAAACACGATTTGACAGGTGAAGACACGCACGCTGTTTCTTGGGCATTTCTAACTATCTGCATCTTTGCTATCGTTGGAATTTTTGTTCACCCGATATTCAGTTTTGTGGGTGAAATATTCGCGGGCCTAGCCACCCTTTTTGAGAACCTACCGACAACTCTTATAAAGATTCTTTTATCTGCAATTCTTGTTTTTTTCGCAGCGCGTTGGATTCGAAACTTTTTCGCTAGCCGTAGAAGTGCCACAGGACATCTTTCTTTAATCGATGACGATATTTTCAGAATGGTTTTCGTAGGGACCGGCGCCCTAATAGCAATAATTGTCCTCATCAGCTGGACTGGAATATCTTCTTGGATTCTAAATAGTGGCCGAGACCTTTTTCAGATGCTTGAGGCTAAATTCGAAGTAGACGGCGCCGCCCGCCCATTCGATGCAATGAAGCCAGACATAGTCAAGCCAGGAAAATTTGCCAACTACGGCATAAACGGCCTAACCATGAGCCCTGGTTTCGCAGCGGTTTTCTTTGGAGTAGTTTTTTATACTTCTGCTTTTGTCGCGGAGATAATAAGGGGTGGAATTCTCGCTGTTCCGAAAGGGCAAATCGAAGCAGGAAATGCTGTTGGGTTAAGCAGAAGCCAGTCTCTTCGTCATATTGTTCTCCCTCAAGCGATAAGAATCATCCTGCCTCCCATGGGGAACCAATATCTGAACCTTACGAAAAATACTTCGCTTGCAATAGCAGTCGGTTACAGTGACATCGTTCAGGTCGGCCAAACGGTTTACAACCAAACAGGCAAATCACTCCCCGTGATGGCTATTTGGATGCTCTTCTACCTCACCTGTTCATTAACAATTTCTGTAATAGTTAACTACTACAACGTTCGAATGAAAATTGTGGAGCGATGATGAACTTAAAAAATTCTACTTCACAAACACAATATGAGGAAGAGATTAACGTCTCCACTAATAGTGGACTGCCTCCAAAAGTAGCTGCTCTTTCTCCGACTGAATGGCTCAAAGCTAACCTTTTCTCTAATGCTTTTAATTCAGTTCTCACTGTCCTCTCGACAGCAGCCATCCTTCTTATCATCCGTGGATTACTTAGCTTTATTTTCAATCCTCTAAGACAATGGTCGGCTACCGCCACAAACATGCGTCTACTGATGACACAGGCTTACCCTGAACATCAGTATGCAAGGATTTGGGTGAGCCTCGGATTTTTACTTTTCCTTACAGGAATTTCTCTAGCTTTCTGGCGTGCAGGGAGAAGCGTCCAACTCTCTCAAGTAGGAAAACGATTATTAGCAATTGGGGCTTTCATACTGTTAGCAACTCTTTTAGCACCCTTTAGCAGTAGAGCGACAATAATCTGGTTGATAGTAGGAGCGTTTATTGTCGGCATAGGCCTCTTGTTGAAACCCGCTCATGAAGACAAGACCATTAGTTCCTTGACACTACTTTCAGGAGCTTTTCTTTTAGCGATTCTTTCTCTCTGGGTTGTTCCATATGGTCACCACAGTTACTTATCAACCAGAACACCTAAGATTCTCGCTGAACCTGGAACAGTTGCAATGACAACGAAACTGCCATGGACAATAATGTTCCTAGTTGCTGTCTGTTCATACTTTCTCGGCACTTTTATTCGAAAGAAAATTGATGAGACCAGAAGTAAAGCTGTCCTTTCGGTCACTTGGCTGATTTCACCGCTTTTTCTCCTTTTCCTAGTTCTAAGAGACCCACACTTTGATACAGGACATCTTTTCTCAACAGATATACCGATATTCCTGTTCTTCTCAATTGTCGGCTCAGTCCTTCTACTTTGGTTAACAAGACCAGATGTAGGGGAAAAAGGAAGGGTGATTTCCGCCGCAATTCTTTTTGTTGGTTTTGCGACATTTTTATTTCAGATGCTCATGATCGTCAGAATTCTCACTCTGGTGTTAGCTTTCTTCGCTCTAGCTGCACCAACCTTTAGCGGTCAGAAGCCAGCGCGCACCAGATACGCCAAAGTCTGGATTGGGTCTATGGTGATTCTCTGTTGGCTGATTACAGCAATAAACACTCCTTCAACGGCAAAAGTTCCCGGCGATTTCTTCATCGGAGGTTTCGCCATCACATTAATGATCTTTTTCTTTACTATGGTTTTAGCTTTTCCTTTAGGCGTTTTATTAGCACTCGCGAGAACCTCAAAATTTCCTATATTCCGAATGATTTCAACTACTTTTATTGAATTCATCCGCGGTGTTCCTCTAATAACTATCCTCATCTTCTTCAGCGTGATGGTGCCTCTCTTTTTACCTGATGGCATGGATCTAACTGAGATAGCTGCAGTAACTATCGCTTTCATAATTTTCGAAGCTGCATACTTAGCCGAAAATGTTAGAGGTGGGCTGCAATCAGTTACACGAGGTCAACATGAAGCAGCTGAAGCAGTCGGAATGACAAATTCTCAAAAAACATTCTTTATAGTTCTCCCACAAGCTCTTAGAGTGGCTATTCCACCAATGGTGGGTCAAATTATCGCAACTTTCAAAGAAACAGGCCTATTAGCGATCATCGGAATTTTCGATTTCCTATATATAGCTAGATCTGTAATTCCAGGGCAGACAGAATACATGGGAAGCACCAGAGAGAATCTGTTATTCGTATCTCTGGTCTACCTAGTTATCTGTTTCGCCATGTCAAAAGCTAGTCAGCGGGTTGAGAAGCGCGTTGGACTCGGCGAAAGGTAAGGTAACAAAATGACTGAAAACGAAACCAAGTCTTCTATTAGAGGAGACCGCGATCTTGCAAACGCCCAAGACATTATCGTTTGTGAAGGAGTTTCAAAATGGTTCGGTGATTTCCAAGCTTTAAACAATGTTACTGCAACCATTAAAGAGCAAGAAGTTGTAGTTGTTTTAGGCCCTTCAGGTTCAGGAAAATCAACGTGGATTAGATGCATAAACAGACTAGAACAACATCAACAAGGCCGGATAATGGTTGATGGCGTTGAGCTTTCAAATGATCTCCGCAATATAGAAAAAGTTAGATCAGAAGTTGGAATGGTTTTTCAAATGTTCAACCTTTTCCCACATCTGACAGTCCGAGACAACATTAGCCTCGCCCCTATTTGGGTGAGAAAGAAACCAAGAGCTGAAGCTGAAGAACAAGCATCATCACTACTTGAGCGAGTTGGCATTCCGGAACAAGCAGACAAATTCCCTGGACAACTTTCCGGAGGACAACAGCAAAGAGTCGCTATCGCACGCGCATTAGCAATGGAACCAAAAATAATGCTGTTCGATGAACCTACATCAGCTTTAGATCCGGAAATGATCAAAGAGGTACTCGACGTAATGAAAGAACTTGCATTATCTGGCATGACAATGATGGTCGTTACCCACGAAATGGGATTCGCAAAAGAAGTTGCTGACAAAATAATGTTCATGGAAGGTGGACAAATAGTAGAAACTGGAACACCTGAACACTTCTTCACTAATCCGACTGAAGAACGAACAAAACTATTTCTTTCCCAAATACTTTAAACATCTCGTGAAAAGTTCACTAAAAGTTGAGCCACTAACAGGAGTATTAGGAGCTCAGGTTTCTGAAATCGATCTAAAATCTGATCTTGATAAAGAACTGATTGCATTACTCAGAGAAAATATTTGCGAATTTGAAGTTCTCGTAATACCTAATCAAAACCTTACGCCTAAAGAACAAGTTGAATTCAGCCACTTACTTGGCCCTTACTCCCCTGTTCCCTTCGTGAAACCAATAGATGAAAATGCCGAAGTAATCAAAGTGGTTAAAGAAAAGACCGAACCAGAAGCTTTCAACTTTGGAGGTGTCTGGCACAGTGATTTTTCCTTCCTTCCTGTACCACCAGCATTTACAATCCTTTATGCAATCGATGTTCCGATGACTGGTGGAGACACAGTTTGGGCTTCCACCACTACTGCTTATTCTCAACTTGATGCTAAAACACAAACTCTATTGAATGGAATGATTGGAATACATTCAGCAAGTGCCTCTTACTCCCCTGATCAACAAGAGCTCCATTCTCAACTTTCTAATATGACGATCGAAACATCTGACGAGGCCGAAGCCACACAAGGACATCCGCTGGTGTGTAAACATCCCGAAACTGGAAAACCTTCACTTTTTTTCAATCCAACTTATGTTAGAGGGTTAAAAGGGCCTGAACTAAAAACTCAGGAAGAGGAAGAAAATTTGATGAAATGGCTTAACCAGTGGACCACTGGTATTCAGTTCACATTTCGACACAGGTGGTCTCCTGGCGACCTTGTCATTTGGGATAACAGATCGACTCAACATATAGCTTTGAACGACTACAAGGGAGCAAGAAGAGAGTTAAATAGAACCACGGCAAGCGATTCACTTGCACCCTCTCCATACCAAAACGGAACTGAATAAATAACACCTATTTTTCTGTTAGCAATTCTATAAGAGAGGAAACATCTGACCTGCTATGACCTTTTTCTTGCAACTCAGCAAAAAAACCGTCAACTAAGGATGTAACCGGCAGATCAAAACCGATTCTTTCTGCCTCTTCAAAAACTATGCCGAAGTCCTTCCGCATCCAATCAACTGCAAATCCATGGTCAAATTCCCCTGCAAGCATCGTTTCTGAACGGTTACTTAAGTACCAAGATGCAGACGCCCCTTGACTGATTGCTTGCAGAACTTTTTCAGTATCCAAATTTGAGCGTTTCGCAAATTCCAATGCTTCTGACAAACCTTGCAACAAACCTCCAATGCAAACCTGGTTTACCATCTTTGTAAGTTGCCCATGGCCTGAAGGACCAACAAGAATAGATATTTTTGAATAAACATCTATAACTGGTTCTATCTTTGCAAAAGCCTCTTGAGACCCTCCGCACATCACACTCAACTGACCTGACTCGGCTCCTGCCTGGCCCCCTGAGATGGGAGCATCTACAAAACCTACACCCTTTTCTGCACAAGCTTCTTCCAACTCCTTAGCTAAAAATGCTGACGCTGTCGTATGATCAACCAAAACAGATCCTGATTCCATTCCTTCTAAAACACCAGACTCCCCATAAACAACTGACCTAACATCATCATCATTCCCGACACAGAGCATTACCACATCAGCACCTTGAGCCGCCTCTCTAGGTGTAGCAGCTAGCGATCCCCCATAGGTTTCCACCCATTTTTCAGCTTTAGAAATGGTGCGATTGTAAACCGTGGTGTGATTGCCAGAATTCTGCAGATAACCAGCCATTGGGTACCCCATCACACCCAAACCAATAAATGCACATGTTGGCATCTTTCCTCCTTTTTACTTTTAACTTTTCAAATACGACCCTAGGCTTTAATAGTTGCAAATCACTCATCATGAATGAATTTGCATTATGGACAATAATTTAGGAGAGAAATAATGGGCAACCTCTGTGAAGGTCGTGTAGCTATCGTTACTGGAGCGGGAAGAGGCATCGGACGCGAACATGCACTCATGCTTGCAAGTCAGGGCGCAAAAGTGGTCGTAAACGATCTGGGTGGCGATATGGATGGATCCGGCAGTGACCTAAGCCCCGCACAAGAAGTAGTCAACGAAATAGTTGAAATGGGCGGCGAAGCAATCGTAAATGGCGCAAACGTAGCCGACTTTGCTGCTGCTGGAGAGATGGTTCAACAAGCAATTGATACTTGGGGACGATTGGACATTTTGATCAACAACGCTGGAATTTTGCGTGACCGAATGATTTTTTCAATGTCTGAAGACGACTTCGATGCTGTCATAAATGTTCACCTTAAAGGAACATTCTCAACTGTTCATCACGCATCAGTATTCTGGCGGGAAACAGTAAAGGCTGGAGGCGAAGCTTTCGGAAGAATCATTAATACTTCTTCACCTTCCGGCATTTATGGAAATGTTGGTCAAGCAAACTATGGCGCAGCTAAAGCTGGTATAGCAGCATTTTCTGTTATAACAGCAATGGAACTTGTCAAATATGGCGTAACAGTCAACTGTCTTGCACCTGCAGCTTTCACACGTATGACTGCTGACCTTCCGGGAATAGTCGGCACTGACGAAGGTGCTGAGGAAGCAATGAGCCCAAGATGGATTTCTGTAATCACTGCTTGGTTATGCAGCGAAGCAGCTCAAAACGTAACAGGTCGAGTGTTCGATGTCGTGGGAGAACGACTTGGAATAGCAGAACAATGGCACCTAGGTCCATCTGCTAAACAAACAGATGATCCGGAAGGGCTCACAGAAATTGTCAAAGAACTAATGAAAGATGCACAACTCAACCCTGATATGAGTGGAATGCCAACGGAAGGACCGGGAAGGCCCAGCAAAGAAATCTAATGGCAATTGATTTCACACTTTCGCCTGAGCTGGAAGAAGTACGGAATAACGTCCGTGACTTCATTGAACGGGTAGTAAAACCTGGAGAAGAAATAATAGAAGGCTCCAATGGAACCGAACCGTTAAATCCTAAAGACAGGATTGGCAAACTAATTGAAATGCGTAAAGAGGCTTTCGAAGAAGGAATCTGGTTGCCTCATATGCCAAAAGAATGGGGAGGAATGGAATTAGGACACGTAGCAATGGCTATGGTCCAAGCAGAAGCAGCTAAGTCCTATTACGGGCCATGGGTGCTCAATTGTCAGGCGCCCGATGAAGGAAACATGCACACTATGTTGCATTGGGCCACAGATGAGCAAAAAGAAAAATATCTTAAACCCCTATGTAAAGGAACAGCTACTTCTTGTTTTGCTATGACTGAACCAGAAGTAGCTGGTTCAGATCCAACGCTTATTCAGACAAACGCCTATCAAGATGGTGAAGAATGGGTTATCAACGGTCATAAATGGTTTATTTCGAATGCGCATCGTGCGAATTTTGCGATCCTTATAGCCAGAACAGAAGATGAC
>Ga0209404_10001626_pt1 | contig 14853 bp, 9 predicted proteins | sample TroAtlMetagenome_2_FD_187447 | JGI IMG/M metagenome (GOLD analysis project Ga0209404, IMG submission 187447) | Marine eukaryotic phytoplankton communities from Atlantic Ocean - Tropical Atlantic ANT8 Metagenome (SPAdes) (version 2) | ecosystem: Environmental > Aquatic > Marine > Oceanic | place...
CAGCGAACAAGTAGTTTTTTCAAATGTTACCGTGGACGATGAACAGCCTGCTGCACACTGACAAGGATCATAGAAAGCGTTGTCGCAATATAGCAAACAATTTGGTGTAAAGTAATAAGTTGTACATCCATGCACGGTTATATCATTCGTATTCCAACTGCACGTGGACGGACTTGCCAGTGCTGATGGTGGAAATATATTGTAAACACCACGCAAATGACACTGCCCGGCGCGTCTTGCGTGTGTTTCGCATCGCATTTGCCACAAAGCAACAACGTCTGTTTGTTCCAAGATTGCATCAGACGTTACCACTCCCAACGCCAGACCTTCTTGTAACACTGTAAGCAAGGCGGTTTCTAAAACCCATCGTTCGCATGTTGATTTGCCGATGTTTGCCAGGATTGAATGAGACATCGGTAAAAAAACGTCTGTGAAATGGTGTCGCAGATTGTCAATCAATACGTCAGATAATTTGTTTGCGCAAATCGGTTGGCCAACGGTATGTCGTGCCTTTGTGTTCACACCAAGCGTTTTCGACGATGATTTGACGTTTGTGTTTGACATTGACTGTCGAAGACGTTCTTGCAGCCCAATGCCTTTTTGTGTCATCTCGCCAATGCGCAAACTATTCAATCCATACGTTGCTAATTCCTGCGCGTCTAGAGCCCAATCAGTGTCAGTATTGCCAGTAAACCATTCTGTATACTGTTGCGACGAAAGCAATCCCCAGTTCGCGTCGATAGTCCAACACGCGGCATGCCAGCGTGCAATTGCGGAGTCTTCTGTAGCCATGTCGAGTGCTTGTAGTACGACCAGTAATTCACGACGTGTGGAATATGATTGTTGCAAGCACAGTGTTTCAAATTCAGGCAACGCTACTAAAATTTCAAAATCAGAGCAGGCTTCTTCGGGCAAACTACATGGAAGCTCGTTGCCACAGATACATACGTCCAGTACATTTGCCGGGAACACAGTGTCTTGAAGGTTGTATGCCGGAACGTGCTCGTTGCGCAAAGTTTCATTGCGCAATGCAACGGGCACATTTAATGTCGATGCCACCTTTGCTTTTAAATTCGTCTCCGGGTGATTCCAATTTTGTTCACACCACACACTTTCACTTGGCACGTAACGGTGCACGTGCGTCCAGAAGAACGGTGAGAATGTTTTGGCTTCTGCTATCACCTGCTCGACTACGCGCTCGAGTGCGTGTTTGTGTGTTTTGTTGCTGTTACTGGCCGTGGCAAAGTCTGTCGTTGGATCATATGCAAAAGAATCGCGATTTGCGCTTGATCTGCGTACGCTGCGAGCTTGAGTTTCTTCACTGTCTAGAGGTAGCAGGGCAAACAAGTTGCCCACTTCCGAAGTGCATTGATGCCAGAGTGTTCGATTGCCAATCGATGACGCGGTGTCCTGCCATACGTATGCTGATACGGTTTGGGTTGTATCGAAGATGTATGCAGACGCAAGTGATTCGCGATCCTGTTGCGTTAGAGGTATTGCATCATGTGCAACAAAATCTTCATCTGTCCATAGCAACTCGTCAATTTTCGCATTCATCAACTTGCCCAACATATTACTTGTAATGTCCACATGAACGTCCCATGTGTTCTCTTCTAATGTAATATCTGCGTCAAAAACAATGTCTGTAATGTCATTCCAAACTCCCTGCTCAACATTGTCTACGCAACATTCTATCGATGATGAACTGTCTGCACACTTGCACATTAAATGTGTGGGCAGACCTTGCTCGTCAACTTCCAGCCACATTGCTTCCAATGCTTCGATTCGCTTACCGGCCGCTTGCGCAACAATCTCCTCTGCCTCGTCTTCAATGATACGCCAAGCGCTGCGCATGACTTGCTGGCGTGCTGGCGATCCTCCGGTCTGCTTGTTCGAGGAAAACGCGCGCGAGGTAGCACTTCCGCGATGATATTCTGGAGCATTAAAACGTTCGTTCGCGTCACTCAATTCAAACCCAAGTGCATGTAACCCGTCGAGCGTCAAACTTGCTGACGCAAATGGACCAAGAACAAGACAGTCCATGAATTGATGCAGGATGTCGCCCTCTTCTGTCACTGCCACGACATCCAAGTGCTGCATTAGTTCCGTGACCAAGTGTTCTTGCTCCACCTCTGCAAATGCTGGTCGAATTTCGTTTTCGAGTAACTCTCGTAATTCCCGCTTCGCTGTTTCAATACGCATATCTCTGTTCATGGAAACTGCATGCATGTTTGCAACTGCTGCATTGTTTTGACTACTGCCAGTCCACAGGAATGGCGTCAACGCAATGCTGCTTTCGTCTTCATTTGCCGACGCAACTCCAGAGAATACTTTACACGCGTCTGTCACTTCAAATTTGCCGTCGGGTGTCGTCAACTTGCCGTTATGGGCAACATCGTACTGGAATGCATTCTTACCGCTAAAACCCGGCTCGTGACGATGGCATGCATGATGAGCAAGGCCTAAGTCGTGATGGATCGTGTCATAAAGACATAGCCATGTTTGTGTCGTAAGCACGACCTTTGCGTTACTTGCATATCGCAACGCAATGTCTGCCATGCGATGTCGCAAATCCCGAAACCGGTCGTCTTGTTGCAAACTCGCGGCAGAATACAAATGCATTGTTGACAGTTCGGGTCTTGAAAACAGCGAGTACAAAGCCGCAGCTTCATCCCATTGTTTCTGCTGGTAGTTGGCGCGACAGCGCGTGATAATTTGCATTATGTCAACTCCCTGTTCTTTGAAGGCGGGTGGCTGGGGTTTGTATTTTGCACACTTATTTGCACGAACATATGTACTGCTCTCGCCAGCAGCCGCTTCGGCTGTGGCTGGTTCCACACGCCCGCCCATGCACAGCATGAACTTGGCAACGCTCTTTTCATTGTTTTCTGTATACGTTAAAAGTTCATTCAATGAGTATGGATTCCAGGCCAAAACATCCGAACCATCACCACCCGTGAGCCATAAAAACCCCGAGCACCACAAAGCGCCCTCGTTCACATTTTGTGATTTCAGGGGTTCTACGATGGAATGCGGTTGGTCGCCACATACACACGAACTAGCCTGGTTACTTGCATCGACGATGACGGCCAGCTTGCAATTTTTCCAGTCGGATGTTTGTGCAAGGTCAGTAAGGCCTGAAAATATACCAATGAGCCAACTTATAGCAACTTCAAAAATCAAAAATTTCCAGCGAATAAACTTGCGCGCAAATTCACTGCTCAGATCTGTTAAGATTTGCGCAATACGATCTGTGACCTGTACGACAACAGCAGCATCGCGAATATCTTGCAAATCGTGGTCTGACAAACAGGTATGAATGCCGGTGTCATGCACGCGCTGTTGAATTGCCCGACTGCCAATATACACTTGCATTGTTGGGCTCAGTGAGCCAGAACTGCGCGAACCTGTTACGACGTTTTGAATGGTTGCCTGAATGCTGTTTGCGGTGCATCCAATCCATTGCTGTACTGCTATGAATACATACAGTGGTCCCATCAAAATACTCGACAGAGCATTTGTCAACGCCATCATAATCATCTCGAACCGGGCATGCACGCGGCTGTCAGGGGACGCCATGCCAGGAACATAATTAGAAACGTCTTGTACCGCCCAAGAAGCAACGCCAAGGTAACTGGGTATCATGGCTGAAATGTGCACGATTGCGTCTTTTGTTTGACACAAGGTTGCCTGGAAGCCTTCTTCTGGCCACGCAAGCTCGTACGGCCGTGCTCGCGAGTGTGACAATTCAACATATGCAATCGTTGTTGTTGTGACGCCGTCCCATAATGTCTGCAGCAAAATTCGCCCAATGTGCAATTGCTCTGTTAACACAGCACCCAGTTGGCATAAAGGTTTACGCATATTAACAACCGTCCCCACACAGCGTGCAATTGCGCACTGCTGTGCGTTGTAACATAGCGTCTGCACGTTTTGCAGTGCCAGCTGTCGCGCTTGGATGTTATTTGTGTTAATATTGGCAAACTCACACGCTTCGCAGTTAAGAACGGAGCACTCTACATTAAGCGCCACAACGGCTGTTGTTTTCATGCCGTCCCACATGTTCACTCTCAATTCAGTGTCAGTGTCAAAATTGATTTCAAGACAATGTATCCACGTGCGCACGTTATTGGTAACGTCGTATGCAAATAAAACAATCATTTCAAAGTTCATTGATTGTAAGTTTGTTGTGGTGCTACTTTGAACAAACAGACGCAACTGCTGCCAAAGCTCGTTGTCCACCCATATCACACTTGGAGCCATCGTTGCGCGAACTCGCAGCATGCCATTTCTGTCACGCACCAAATCAAGTTCGTTCACTTGCAACACCTCCATACTTGACGTAGCCAAAAAAGATTTTGTTGTGTATTGACCGTTGTCCAAAACTTCAAGCGAAGCTGTTTTTTTCGAAATAATGGGTAGATTAAGACGAAGAACACATGCACTTGAAGCCATTTGTGCAGCATTGTGAATGCATATACGCTGCACGTCGCGACCGTTGTCAGACGCTGAACATTCCATCCATTTGACGTTGAGACTGGAAAAGACATGCAAATTTAATTGAACAAATAAGCACACAGGAGCATCTACAATTTGATCAGCCACATTCGTCAGCGTCCAGCCGTACACACGCACAGTAGTAGTGTGCATTGTATCTGAAGCTGGTTCGACTTCCACGTTTTCCACAGACGTCAAAAAACCAGCTTCTTTTTCAGTTGCAGACACGTACGTACTGGCCGCACGCATGGCCTTTTGCTTCAAATCTTGTTCGACACTCGTTGCCGTGCGTAAAATGCGTCGCGCCGGAAATCCCGGTATCATAATCCAAATTTTGTCTATTCCGCCGTCGTCGTGAGTAACTACCAGCAGCGTCTCCCGCAAATGTGGGGGTTGGACAAACAGCGCGGAAAGCAATTTGACATCCAAAATGGTTGCGTTGTTGAAACTGTCATACGAGATGTCACGTTGTATGCCTTGCGACTCAATGAACATAACGTCATGGGTAAGATCCGGCCATTCGTACACAAAAGACATAACATCTATTGGCAGGCAATAGTATGCAACTAGCAAAACGTTGGCAGGACCATGCCCAGCAACGACAATTCCGCGGTTGTGGGTGACGCTATCGTGTTCAGCGTCTGTCTGCCCGCAAATTTTAGCTACAAGCGACGGTTGTAACTCCAACTGGTCGAAGATTTTGAAAGGCGGCGAGAACGTTTCGTCGTCAAGTGCATTTGGATCAAAAAACATACTGCGTATGCGTCGTTCCTCTTTTTTGGAGTATCCAAGCATTGGCACATTCATAACTGCTGCTGCGGCTTCCTGTGCCGTTTCAAACGCCGCATACTCGTCAGCACATCGTGTCGCGCAATCAGCAGTGGCCATGCAGCCCATGAAATAATCAGTGGGTTCTGGAAGAATGGCTACCACGTATGGCGAAGACGCAAAGTTATCACAGTTGTCTGCAGGACCCCTGTTGCCGAGTGCAGAACTGAGCAACTCGTCCAACACGACACTCAAGCGGTCAACGGCTTTGTACAATCGTGCAAACATTGGATCGAATGCCCTTTTCAAACGGCCATTAGCTGCATCCATAGCTGCATAACATAAATCCTCTCTAGCAAATTGCCCCAGCGCGAATGCTCGCATTGTTGCGTCCGCAGGCAAATTGGTTGGAAATTTCAGACCCATAATCCACTGTTTTTCATCAAGTACGAGAAAATTCTGCAGACAAAACTCGACATTGGACACAGCGCGTCCTTGCTGCAATTTGCACACACAATGCATGACTGGATATTCTCCCAATAACACACGGGTCACGTTGAGTAGGCCGTCTGCAGTGTCTGGAAGCAGTAAGCATCCATGCAACAAAAACTGTCCAAGCGCCGACGTCCGTCCTGTGATATCAGCTATTCCGTGACACTGAAAGCGCATGGAGTCGAGATATTGTTCCCTGATGTCTACGTGAGAACTCATGAGCCCTGCTGACATGATATTCTTCACCATTTTGGCAGGAGGGGCGCTCAAAAACGAATGTGCAATTCGTCGACCTACCGTGAGGACTAAATGCAATGTTCCTACCATGGAAATCTGCAGCTGGAGCAACGCAGTAATTGTCGCGGGAATGGCTGCAATGCGTCCAGCGCTGCGTTCACTCACGCCAAGATTCATAAGCCGCGCAGACGTACTGGCTCGCTGCTGTACAAATGTACTTCCAAACTGTGTAGCAAGCCGCTGTGGAAATCGAAACATGCTGTGCAGTGAATTCCATGGCCGCATTAATGTTGGCCCGCGTTCTACAATTCGCGCCGTGCCGACAACAATCGCTGTTGCTCGTGGTGCCTCGTGAGACTCAAAACCTGCCATGTTCATGCCTGCATGCCACACTGTCAACAAAACGTGCCCGGCCATGCGATTTGTCCAGTGTGAAAGCGCCAGGATGTCGTCGACGCGCAGAATCAACGCCCCTCCGGAGTCAAGTACGCTGTGAAAGGTTGGCTGACGCAATATTGTGCCATACCCTTTAGCTCGGTCTGATGCTGTGATGCCATTGACAAATAACTGATCCACGCGGCCATTTCCAGCTGCAGCTGCCGCTGGCAGAGCAGTAATTGCTGTCAGTAGACGTTCCCCAATTTGTAAAAATGCAAGCGCTGGCGCTATGAGCAACGACCCGAATGGTGGTATAACAGAGTGCTCAGGGCATACATCAGCAAATACAGAAGACCCGACAAGCTCGTCGTCACTCCACATTCCGTCTTGTTCGGGTCTCCAGCAGGAAAAATGTGCACCACTGCCTTCGCGTGGTTCGTAGCAATCATGGCGGTGAGGGTGTAAAAAGTAATAGCGGTACGTTTTAGGACTGTGATCGTCCACATCTCCTCGGTCGACGTTGTAATCACGTGGTCTGGCTGCTAACACCGATACGAGAATGTTTTGATCGTTCAGATACTCGAGGTTCACGACACGAAGATTCACTACTGAATCGCACGTGCTGAAGCTTTCGTCACTGTCAAACGCAAAGGTTGGCTCAAAAAAATCTGGAACCAACATATATGAAACTCTGTCACGTGCGTCTCCGTCCACGGTCTCCAGATCTGCTGTACGCATCGTTCGCACTGTCCACACACGCGGCCGTGTAATGCTTGATTGAATGACAAAGTTTGTGCCCATCGATTCGTTGCGACAGCGGCGAAAAAAAGCAGAGTACAGTGAAAGTTCGGGATCGACGGCCCAGTGCACAGCCCACTGTGACGCTGCAGCCGGGCGTGTTTGACTTGCGTGCGACGTCGAAACGATTGACACGCTCGGGGGGAGAACGACTCGACCGGCCTTGGCGTGTGCAGCCACGCATTCAAAATCAGCTTGCACTTCACACACGCCAATTTCGATCGCATGTGCGTTGCTAAGCATTGTTAGCTGTTCCAATTGCATGCTAAAACCACTTCGACCCAAGTCAAAAAGTCGAGACACAATCAGTTTTTGTTCGTCTACAAACAGCATTACATCTCCCGCAACGACAACAGGCTGTCGTTCGAGTCGAACGCTTGCATGCATTTGCTTGTGAGCCAACACACGCATTGCCAGCGACTGATTGCCATTCTCTTGCACGAGACGTACAGCCTCTTCCACCGTCAATCCTTTGAAAAAACCACTTGCACCGTAGGAAGCCACTGCGGCTAACGGAATGCGACTTTTTGCTGTTTTTTCTTCTGAGCACACTGGGGAGCATCGAGCTAGCTGTGTTTGTTCTGACATATCAAACCACTCCTCCAGTCGGAGGTAAGATACAACCGACCGACCCCAATCTGCAATCCATGGTTCATCAATGTCAGCACACGGTTCACCGTCGTCATTTGTTAACGCACATTCACGGCCAGGAAGCACAATATCGTTTTCCCACGTGTACGCTGGGTGCATGCGGATGTCCTGCACACGTGTTGCCGACATTACCAAGCCCATGCAATACGGAAAACAATTTACAGCATGCTCGGAACACGTTGCCGCACCAATTGCGTCTTGGCGACCACATAATGGCTGCACAACAATTGTAGCTTCAACAATATTTTCACCTGACGCTGTCACATGCGGGCCTCCCTGCAATCGTATGCGCAGCGGATCAAGCGCTTCGGTGTCGCCTGTATCAGCCGCTGTGTTGCCGCTGTAGCCGACCGCAACACGCCTGCGTGGCCAGCGCAACGCTTGCACGCTAATCCGCGTCCAAGCACACATCATGCCACGCGTTGCGCCAGGTTCAAAAATCACATCATGCAGCTGTGGTGTTGTCGCGTCTTCAGCGCGAGTGTGTTGCAGATACGGGGCAGTGCCGCAAATTAGTGCTAATCCATCGCGATCAGCATTGCCATTATCCACGCACGTACATCCAAGAATTCCAGTCCTTGTTTCAGCAGTGGCGTCGGCGTCCATGCTCGCTCCAGGCGCGTACGTTACCGCTGCGAACCCAAAGCTGGCGTCCATGGGCACCGGCCACGCGCCGTATGCCCACACATACCCGTCATGAGCGCTGCGAAACAGCACCGAATCTCCATTTGTAACTGCCAGCATGTTGTGTGTCATACCCACAAACCGTAAGCGTTCGATCATTCGACGCGTCTGCGGTCCATGTGCACTCAGAGTTTCGTCATCCATAGCTTGTCGCAAGTCCTCCAAAACACCTGTGCGCTCCATGTCACCAAGTGGATCCGCGCCGTCACTTGCTCCACTCTCTAGAACTTCCATTGCACGCAAGGCGCTGGCTCCGTCCAACAAAACATTGCCAATTCGCATCGGGGTTTCACACACAGGCTTGATTCCTGTTATGCGAGCATGAATCATTGCTGCCAGGGTATTCAACCAATTATCCCATAGCTTACCCCAATTTGAAACAACAGCTGAACTGTATTCTAATAATGGTTGCCAGTCTGGTGTGCAACCGACAACTTGCTCTGTTCGGGTGTACATTTCTGTTTTGAGTTTTTCACAACGCCTGATTGTAGTGATTGGTAGTCCAACCATTACATGCACTAATGTGTTACCAAATGAATGTATGGTCAAATACAAGTAGTGATCCGTCATTGGATACGTAAGAGCGTTTACAAACAAAGCAAGCAATCCACAGTGTTGACTGATCATCTTCTGAACACTGATAAACATGAGACGCGCATAGAGGCCTGGCGTTAAGAGGTCAACTGCCAGAAAATTTGGACTTGCGTAACAATTTGTGTCGTCAAGCATGAACACACCACTACAATCAAGCACGGTAGTATTGCTTTGCATTGACATAGCACAAGTACGCTTTTGATTGGGCTGGAAATCAACGGTACAATGCTGTACATGTTCTATCCACGTCACCCAGCTGTAAATAGAACTACTCATCATGATGCCAAAATTCTGTAGTATGTCTGGAATGTGTTCTACACTCTTGAAGGTAAAGTCTGCAAAAAAAGTGAACATAAGTTCCGCGAAAAAAAACACAATTCCGTTCCAAATGGCTATGAATGCTCGCAGATATAGATCCAAAAACCCAAACAGCCATCGCAGAATGTTGACAAACGGTGCAACTGATGTGTTATACATTTTTGCAAACATCGAAATGACGTAAACGTTGCTGTTGCATGTCGTCATGAAGATCCAGAACAAAATCATGAAAATCATAACTGTGACCAACACGTAACCAACGCTTCCCAACACTGCCAAAAACGCTTGAATTGGAACGGTAAAGATTTGTAATAACACAGCCAAAAAATGCGATCTTATGTTCGCGTCGCCATATCGCTTGATAGCACTGCGTTTTGAGCTCAGTGGCACCACTAGCATCAAAAGTCTACGCAGTAAACATTCCAAAATTAATGTACATTGTAACCCTATACTGAACCACACTAAAAACATGCAAGACTTGTCTGTCTTATACTAATTGCTCTATGAATCAAAGTTTGCTTTGGCGCTTGAAAACAGTCACTCTTCACTTTCGTCACCGCTACTCAAGTCTGGCAGGTGAAACACAGCTGCTGTTTCATCACCAAGACTTTCGTCATCACTACTCAAATCTGGCAGATAAAACACAGCGACTGTTTTATCAACAAGCTCGTCTAAAATGCCTAAAATGCATATGTTCATGCGCTGTGTCTCGCTCATATGCCGGCAAATGTGATGCAACTCTGGTTGCTCCTGATCCACGAAAAGCGTCTCATACAATAAAGCTTCCGAGTCCTTGTTGCTTTCCTTAGCCAAGATTTGCTCTCCCATGCAGGCGGTTACGCCAATGTCGGTGATCCAACGCATTTTACCAGTTTCAACATTGTAAAATCCTTTGCAATTTGGCTCGCTTTCGCCCGTAAACTGCGAGCGTCGGCACCAATGTAGGATTTCTTCGTATATCAGATTGGCAGATTCGATTGACGTTAGCTCGAATTTGAATATGTCGGTTGTCGTGTGCACAACGACATTGTTGCCTTGATGCATCAATGACCGTAGGTCATGCCACATCAATTTGATTTCATTCTCTGCATTGCCATGGCCAGTGATTGCCAGTGACTCGTTGTTTTGATATTCGGTCTTGTGCATTGTGTACATTCCTGTTTTTTGTTCAGCAATGTGGCCAGCGAACATGCCGTTATACATCTGTTGTTTGTCCCAGTGTGTCGTGGCCATGGTACACATTGTGCGTTAAATTTCGAGACGCTGACGCAGACTGCATATTTATTTTGTTTTTTATTTTTTATTTTTTTTGAAAAGTACATAAAAGGCATGCACAAAGAAAGTTCATATGATGAATGTCCATTTGCGTGTGACATGTGCAATCACAATACTCATCGTGCTCTTGTGTTGTACATCGGGCCATAGCAAGCAATACCCACTCAAGAAGATTCTTAAGAAGACAGATCCCATATTTCCTGGTCGTTTGGCATCCGATCCCAATTTGACTCTGACGCGGATTGAAGCAGGCTTACTGCAAGTTGCGTTAATGCATCAACTCAATGAAGTCAAGAACAATTCAAGCACGTTTAACAAAACGTTGCAGCCTGCTAGTTGTGGCTTTCCGTTCTATGAGCGCAAGACAGATGAGTTTTAGTGATGTGACGACTTTGGTTGTATATCAATAAAACACTATATTACACTCGAGTTCAGCATCTTCTTACTCTTTCCATTTCGTGTCTTTGAACAGTACTAACTTGTGCGTGTTTGTGTTGGTGTTTAGATAGGAACAACCAAAGGAACGGGAGGTGACGTGCTTATTTTGGAGGAAGCTGCGTACTGTGACGAAGGTTTTTTTTACGAGGTTTGTTATTTGTTCTTCCTACCGCAATTACTTGTCTGTGTATGACAAAAACTTACTGCATTTTTGTTCAAATATACAGACTGTAGCACCAATTTTGAGCATAGGAAGTGCATCGCTCGTGGCCATCTCAACGTTGACGTCTGAGATCAACTTCTACACGAGACTTATCAAGATGAAAGATCCTGCAACAGACCGCCCTCTCTTCGCGGTATTTGTTTCTCCGATGAAAAACAAAACGTTTCGGATTGTTGTGCCCGCGGTGCGCGATGGTTTTGCCCGCAAAAAGTTTTACCCGTAATAGTTTTTTTTATTTGTTTTTTTTATTTTTTATTTTAAAATAACACACTGTTTCGGATTGTTGTGCCTCGGGCGTGGTTCGCGATTTCCGCAAATCTAACACTAACGTTTGACAGATTCGTTGCGTCGAGCTTGCATGTGAGAAGTGCAAGGACGAAGGCAAAGCGCATGAATGCGTGCACATGCTGCACTTGGTGCCTATGTGGCAGTCAGAAGAGAGGCACCGCAAGCTCAAGATCATGATGCAGGACCGACCGGACTTGATTCAGTCAGAGCTAGCCGGGCTTGCATTTGACAGTCTTGAACAGGTTTTTCGCAAGAGTGATATCAAAATTGCGTTGGAACTTCAACCGTTAAACATTGTATCAGACTGTACAGTTTTTATTGTCATTGACCCTGCCGCAGGAGGTCCGCAGTCTGACTATGCGATCGTCAGCATGATACGGGGGCGTGGCAATGTTACGGTACGTGCGTGTATGTTCACGCAAGCTGCCACGCGTGTTTGCATTTTTCTACAAACGCTGAGTGTGGTGTGTCGTGTTCTTGTAGATAAGAAACAACGCAATTATTTCTCAAATCACTAAACCAACGTATCATCTTGTTGTAATTCTTCTTGTCGGTATTGAGTAGAAACGATTTCAATTTGAGATCAACATTGAGAAAAAGAAAAAACATGCACAAGAAATACATATGATTTGTGTTAGTATGTAAGTTGTCGTTCAATGTTTGGATGTATGGACTGTTAATGTCTAGGTGAAAATCCTGCACAATATGGGCAAGACTTAATTGGCACAAGCTAGCCAGACGATTCGTATTGAAAGGCAAATAGAGTCTTTCAATAATGTCTGGTATAATGTCCGTGTACGCAAATTTTTTGATTGTTTGTTCTGGCCACGTTGTGACATTTTCTGTTTCGTTTTCTCTTTTTCGTTTGCAGGTGCTTGGAGCCGAAGCGCTCATGAATTGCAAAGGTTAGTGAAACTTTCAAAAAAGTTTGCGCTAAAAAGTTTGCTTTGTTTTATTTTGTTAATACAGGCGACGATATGTTTTGTACTGATGTTTTAATGGACTGGCAAAGAGTACGTCAAAACGAGTTCCCTCCAGTGGTTTTCGCACGTTTTTTTCCAGCCAGCACAACAATTGGTGCAACATGAAACTAACTCGTCTTATATTTGATATGCAGAACCAGATAAACAGTTTGCCTTGGTACAACGTCACATAATGAAGCTTCAAAGCATGTCGTGTTTTGTTAACAGCGAGTTTGTAATTATGGTGGAACGCAATCTGTAAGTTGCCCAATATGTTTACACGTATTCAAAATCATCACTACATTCTAAAAAATCGTCAAACGTGTGTGGAGGTAAAGTGACTACCTCCACACACTTTTCACACTCTGTTTGCACTGCCACAGATGTCTTCGCACATGTTTTAATTCGGTGCTGTTTTTTGCGATTTATAGCAGCATTGACATCGCGCTTCCATTGTTGAAGATATTGCAATTCTTTTTGCATGCGTAATATTTCAACTTGCAGTGATTTGATTTCTGCGGCGTGCACCAAGTTACAACGCTGTGAGTAGTGCATTCGAAGCATACAGAAACTTGTGCATAGTAGCTATGTTCAAACTAATTCCCTTTTTTGTTTCAGTGGTTTTGAGGCTGAGCACCACGAGCGCGCATTAAATGGACTTCCACGTGTTCGCTTCCGAGTTGATCATCAGGCCAAAAGATTCGGCGTACTTATGACTGAAGACGTCAAATATGCAATGATGACTCTGTTTAATAATCTTCTGCGTGATCAACGTGTGGCGTTTTATAAGCCATTCGTAAGTGAAAACCCGGAAGCAATGATGAAGCGCATAGCACAACAGCTGGAAGTGTATAGTTTTCAGTACAAGTCTGCTGCAAACGTGTTTGGAAAACAAAGAGCTGCCCTCTCAGGCAAGGTTGGTGGTATGAAAGACGATATTGTTATTGCAATGCAGCTTGGCGCATATTTTAGTAAAGAACCAAGTTTTTACACTTAAAAAAAAGAATTCTGTCTGAAAGGAAATCAAATCTCTTTCAACAAAATGCCTACGTACAACCCTTACGACTACCCCTTTGAGTATCAAGTTCATCGCGTTCAGCGGGCTGTAACAGAATCATTGCAAAAACTCAACGTGTACAATTCTCGAGTAAACATCCTCGAGTATCTTGGTGTGGAGGCGTGGAGTGACGTAGTCTCACACTTGGACAACAAACGCAAACTATGGAACAAAAAATACCCCCATCGACCAATGACACTTACAAATACACATATTGATCACATTAAACCAACAGCCAGCTTCAAAATAAAATCACTTGGCATGAAGGTTCGTTTGAGCAACCATATTACAAATTTACAGCCTTTATTGACAGATGACAACAATTTTAAGGGTTCTGCTTGGAAAGACGAAGACGAAAAGTTTTGGAAAACTCATATTGTTTTGCAAGAATACACGCTGATTTATTATCCTGGGGCGTTGGCGTTTCAGCCAAGTTTGGCTTCGAGTGATTAAACGTAAAATCCGAACTTTTCTTCCAAGCTCTTGTACCAACGACCACATTCTTGTTTCCATGGAACAAGATCCTCATTCACCTCATAATCCGGATCAAACACCCGTTCACCTGAATCACACGACTCAAAACTATCAGCATCGTCAAAGCTCTTGTCCAATTCATCGGTTTGCCCATAAACAATGTCATCACTCCGTGGAGCAAATTCTGGTGTGTGAAAGACTTCTCCATATGATTTCCCGTTCAAATCCTTTTCGTGCTGCAGATGATCTGTAACAAGTTTGTTGTGATAAATCACCACCAGTTCAACAGCAAGGCGAAGTTCCGACTGCGAGTAGACTGACACCCATTCATTTTCAAAGCGAAGAAATACAGTGTCCACATCTTCACGCTCACGCATGCACTGTGGCAACTTCGACTGTACTGACGTGAGTACTTCTTCAACCGTGTACAACTGCTGTGAACTCAATTCGAGTGGTGTATACCCAGCTGGTCCGAGTGGTCCGTTTGTCTCAGTGGCCAGTTTGCGTGTGTATAATCGCATCGTACACAAACTCTTCCGAACCATCACTCAAACCTATTCTTTTTTTTTTTTATTGTAACGCGCATAAAAGATTTTTTTTTTGGAATGTACCACCAACAGGCCGTGTTGTGTTACGTTCCACAGCCAATTCGGCATGCTTGCAATATTACCAAATTAATGGAACATCTTACAAGTGTTCGATGTCAATTACAATCAACG
>Ga0209404_10001627_pt1 | contig 14843 bp, 16 predicted proteins | sample TroAtlMetagenome_2_FD_187447 | JGI IMG/M metagenome (GOLD analysis project Ga0209404, IMG submission 187447) | Marine eukaryotic phytoplankton communities from Atlantic Ocean - Tropical Atlantic ANT8 Metagenome (SPAdes) (version 2) | ecosystem: Environmental > Aquatic > Marine > Oceanic...
GCTGTCACTTTTGGACAAGGAGCTTTCGTGATTGGTTGTGAGCTACTCAACCAGATCACGAAAGCTCCTTGTCCAAAAGTGACAGCTAAAACATAACCGATAGTAATTCTTGTTGTAAAAATTTTGTATAGAGCCTTAGATGTGTTCTCCCAATTTAAGCTTCTACGGTTCGAAGGAGGCAAAGTTTCCCCAAACTTTATACTCCAGAAAAATCCTACGATCGCTAACAGAACCCCTAGTAGATAAACAATTCTCCAACTTGTGAAAGACAAAAATAATTCCGAAATTAGTGGCGTGATGATTGGCCCTAAAAGAAAGACAGCCATGATTTTAGACATTACTTTTGCCATCTCGTCACCAGAATAAAGATCTCTAGAAACAGCGGTTCTCATACTTGCAGGAATACTCGCTCCTAAGCCCCACAAAAATCTAAAGATAAGCATTGATAGAAGGTTTTGAGAAAGTAAAGACCCCAGAGTTCCGAGTATGAAAAGAATAAGACCAAATCTTAAAGATGTCCCTCGACCAAACCTGTCCATAAAAGGACCACTGATGACTTGGCCAATAGCTATTCCAATTATAAAAATGGTTACTATCAAAGATATTTTGTTGGACTCGTCGAGTAGACCTATATCTGGTCTGATCTCATCGAAGGCAGGAAGTGAAGAATCAATTCCAAAAGCGGTTAGAACATTAAGAAAAGCAAGATAAAAAACTACGCTTATTTGAGATCTCTGGTGGGGCACTAAGACAGTCTGCCTTATGAGGCGGAGTAAGCCCGACCAAAAGACAAACTCTTTTCTCAACTACGGTTCAAGCATGGAAGAAATTATTACTACAAATCCTAGATATGCAACCCTGAACAAAGATTATGCAGCTGAGATGGTCTCAATACCAGCTGAAGATGACGGTCCAATTTGGATGGTTAATCTTATGAAATATCGTGAGACTGCTGAGTATGGAGGTAGCCATGAAGCCACTATTACCGGTAAAGAGGCTGACAATCTTTATGCACCAATAGAAATACTTTCAGATATTGGTGCAGAAATAGTTTTTTTTGGTGATGTGGAAATACAACTTCTTGGAGATGACCCTCAATGGGATCGTGTGGCGGTAGTCAAATATCCGACAAGGCGATCATTTGTAGAGATGTCACTGCGGAAAGATTTCCAAGAAAAACATGTTCATAAAGAAGCTGGTATGCAAATGACAATAGTCATGGGTTGTATTCCTATGGAAACTCCTACTTACGAAAGGAAAGATTGGGCAGAAGTAGAAAATCCTCCAAGTGAAAATGATGGAGCGATAACAGTTGTTCATGTGCTACAGCTAAACGAACAGATTGAGAAAATGGATGATTATTCTTTAATAGCAGGAGATAGCGCGATACCAAATGGTGTACATATCGATGGGTGGTTTCAAGTAGAAAATACTGTTTTAGGTGATGAAAGAAAATGGAATCAGGTTCGTTTTAATACTTTTCCAAGTCGTAAAGCATTTCAAGAAGTTCTTAAAGACCCTCAACGTATAGAAGCGCAAAAAAAATATAGAGAAACAGCTATAAGTGATACTTATACAATGATCGTGACATCTTCAATAAACAAAGTTTTTGATTCAATTTAAAAAATGAAAACAAGCGATCTTACAACTCCTGCTCTAATTGCAGATTCAAAAATTCTTGATGCGAACATCGCTACTATGTCCTCCAAGAGACCCGGACGAGCACTTCGACCACATGTAAAGGCTTTTAAATCAACAGCAATAGCAAAAAAACTTGTTGAAGCCGGACACGAGACTTTTTGTTGCGCAACAATTCGTGAATTAGAAGGAATGGTAAAAGCCGGTCTCGGAAACGATCTTCTTTTAGCAAACGAAACACTTGATGCTAGAAGAATCGGGAATCTACTCTTGAACGAAAAATGTCGAATTACAATTGCGGTCGATTCATTGGAAACTATTGCAGCTGCTGTATCGGCAGGTGTGAAAGAAGTATTAATAGATGTAAATGTTGGCCTCCAAAGATGTGGATGCAGTCCAGATGAAGCAGGTTTTCTGTCAGAAAAAGCAAAAGCTTCGGGACTAGAAGTAAGAGGGGTAATGGGATACGAAGGACATTTGATGCATGACCCTAATGTTGATAGACGTACTGAAAAAACTCACGAATCTATGGAACAATTAATTTTCGCTCACGAAAATGTCGGAGGAGATGTAATTTCTGGTGGCGGAACAGGAACATGGGAATGCAACCAAGCTGTGACAGAACTCCAAGCTGGCAGTTATGTTCTGATGGATGGAGACTATTCTAAACTCGACCTTCCTTTTCAAGAAGGATTGCTTTTATTAACCACAGTTATATCTACAAGCAGGTCTGGTTATGCGGTTTTAGATGGGGGATTGAAAGCATTATCAGTTGATAGTGGAAATCCGCAATTATTAGGTAACGGTGAAGTCCTTTTCTGTTCTGATGAACACACAACTATCACTAACGGTTCTTGGTCAGTTGGACAAAAAGTTGGTCTACGGCCTTCTCATATTGATCCGACTATTTCAAAACATGAAAATATTTATCTTGTAGAAGAAATTGAAGAAAGTTTAGATACAGAATTGATAGAAAAATTAAAAATTGATTTGCGAGGATGGTAAACGTTTGAAGACTCGATCATCAAATACATGGAGTAATTGGGCTGGAAATCAGACGAGCAACCCTTTGAGTATTAAGAAACCTAGAAATGAACAAGAAGTCGTAGGCATAGTTAAAGAAGCAAAAAAACGTGGGTTAAAAGTAAAAGTTGTCGGTTCAGGACATTCATTTACGGCAATAGCAGTTACAGATGAAGTTTTAATTAGCCTTGATGAAATAGTTGACATTAGAGACGTCGATTTTGAAAATTCCACAGTACGTGTCGGTGCAGGAATAAAACTTTGTGATCTTAATCCAATATTGCAAAGATCTGGATTGGCTCTACCAAATTTAGGTGACATTGTTTACCAGTCAATTTCGGGAGCGATTTCTACTTCAACTCACGGAACTGGTTTGGAGTTTAAAACTATCGCAGAAGCAGTTTGCGGTATGAGAATTGTTGATGGTGAGGGCTCAGTTGTCGAGTGTGACACGCAACAAAATTCAGACATACTCCATGCAGCAAGAGTGGGTTTAGGTGCTTTAGGAGTAATCACGGAGGTCACTATTCAATGCGTAGAGGCATTCAATCTTCATGCAGTAGAAGAAATTCTGCCAATAGGAGAAGTAACAAATAATTTTGACCACTGGTCTAAAACGACTGACCACATAGAGTTTTTCTGGATGCCCAATACCGACAAAGCTCTACTCAAAAGGAACACCAGAACTCTCGAAGAACCTCCACGGCCAAGGAACAAAAGACATGCATTAAAAAGGCGTTGGAATCGATTTAAGAACGAAGAAATAAAACAAAACGTTCTTTTCGGAGCGATGAATCATTTAGGCAAGATTGCCCCTCCATTAGTTCCAAAACTTAACTCCATGGTTACTGGAGAAAGCGGCAGAGCAGAGTACATAACAACAAGTTATGAGGTTTTTGCTAGTCCACGAAGGGTCAGATTTTATGAAATGGAATACGCAGTTCCCGTTGAGTCAGGTATAGAAGCGTTTCAAAGAGTCGTTCAATTAATAGGAGATTTAGATCATTACATAAGTTTTCCAGTTGAGTACCGAGTACTCGGAAAAGATTCAATACCAATGTCTACTGCGAGCGACAGAGACTCTGCATTTATAGCTGTCCATGTATTTCGAAATACGTCGTTTGACAAATACTTTCAGGGTGTGGAGAAAATAATGGCCGACTATGACGGACGCCCTCACTGGGGGAAACTTCATTTTCAAAATCATGAAACTCTTTCAAAGATTTACCCCCAATGGGAAACATTTCAAAATGTAAGGGCGTTGATGGATCCTTTAGGAATTTTTTCAAATCCTTATTTAGATAAAGTACTTGGGCCTCTGCCTTAGCAGATTCAAGTAGTCTGTATTCATGGATGATCCAATTTCCAACGAAACACATAATCCACCTGATGAAGAAGATTTGGAATTAAAGAAACTAGAAGATGAACTAGCTCTCATAGAAACAGCAATGGAGAAGATTGAGCAAGAAGATTTTCAAGCATACGAAACGATAAAAGCTGAAATTACTGAAACGTAGTGTTTAGGTTTAACAAACCTAATTCACAAAAGATTAGGTGTTGGGTCTTCAGGTATCAATGAAACTCTTTTACCCATTTCAAACTCATCGTCAACAAGTTCCAACCAACGGCCACCAAGATTTGGAACTTTCATTGAAGGTTTGTTGTGAAGGTTTTCTAAAGCGTGAACTATTCCAGCATGAGAAATAATAAGAATCGAATCTGACTCTTTTGAATTGTTAGAGATTTTCTTTAAAGCTTCAAAGATTCTCAACAAAATGTCTGAATTAGTTTCATAACCGTCTGGGCGCTGTCCAGAATCTAAAAAACCTGGCCAACCTTTTTCAATTTCACTACGTGTAAGACCTTGCCAAGGACCTGCGTCTCTTTCCATCAGGCCATCTTCAGTAGTTACTGGACCAATCCCTGTTATTTCTGAAATTATGACAGCAGTATTTTTTGCTCTTTGAAGAGGTGATGCCACGATTGAGTCAAACAAACCAAGTTTTTTAGTGGCTTTTTTTGCTTGATTTTCTCCCACATCTGTTAAAGGAGGGTCAGCCTGTCCTTGCCAACGACCGAGAGCATTCCATTCAGACTGACCATGGCGGACAATTAACAACTTAGTCATAATTTGACGGTATCTATTTCAACTTCTATTCGGACTCAGCTAATACTTTCCGTAGACTACTTTTATGGCAGTTCTTCGTCTTTTCGCATCAATAAAGCAAGTGGCTGGAACAGGTTCAGTTGTTTTGTCAGGGGCAACAGTATCTGATGTAGTTGAAGAAGCTTCTCAACGATATGGAGCTGAGTTCACTGATATGGCAAAGAATTGTCGAATTTGGTTAAACGGAAATCCAACTGAAACAAACACTCCTGTAAGTGATCATGATGAGATAGCACTACTACCGCCTGTTTCAGGAGGTTGAACGTGCGTAAGTTAGCTGTACTTTCAATGCATACCTCGCCCTTGGCTCAACCAGGTGTTGGTGACGGTGGAGGCATGAATGTGTATGTCCGTGAAGTTTCTTCAGCACTTGAGCAAGCCGGAATCAGTTCAACTGTTTTCACTAGGAGAGTTGATAGCGAGACGCCACAAGTTATGACATTTGGCAATGGACTAAAAGTTGTTCAAATTGATGCTGGAGATTTTTCTTTAAGTAAAGAAGATTTGTTCTTAGTAATTAATGACTTTAAGAATGGTGTAGAAGATTTTTTAGTTAATGAAGATCAGCATGATGCTCTGCTAGCAAATTATTGGCTTTCAGGTGCCGCTGCTCATCAGTTAAAACATAGTCTTCAGCTGCCTTTAATAACTACGTTTCATACACTCGCTCGAGTTAAAGCTGCCTCAGGTGACAGGAGTCATGGGTATGAACAACGCGTAAAAATAGAGACTGAATTAATAGGTTGCTCAGACGTAATTTTGTCGAACAGTTCTTTTGAAATGGAGCAGCTAGATACTCTCTACGGCGCTGACCCTTCGCGTATAGAAATTGTCCCACCTGGCGTAGACCATTCGATTTTTAGTCCTGCATCAAAAAAAGAAGCACGTCAACTTCTAAATTTGAAAGAACAACCAACACTTCTTTTTGTTGGGCGCATTCAACCTTTGAAAGGAGTGGATCTAGCAATCTCTACGTTGTCTGAGCTGAGGCATAGAGATGCCCAATTGGTTTTGATTGGCAGTTCCAGTGGCCCAGACGGGCCAACTGAAGAAAGACGGATCAGGCAAATGGTAGAAGAACTAGGTTTAAAAAATAGAGTTTTATTTGTTGAACCCCAGCCTCATGAAAAATTGGTTGACTGGTACCGAGCTGCTGATGTTGTACTAATGCCAAGCAGATCTGAATCATTTGGTCTTGTAGCTTTAGAAGCTGCTGCTTCTGGTGTGCCAGTTGTAGCTTCTAAAGTTGGTGGGTTGCAGACCATTATTGAAGACGGTTTATCTGGTTATTTGATCGATGATCGCGATCCTTGCTCTTATGCGGATCATGTATACAAAATTATTAGTGACACGGAAAAAGCTAAAGAGATGTCTATACAAGCAGTTAATAAATCTAAATCATTCACTTGGTCGGTTACTGCTGCACGACTTCGACGGATTTGTTTAGATTTACAGTCTCGGTCTTTAGTTGATTGCGCATAGTGCCGGATAGTGAAGTCGCTCGACTATTAACAGAAATTGAGCTTGAAAATCTTGAAAAGGAAATAGAAAGATGGCTTGATCTGTCTTTAAAAGAAAATCCTTTGTTTGCTGCTTTCGAAAGAGATTCTGATGAGCCGGCTGGTGAATCAAGATGGTTTATCAGAGTTTTAGGTGAAGAAAAGGACACATTTACTTTGCGTTTTATGCTCCGGCAAAGAATGTTGCATTATGAAACCTATGTGATGCCTGCTCCTGATGAGAATAAGGAATTATTTTTTGAAAATATCCTTATTAGGAATAGAAAAATTGTAGGTGCAACATTTTGTTTAGGGGAAGAAGATGCTGTTTTTTTAATAGGGGCGATTCCAGCAAGCACGGTAGAGCCAAACGAGCTTGATCGCATTTTGGGGACTTTATGGGTGGCAGTGGAACAAAATTTCAAATCCCTTCTTAAAATTGGTTTTGCATCCAAATTTGCTGAAATAAATAAAGAAAATAAGTGAAATCTGATTTCGAAGTTAATCGACTTCCATCAAAAGTTTTGGTTTTTTCTGTTACGGCTGTGGGTCTTTTACACAATTCTATTTTCGTTAGTTCAACTCCTGAGATTCTAAGATCTCTTGGAGAGTCAGAGAATCTAGCGGGGCTTTTGATCGCCGCTGGTTCAGTTCCGGGGATAGTTGTGGCGCCTTTAATAGGTTTTTTGGCAGACCGATTTGGTCGAAAAAAAGTACTAATACCTTGTCTTGTGATTTATGGAGTTTTCGGTCTGTTAGTAGGTTTAAGCCCTTCTTTGTTTTGGTTTTTACTTATAAGAATTTTTCAAGGTTTAGGAAGTGCAGGATTAATAAATCTAGTTGTAGTGATAATTAGCGACAATTGGGTGAGTTTAGACAGAGCTCGTTTGATCGGACAAAATGCTGCTGCTATAACAATTTCAGTAGCGGTCTATCCTGTGCTTGGGGGGGCAATTACCGATCTAATAGGTTGGCGTTGGACTTTCTTGGCTTTTTTAGCTCCTTTAGTAGTTGCTTATTTTGTTTCAAAAAATTTAGAGGATCATCAACCAGGTATAGATGGATCAGTTAGGGGTCAAATTTCTGGTGCGCTTTCAGAGGTTGTTAAACCGGCTATAGCCACGAACCTTGTAATCGTAATGATTTTGTTTATGGCGATTTTTGGATTATTTCAGTCCTTATTGCCAGTTCATCTTGAACGTGAGTTTGGGCTACTTCCCACTGGAAGAGGTTTAGTTGCCGCAGCTCCAGCTATTGTGGCGGCTTCATCTGCCTTGGCAGTTGCAAGAGTTAGAAAGCGAGTCCAAGGTGGAATAATTATTTATGCTTCTTTACTAATTTGGGGCATTGCTTTTCTCATGATGGGTTTTGGGTCATTACCTGTCCTTGTATTAGCAACAATGATTTATGGTTTATCCGAAGGTTTGATGATTCCAACTCTTCAAGATTTAGTAGCAGAAAATGCTCCTGAACAACTTCGTGGGGCATTGTTAGCAATGTGGACAGGGGCCGCCCGTTTGGGACAAACAGTGGGACCAGTATCAGTTTCTCTTGCCTTAATGGGACTTTCTACTTCTACGGTACTTATTTCTGCAGGTATAGCAATGCTGGTTATTTCAGGTTTAGCAAGTATCACCCGAACACTTATTGTTTCTTCAGAAGGCCCTCAAACTGGTAGATTCAACGGATGAGTTTCCGATTACAAATTATTGGCGGCGGCAATATGGGTGAAGCTTTGTTGCGCGGATTGCTTAAAAATAATTGGGCATCTGAAGACGAATTGCATGTTGTGGAACCAGTGTCTGAACGCAGAGACTATTTAGCTGTAACAATTCCTGGTATTTCGATTTCAGAAGAACCATTATCAGAGTTGGATTCCTTGGTCGCTGTAAAACCAGACAAGGTTCCAGAAGTATTAGAAATTTTGTCAAAATTAAATCCAACCAGAGTTCTTTCTATAGCTGCAGGAGTAAAAGTTTCTTCTATGGAAAAAATTCTGGGCGAAAAAGTAAGAGTTTTAAGAGCTATGCCCAATACCCCCGCTCTAATCGGGAAGGGTTCTGCGGGTGTAGCTGCGGGTTCAAGTGCTACTGATGAAGATCTGGTTTGGGCTGTTGAGATACTTTCAGCCGTTGGTTCAGCAATAGTTGTCGAAGAAAGTCAACTAGATGCAGTCACAGGTATTTCAGGTTCTGGTCCTGCTTATTTATTTTTCTTAGCCGAAGCATTAATTGATGCGGGATGTGAAGTTGGATTATCAAAAGATGAGTCACAATCTCTTGTCGAACAAACCCTTTTAGGTGCGGCAGCACTTTTATATGAATCGGATGATCCTGCTGAAGTTTTAAGACAAAAAGTTACTTCTAAGGGGGGCACTACTGCAGCCGCTATAGAAGTTTTCGAAAACGCTAGTTTTCGTGACACTATCAGGGGAGCAGTTTTTGCTGCGACTGAACGTTCTTTGCAGCTTGGTGATGAATGACTAAAGGTAAAAAATACGAAACTATTTCATTTTTGTCAGACTTTGGGACAACTGATGAGTTTGTAGGAGTGGTTCATTCTGTAATCAATTCAATTGCTCCTTTTGCAAAGGTAATAGACGTCACCCATGGGATTCCGCATTACGACATACGTTCAGGTGGACTTGCTCTTGCACGCAGTGCTCAATATTTGTCACCAGGTGTTGTTTTGGCAGTTGTTGACCCGGGTGTAGGAACACAACGACGGGCTGTTGCAGTTGAGGTTGGTGGCGGAGAATCAGTTTTAGTAGGTCCTGATAATGGTCTACTTGCACCCACAGTTGCTTTAGTAGGAGGTGCAGATCGGGCGGTTTCACTTACAGAAACCGCTTATCAACTTCCGGCTATTGGAGCAATGAATGCTGGTCGTGATATTTTTGGTCCAGCTGCAGCACATATTGCTTCGGGAGTGGATCTATCAGAATTAGGGGATGCAGTTGAGGTTTCAAGTTTAGTTCCTGGTCTTATACCAATAAGTTCTAAAGAGAGTGATGGTTTTCACACTGAAGTTTTATGGGTTGATCAGTATGGAAACGCTCAGATTAATTTAGATCCAACGGAACTTGATATAAAAGAAACTGAAATCAATCATTTTGAAATTGGAATTTCGGGACAAACCAGAATAGCTAAGAAGGTGGAAACTTTCGAAGAGCTAGGCGCAGGTGAACTTGGGTTAATAATTGATGAATATGGTTTGGTTGCGTTTGTAATAGCTAGAGGGTCTGCAGCAGAAGAGATGAAAATTAATACAGGAAGCCAAGTAATTATTTCTTATGCTGAAAATTCTTCTGCTCAGTCTGTGCCAGTTGTTTTAAAACAATTAGATGAGAAAATTGAAGGTGATGTGTAGTGCGTTTTGGTACAACTTTTGTGATGGCGCTGCTTTTATTAGCCATTTTGGGGGCAGCTTTAATACAGTTTGTTTTTTTGGTTGACTAAATTCATTGCGTTTTTGAATGAAGTAAATGTTTCGATCTGATGTTATTTGCTTTATGAATCACGGTGTTATCTAATTAGAGTGTGTCAAATTTAAATCTTCCTGAAGCGGCGCTTTCTAGGCTAACTATTTATCAACGAGCACTGGTTGAATTAAATGATTCAGACATAAAGACAGTTTCCTCTAGAGAATTAGCTGAAATAACTGGAAGTAACGAATCAAAAGTTAGGAAAGACCTTTCATATTTGGGTTCATATGGAACACGTGGAGTGGGATATGAAACTGATCGTTTGATTAAAGAGATAGGCGTTGTTCTGGGTGGAGGCCAACCGAGACCAGCAGTATTAGTAGGAATCGGAAACTTAGGAAGGGCTTTAAGTCAGTACGAAGGTTTTGAGGTTAGCGGATTTCCGATTGTAGGTCTTGTTGATACAGATCCAAATGTCGTAGGAGAAACGATTAATGGTTTGAAGGTTAAAAGATTAGATCAAATGGAAGAGCTTGTCGCTCAAACGTCTGCAGTGTTAGGGATTGTAACGACACCATCAACAGCAGCCCAAGAGGTCGTTGATTGTTTAGTGAAAGCGGGAATTATGTCCATTTTGAATTTTGCACCTGTGGTCGTAGATGTTGTTGAGGAAGTTGAAGTTAGAAAAGTTGATTTAGCAACTGAGCTTCAGATCCTTGGTTACTATGACCATCTTCGAAAATTTGATTGAGAGATTCAGGTGACTAAATACCAGAAAATATTCATTGCAAAAGGTTGGCAATAGACTCGAAATTAAGGAAAAATCAGTTAGTAAGTTTTATTTTATGATTACTTACTAAAACCCAGCTTAGGAGATTTATTTGTGTCGGTAATAGTCGTTGGTTTAAACCATCGAACTGTTCCTCTTGATCTTTTTGAGAAGATGACGGTTCCGGAAGCAAAGTTACCAAAAGCATTGGCTGATCTTGCCTCGCGCGAAAACATTAGCGAATCAGTAATTCTGTCAACCTGTAATCGTATTGAGATTTATGCTTACGCCGAGAAATTCCACGGGGCTTATCAGGACATACGAAATTTTCTTTCCGAAATTTCACACGTGGCTCCTGAAGAATTTTCTGATCACCTTGTTGGTCTTTTTGGTCCTGATGCGATTGAACATTTGTTTAAAGTGTCTTCTGGAATTGATTCAGCAGTTGTCGGCGAACATGAGATTTTAGGTCAGGTCCGTTCAGCTTGGGAAATTGCAACTAAAGAACAGTCAGTCGGAACTGTGCTGAATTCACTTTTTAGACATTCACTGGAGGTTGGTAAAAGGGCAAGAACTGAAACTTCAATTTCGCGAAATATCACTTCTATTTCTCAAGCAGCAGTTGCTATGGCTGATAAACAGTTGGATGGACTAGTCGATAGAAGTGTTTTAATTGTTGGTGCCGGAGAAATGGGTGAAGGCATGGCTAAGTCTTTGCATTCAAGCGGGATTACTGAGTTGCGGGTAGCAAACAGAACTTGGGATCGTGCATTAGAAACTGCTGACAGACTTAATGGAAAACCTGTAAGGCTTGATGAGCTGCCACAAAATTTGTCAGAGGTTGATTTATTGTTTACTTCAACTGGAGCAACATCGGTAATTATCGAGTACGGAGACCTTGATGAAGCAGTGCGTCAACGAAAAGGAAAAGAATTATTGATCGTAGATATTGCTGTTCCGCGTGACGTTGATCCCGCAGCTGGTGAACTTGATGGGGTAACGCTTTTGGATATGGATGATTTACGAGAGTTCGCCGAAAAGGGTGTAAGAGCAAGAGAGAAAGAAGTCATCTCTGTAGTTAAAATTATAGAAGAAGAGATAGAACGTTTTTCTAACCTTTTCTCAGCTAGATCGGTAGCCCCAATAGTTACAGAACTGTATTCGCGCGCAGAGGAGATACGGAACTTAGAGTTTCAGAAACTTATTAGACGTTTTCCTGAATTAACTCCCGAACAACTAAAAGGAGTTGAAATTTTAACATCCTCCATTGCTAACAAACTCATGCATGAACCAACTGCAAGACTTAAAGATGCAGCGGGAACTCCAAGAGGCGAACGCTTATCTGAAGCGATGCAAGACCTTTTCGACTTGTAATAGAATCGTTAGCTTTGACACTGAGGATTGCAACTAGAGGTAGTCGATTAGCTTTAAGACAGACGCAGCGCGTAGCTGAGTTGCTTTCAGAAGCGTCACCGGCAATTGAGATAGAAACAGTAGTTGTCAGCACTGTTGGTGATCGTGACAAAAAAACTTCACTACAAGAACTTGGCGGGCAAGGAGTGTTTGTTACTGATGTTCAATCTGCGGTCCTTTCAGGAGAGGCAGATATAGCAGTGCATTCCGCAAAAGATCTCCCTGCAAAGACAAGCCCAGGGTTGACACTTGCCTCTGTTCCTGAAAGAGCAGATCCAAGAGATGCTCTCGTGGGTTCTTTTTGGGGTGATTTACCCAAGGGTGCAATAATAGCAACTGGTTCAATTAGGAGAAGATCACATTTATCTCATTTAAGACCTGATCTAAAGTTTCAAGATTTGCGAGGCAATATTGAAACTAGGCTTTTGCGGATTGACGAAGTAGATGCTGTTGTGATTGCAAAAGCTGCTTTAGATCGTCTTGATTTGAATCCAGAACAAATGGATCCTTTACCCGTCTCAGTTTTGTTACCACAAGTAGGACAAGGGGCATTAGCTATTGAGTGTCGTGAGGAAGATCTTGAAATAATTCAGATGTTAAAAAGAATAGAAGATCAGAAAGTTAGGGCGGCAGTTAACGCGGAAAGGTCATTTCTTGCTGAAGTTGGATCAGGTTGCAGTTTGCCAGTAGCAGCTCATGCTGTTCTGAAAGAAGAAGAAATTTTCTTGGAAGCTTCCATTGCGTCAAAAGACGGTATGACGCTTTTAAAAGCAGAAGGCTCAGGATCTGATGCAAACAAGCTAGGGGTAAAAATCGCAAATAAGCTTTTAAATGAAGAAGGTGGCAGCCATTTATTGAATGAGAATTTGTGAATTTAAAAAAACCATTATTGGGTAAATCTATTGTAATAACTAGATCGGTTGAGCAATCTGAACCGCTTTTCTCTGATCTGACGGGTGCGGGGGCAGAGGTTATTTCAATTCCATTGATAGCTATTGCAGATCCTATAGATGGTGGGAAAGGGCTTGAAGAAAAGGTAAAAAATTTTGATGAGTATAAATGGGTTATAGCCACTTCTCCTAATGGGGCAATGAGACTTTTAGAGACGGTAAGAGCCTCAGAGAAGAAGAATTTGCCCAGAGTAGCTGTAATCGGCGGATCAACTGCCGAAGTTTTTAAGCAGTCTGGAATTGCAGTTGACTTGGTTCCTGAAAAAACCTTTTCTGAAGGTTTTCTCGAGGTGTTTCCAGCTCCAGAAGAAGAAGATGACAAAGTTCTTTTAGTGCAAGCTGAAAAAGCTAGATCTCTTCTTTTTGATGGGCTAATAAATGCAGGTTGGAGGGTAGATAAGACTGTTGCATATCGAAATGTCAACGTTGATGTTAAAACGACAGTATTAGATGAAGCAAAAAATGCTGATGCAATAATTTTTACAGCCTCATCAGCAGTTAATCGTTACCATGATTTAGTGGGTGCTTCTCAACCGCTTAATGCTTTCTGTATCGGTCCAATTACTGGTGAGAGTGCTCGAAATTTAGGCTGGACAGTGTTTGAAGCGAGGGAACAATCTATAAAAGATCTTCTTGAAGCTGTAAAACAATGGGCGGGGTCGTGAGAATCCCTTCGTAGGCTTTGAGTATGAGTACTAATGCACAGTTCCCGAAAAGGAGGTCTCGAAGGCTAAGACGTACGAGCGCTATTCGTAGAATGGTGTCAGAAACGCAGATTTCTGTCAATGATTTAGTTGCACCTCTTTTTGTTAGGGAAGATATCAAAGAGCCGCAAAAAATATCTTCATTGCCGGGTGTTTATCAACACACCCTTGAAAGCTTAAAGATTGAAGTTGACTCATTAATAAAACGCGGAATACCAGGTGTAATTCTTTTTGGTGTTCCGAAGTCAAAAGATGAAATCGGCTCGGGTGCTTGGGATCCAGATGGTGTAGTTCAGTTAGCACTCAAAGAGTTAAAAGAAAGTTTTGGCGATGAAATGACGCTTATTGCAGATTTGTGTGTAGATGAGTATACAAGCCATGGTCATTGTGGAATTTTGTCTTCAGATGGAACGGTTGATAATGATGCAACACTTGAGATTTATAATCAAATAGCTGTAGCCCAGGCAGATGCTGGTGCTGACATATGTGCACCCTCGGGAATGATGGATGGACAAGTTTCCTCGATTCGAAATGCATTAGATTCAAGCGGACACAATCAAACTATTATCCTTGCATATTCTGCAAAGTATGCTTCATCTCTTTATGGGCCATTTCGGGACGCCGTGGATGTAACTATAAAAGATGGAGGAGATCGTCGCGGCTACCAACAGGATTATGCGAACTTGCGAGAGTCTTTAATTGAAATTAAAGCTGATATATCTGAAGGAGCCGACATGGTAATGGTCAAGCCAGCATTGGCTTATCTCGATGTTATTGCAAAAGCCAGAGCAGAGGTTGAAGTTCCAATAGCTGCATATCACGTAAGTGGTGAATACGCCATGGTTAAAGCAGCTCAAGCAAATGGTTGGCTAGACGGCGACTCAGTAATGATGGAACACTTACTTTCTATTAAAAGAGCAGGAGCTGACATAATACTTACTTACGCAGCAAAGCAAGCCGCAGAGATTATTCAGGGTTGAAAGTAAGTGTCAGATAAAAACCAAACTTTGTTTGAACGAGCAAAAAAAGTTATTCCCGGTGGTGTCAATTCTCCTGTTCGTTCATTTAATTCTGTAGGTGGGGTTCCTTATTTTGTGCGCAATGCAGAGGGGCCTTATGTCTGGGACGAAGAAGGCCATAGGTACATAGATTTCGTTCAGTCTTACGGACCTATGATTTTAGGACATTCACATCCGGCTGTAATAGAAGCCATAAATAAAGCAGCATCATGTGGTACTAGCTATGGTGCTCCAACT
>Ga0209404_10001638_pt1 | contig 14781 bp, 8 predicted proteins | sample TroAtlMetagenome_2_FD_187447 | JGI IMG/M metagenome (GOLD analysis project Ga0209404, IMG submission 187447) | Marine eukaryotic phytoplankton communities from Atlantic Ocean - Tropical Atlantic ANT8 Metagenome (SPAdes) (version 2) | ecosystem: Environmental > Aquatic > Marine > Oceanic | place...
GTAGTGAGATAAGTAGTATTGATGGGACTAACTCTTTCACATCAGGCTATACTCTTATGAGGAGGAAGCGTGGGCTGGAAGAGTTCCCTGATTTATCAGACAAATTAAATGTTCAGCGTGGTCACTCACTAGAACCAGTTGCTCTCAATGAGGTATATGAAATGACTGGCAATAATATCTTTAAGCCAAACTGTATGCTGTTGAATGAGGAATATCCTTGGGCGATTGCTGACTTAGATGGAGTGGCAGACAATGGATATATAGTGGAGGTGAAGACTACTTCATCCTACTCTAAGATAGAACAAGCGAAGGCTGGTGAGATTCCACCTGACTACATGTCACAAGGAGATCACTACCTAAGCTTCACACAATTTAAGGGATGTCCTAATCCAGGGCAACCATTTGGAGGAGTTGTATACGCAATCTTCCACCATATACACCAACCACTAATACTTCTTGAGGTAAGTAGAGAAGAGAGGTTGGATAATATAAGGGAGTTGATGTTAAAGGAAGCAGCATTTATTGAACTCTTTAAGAGCGAACAAATGCCTGAGCCTGATGGTCATGCATCAACATCCAAAAGTTTAAAGGCTCAGTATTCTACTGGGCGTAAGACTGCAGTTGCTTCTGATATAGATATAGATAACAGAAACATTTATACCGAGACTCGTAAAGAAATCAAGAGGCTGGAACAGATACAACGCAAGGCTGGTAACAGTCTACGTGCCAGCATGGGTGATGAAGTGCAGAGTATCAAAGGTATATGCAGTTTAGATAAAAGAAATGTGTTGCGAATTAACTAGATAATAAATAAATTAATTAACCATTTATTAAAGGATTATATTATGGATGACTTAAGAAAAACAAATATTAAAGGTAAGGCTTACGTTGAGGTAAGCGAAAGAGTAAAGGCTTATTGGAAGCTATATCCTAAAGGTCGTATCGAGACTGAGATGTTGTTCTTTGACCACGACAAGGGATTCTGTGTCTTTAAAGCTACTGTCTATGATAACAATAAAGAACCCAAAGGTAACGGACATGCCCATGAGTATCAGGCAGACAAGTCAAGCATGGTCAACAGGACATCTTACTTAGAGAACTGTGAGACATCTGCTATTGGTCGTGCTATGGGTGAGGCAGGAATCCTTATAGAGTATGGGATGGCTTCTAAAGAGGAGGTAGATGCGGCTAAAGAGAAGGCTAAGCAAATGGATAAGGTAGAGAAGTCTAAGCCTGCCACTAAGAGTAAGCCTGAGGTTCACAACTATATACCTAAGGTAGAGCCTGAGCAAGAACCTGAGCCTGAGCAAGAACCTGCCTTAACTAAGAAGCCTGAGATTAAGGCAAAGATTACAGACCAGTTGATTGGTATGAATGCAAGGGCCATGAAGCTAAAGACTTGGGATGAAGGAATAGAACTTAAGAAAGAGTATGAAGATCTTGTTGCTTCTGTTGGTGGCAGGGATAACTTACCTAAGTCTATCAGGGATATGTTCCTTGAGACTATTGTCACGTTCCTTGACATTAAGAACAAAGAAAAGCTTGCTGCTCAATAGATCTCCTCACATTTATTAACTCCTATCTTATACAGGTAGGAGTTAGCTACCTCAATCTTAATTAAAGAAAACTATTATGGTGAAGATAAATAATTTATTAACAGTTGAACATGATCTGAGTAAGTTCCTGTTCAAAGACCCTGTTTGCAGTGTCTTACTTTGGTATTTTCTTCTCGACCATCCAGGCGAAGAAGGTAACGGCTCTACTGTGTCAGTACAAGAGCTTGCTAATAAGCTTGGGTTCACAAGGAGAGTAATACAGAAGAGGATAGAGTATCTGGAAGAGCAGGGATTTATTAGTTCGATGTCACCTGAATTTTATGGTGGGCAAAGATTGCCTAGTATATATCAGATAAACTTTGAATCAGAATTCTTTATCAAGAATGTAAAGAGAAAGACTGTTCCCAAAGAGGAGAGTCCTGATGTTAATGGAATGATAGAGATGTTTACTAATATAAATAAGGACATACATGGTGAGGTTTACGAACCAACAACACCATCTCAACGTGGTAAGTGGGTTAAGGGTGCAGAAAGAATACTTAAATTAAAAGTAGATGGAGAACCCTTCAGCATGGAAGCATATAAGAAGGTTGTTACATATCTGGCATACCAAATGAAGGAATACATAGACACTAAGAACACTTACGCTATGAGATGCAGGGATCTGGGTAACTTAGTACATACAGATCCAAGACAAACAGATTGTAAATATGTCAGGGCATTCAGGAAACAGAGTGCTGAAGACAACACACACATAACTGATATTCTAAAGGAGGACAATGAGCCGAGAAGAAATGGTGGAGAAGTTAGTAGCAGAGTTAATGACAGTCTATGGGCATAAGGTTAGTAAGGAAGAGACTGAAATTCTGATTGGTATCTGGAGGAATGCTCTCCATTCCTTAAACGAACAAGAGATTAAGGCTGGATACCAGAACTTAATTAAGACAAGAACTAAATCTGGTATGCCCAGCCCAGCAGAGTTCTACAACGCACTCTATAGTGACATAGTAGAGGATGGATTGATGGCGTGGAACCAGTTGTTCCAAGTATTAAAGTCACACCCAGGAAGACCTATACATTTTTATGATACAGTTCTTGCTGAGACATGCAGAAGATTAGGAGGATTAACATTCTTAGGTAGTCTATCTGCAACAGATCTCTCCTTCCAGAAGAAGGCGTTCATGGATACATATAGTATTCTAGCAAAGCATGGGGATTCTTTTAATCCTATATGTAAGGGGACATACGAAGCTAAGCCTATCGAAATGCAAACTCTAGCTACCAGAAAGATGGTTACAGGGGGTGCTCTATGATAAGTGCAGAGCTGAGTCTTCTTTCCATATGCTTTACATATCCTGATCTATTACCTAAGGTCAGAACACTTGTTCAGCCTTATATGTTTTTAGATATTAAAAACAACGCAATATATAATGCTGCTCTTGATTTGTATGATACTGGTGCAAGTGTAGATAACGTAACAGTATCATCACATATCTTAAACAATAAAAAGTTATCGAGTAAGTTTAGTAATGACATTGATGTTCAGGATTCTATTATGAACATCAGGGATGTAGACCCGGTAGCGGATAACTTCAAAGACTACACTGTGATTATAGTTAATAACTATAGGAAGTCTCATGCCGCTAAGGTTGCGGAGAAAACTGCAAAGAATATTTCGGATGGTGCTGATGCAAGTTCTGAAGTCGAAGCATTAAGTGAGACTGTCCAAGAACTGGAACGTGCATCGACACGCCCATTCAATAGCTTCTTAGGTATTGCTGAGGAAGAAATCAATGAGATGACTAAGAGGGAAGAACAGGGAGAACAGAGTATGAATGACTTGTTCGTACCAACTCCTTTTGAAAGTGTAAATAACTTTATATATGGCTTCAGATATGGATCGCTCTCACTATTAGGGGCGAGACCTGCTGTTGGTAAGACTACAGTTGCAGTAGCTTTAGCTGCTGATGCTGCAAAGAGAGGTATCAAAACTCTATTCATTTCAATTGAGATGAATAAGAATGAGATAGCACAGAAGATGTTCTCTCATACATCAGGGGTACACTTCAATAAACTGCTTGAGATGCACAAGTTTGAGCAAGGTGATTGGGATGCAATCCTTAAGATGAGGGCAGAACAAAACGAGATATGGGCTAAGAATCTTTCTGTTGACGATACATCTGAGACACCTGCAGAGGTAATGAGGTCTATCAATTGGGCAATCAATGAGGGATACAAGTACATAATCATTGATCACTTGCATGAACTACCTTGGGGCGAGAGACGATCACACATATCATTGACCGAAGCAATGGGTGATTTCGTTAAGCGTCTAAGAAATAAAGCACAACGTAATCAAGTTGCTGTTCTTGCTCTCTGTCAATTGAACAGAGAAGTTGAGAAGAGATCATCTAAGATCCCTATGGCGAGTGATCTTGGAGAGAGTGGTGCACTTGAGAGAGTAGCACATAATATTTTATTCCTTAATCGTGCAGAACATCATAAAGGTGAAGTCGATGTTATCATAGCTAAAGCACGAGGTGGAACTACAGGTATAGCTACCCTGGATTTTGATGGTGGCACAAACAAAGTACAGGATCAGACTAATAACTCTGTTGACTGGGACACAATAAATTGAAAGGTATAATATGAAAACATTAAGAAGAGACCTGCCAGATAGAAGATGTGGATTTACACAGAAGTCTAGGATTGGTGGGCACAAGGTATATCTCCGCACCGGAGAGTATGAGGATGGTTCTTTAGGAGAGATCTTTATTGACATGCACAAAGAAGGAGCAGCATTCAGATGTCTTATGAATAACTTTGCAATCGCAGTATCACTGGGGTTGCAATACGGAGTACCACTAGATGAGTTTGTAAATGCATTTACATTTACTAAGTTTGAACCTTCAGGAATGGTTCAGGGGAGTCCATCTATTAAGATGTCTTCCTCAATTATAGACTACATCTTTAGGGAGTTGGCAGTTGAGTATAGTGGGCGGGATGACCTTGCTCATATACTTCCAGTGCCTCCTCCTAAACCAGTAGAGGAGATACATGAGTACATTGATAAACCTGACGAAGAAGATGATGATGAACTAAGCAAGGAAGAATTAAAAACAATACAGAAAGCATTTGTTTCTGAAGATAAAAGCCAGGAAGATAAACTGGCAGAAGCTCGCATGAAAGGCTACGAAGGAGAAGCATGTACAAATTGTAGCCAGTTCACTCTGGTCAGGAATGGTGCGTGCCTTAAGTGCGTATCCTGTGGCGAGACAAGTGGATGTTCATAGTAAATTATTCCTTTGACTTGTAAAAATAAAATGATATAATAATAATAATTATTTATTATTTATTTATTTATTTTATTTAAAAAGAAAAAGAAAAGAGGACTATGGAATTAACAGAATACAGTCTGGAAAGTTTCCCTCGTAATCTGAGGGATGTTATGCATAAGCATGATATTACCAGCACTGGTCTAGCTAAAGACTTAGGCGTAACAAGAATGAGCGTCTATAACTGGAGGGCTGGACGAGCAGACCCAACACTAATCAGGTTGTTTCAGATAGCATCTGTCTTAAAGACTGATGTTGGACAACTACTAACTAAATTTTATTAGGAGAAAAATTATGGCAAGTTTAAATAAAGTAGAATTAATTGGTCGTCTTGGTGGTGACCCTGAATGCAGAGAAGTTGGTGACGATTTGGTAGCTAACTTTAACCTAGCTACAAATGAGTACTGGAAGGATAAGAATACTGGTGAGAAACAAGAGAAGACTGAGTGGCACAAGATTGTTATGTGGGGTGCTCAGGCTAGACTCGCTCAGTCCTTCCTTAAGAAAGGCTCTCAAGTTTATCTTGAGGGTAAGAACCAGACACGCCAATGGGAAACTAAGGAAGGAGAGAAGCGTTATACTACGGAAGTTAATGTACGTTCACTCCAGTTCCTAGACTCTAAGTCCGAAGGCGGAGCATCAGCAGGGGAGAAGGATGATATTCCCTATAGCTAGGAAGTCAAAGCCTGTAACAATACGCCTTCCTGTTGAAGTTATTGAACAGTATAAGAAGAAAGCTGAGAAGGAAGGTGTTGCATTATCAAAACTTCTGGCTGATTCTTGTGTCTCATGGATTGAGACTGCAAAGCAAATGGAATTGCGGCAAGAACCAGAAGTCAGTGAAGTTGACAAGAGCAACAAGATAAGTGTGGATGGTAAAACTGTCCACCTTACAGATCCTTACGCTTATAAACCTCACATATTCTTAGAAGACTAGTAAATACGGGGGTGTCAGAGTACCTGAGACCCTCGTTCCTTCCCACACAGAGCGATCTGAGTATCTAAATTAACGTAACTTAGCAGTTTCCACTACATATTTCATCAATTGGTTTCTTAATTGATATAACCTGTCCAACTTTATAGCCTTCTCTTCACTACCAATATCCATAGAGTATCTAATTTCTTTAATGCGAGCATTAAGATCATTAACCATTCTTTGTTTCTTTTTTATGAAAGCTTTATACATTAACTTATCTTTATTCTCATCATATATTTCCTGATATTCATCCATATGACCCAGCTTCCTCGCAAGCTCCATGTCTTGCACAGTTTGTTCTATATCCTTTAGTCTTTCATAGAAGATAGTACCATACTTTGTATTCCTAAGCGGTGAAGACTTCAGGAATCTTCTGGCTAACTGATAGTCTAGTAGTTTACGAGCTGGTCTTTCAGGAAAGTTACCCGCATTTCTTGTTATCATATCTGCTACGCTGAGACTGTAGCTACCCATCCAACCAAAGTACCCCTCAATTAAATGCTGTAGCTGATAAGGAGAAAGCTTTAGTTTATCTAATGGCATCTTCTCTAAGATTTCAGATACAAGTATAGCTGTCTCCGAAGTAAACTGACCATACCTTTTACTTGGTGATAGTCCACGACTACCTATAGGTTCTATATCTCTATCAAAGAACAAGTTCCTATTCATTCCCACCTCAATAAAAGGTTTCAGTACCTGTGGTAATGGTACGATACCGAACTCCCTAGAAACAATACTCTTAACACCTGACATAAGAGCCTCACCATATTCAGGATTCTCCTGCTTAGCTAATTCAAGTGCCCTCCATGCAAGGTTTCCTATAATAGAAAACTCGTGAGGTTTAGGAAGTTTAAAATTAATATCAGTCCCAGGTATAGGAATCCACCAGTACGTATCCTTATCCCAGTCTGGTCTTGCTTGATACTCCTCATCATTCTCATAATACATTCGTTCAAATAAGGATGCCATTAAAACTAATCCACTTACAACTGCTACTGGTTTAGGATTATTTTTTATTTGTCTGGCTAACTTATACTTACCCTGTAATATTGCGTTGGCGAATGGGGTAAGCGATGTCACTAACTTAACCCAATCTGCACCACCATGAAGAGTAAAGTCCATCAGATCTCTTGATGCAAAAGCAGCTTCAGTCTGGCTCTTTCCTTCTGCAAGAGACTTCTTAAATAATGCGGCTCTGTTTGCATTCTCTAGCTTATCACCAAACTTTGCATACTTATCAAGCAATCCTCTACCCATATGATTGGCTTTCTTTAAAGCCGAAAGAAAAGTATTGTCAGACTCAGGGTTATTCAGTATGTAACCTGACTTTAATTCTTTATTGAGAAGAGTCTCAGCGTACTTAGGATCGTCTGATCTAGTATAAGCAAACTGTATGTACCCACCTGATACTAGCATGTCTGCATGTAGATCCTTAATAGACCTGAATCCACCGATAGCATTATTGATTAAGTTATAACCAACGTCTGAAGTACCTGCTGCAGTTATAGTATCCTTAATATAGTTTCCAGCTTTAAACCCTGGGAATGATGTTATGATCTTGGTGAATAAACCCTTTGCTCCGATAGCATACTTAAGTCCCGGGAACTTTGTCTCCGAACTCAGTGCTGTCATAGCATCATAAAGTAATTGATTGTTAATATTATATAATACATCTACCCCATTCTGCTTAACACGTATCGTGTTTGGCTGTGTAAGCATAGCCTTCTTACTCTTACCTGACTTTTTATTTTGATACACAAAGTTTGTAGGCTCGACTAACATCTGGGATGAGTCCATTGGATTCTTTATCTTTAATGCAGAACTCAATGTTGTATTTGCCGCATCGTTCTTAATAGATGCATCCATAATATGTAACCAATTAAAAAGCAGGTTATTGAATGGATCACCTATAGGTCTGTTAGATCCTTTAAGTTTCTTAACTCCCTGCTGACCTGTTAGCCCACTATAGTTACCTGTAAAGCCCCCTCTATTATTATCACCTATCTCTTCTTCTATCAGTCTATAGAATGGCACATAGAATTCACTCTCAAAGTTATTAGATACTTCTTTATTAAACAGGCCCATATCTACACCTAACTTTACGATAGAGCTATTCATCTCCATAACCTTCTTGCGTATGCTTTCGTATAACTGTTCCCTTGAGACAACTACTCCTGTAGCAGCATTCTTAATTCTTCCCTTGTTATACTGTAGCCCTTCATCTATTTGTTCTCTTGTAAACCCTGACTCCTTACCTTCCTTATATAACTTATCTGCCCTATTAAATGTTATCCAACCAAAGAACTGTTGTCTTTCTGTTGGCGTACCTAATGGTTTCAATGTAGAAAAAAGTCCTTTTATTTTAGGATCAACAATAGTTTCATTAACAAGAACATTACCTACACTACGTTTAGAAACCTTGATCCCTGAATAGTTAAGGATTGTAGCTAGCATCCCGTCAGATCTACCAGCTAATCTTGCATTCATATACTGGGTAACACCAATCTCATCTTTAATAATACTAAAAGGATCAACTACTCTAGCCACTAATCGTTGACGTATATCTTTCCACCATGAGCCAGAAGTTTCATTAGTTTCTCTTGTATATAACTTATCCCATGATTCTCTTGCTGACTCAGGGAGATTAGCATTATTAAATGATGTTGGGTTTGGAAGAACAGTCCTTCTTTGTAGTGAGGTATCTACTTCAGGAGTCATGGTGTCAATAATATAATCACTAGCCCTTCCCGTGTCTCTCGGCTTTCTAAATACATCAGCAGTCTCAGATAACAATGCCTTAACATCACCCTCTGTAAGTTCAAGTTGATTTAATCCTAACGCCTTGGCGAATGAATTGTATACCTTACGTAACCATGCAGTTATACTCTCAACGACTGTAGCATTCTGCACTCCAAGGTCATTTGCAAAATCAGCAATCACTTCCTGTGCAGCTATAGAACTTTTCTCTGAATCAGATAATTTATTAAAGTCTGAGTCATTATTAATAAGACCTAACTCCTCTTGGAATCTATCAGGCATATTAGTTTCGACTAACTGCTGAAGCTCAAGGAACTCCTCAGCAGTTATTATATTTTGTATCCCATGACCAATGCCTTCATGCCATAGTGTCTGAACAACATCATTATCAGAGTAGTGCTCATCCACTACAATGTAAGTTGTATTATTCTTTGGATTATAGACCCCTTTGAATCCTGTCTTTTCCCCTGTGTGGATAACAATATTAGCACTGCCTGGGAACTGCTCTCTGAATTTTTCTACAATATTAGTCACAACTTCAAGACTTACAGGCTCAGTACCTTCTGGTGGATCTTCAGCCAATCGTTTTGATGTACCTTCTTGGCGAGCTAAATCCTTAAGTCTTCTATCTATTAACTCTTCCTTAGTTAGTTTCGCAGTAGCCTCATTATCTAGAGCAACCTGAGTTGCTACTTCAGGATCATAAGCAATACCATAAACATCCTCTATAACCTCTTGGTTAATAGAGTCTAAGCTCTCCCCAATAAGTGGAATCTCTGCTGACTCAAGGCCATCACTAAGGTTAGCTATACTACCAGTCCCACTAGACAGGACAGAAGCATCTGCAAATGTTTCTGTTTCGCTGACCTCATCCCCTGTACTCTTCTCTTTATCTCTGAGTATCCTGTAATGCTTGTCTGCTTCCCTAAAGTTACCCGGTTTCTTACTAGCTATATCATCAATAAAGTCTCCTATCATAGAGCTGTCATTGAATAGCATGATAGCTGCATTATCTATATCATTCGTTGATGTACTCCCGTCTTCATTTCTCCAGTAAACTTCAACCTGATTATCAATACCTGAATTAAATGCATAAACAATCCTGTCATTTTCATAGGCATCTTGAAGCATATTGAGATTAACAGGTGAGGTTTTGTATAACTGCATGAACAACTCAGAAGATAGTGAACCCTCTAAGTTTTTCATTTCACTACCTGTCAACTTCTTACTTCGCTGGTCAATAGGTCTCTCGGTATTAAAGAACTTACCTTTACGAGAGAGACTCTTCTTTATTGTAGCTGGTACACTGATCTTGTTAGCACCCTTACCTTTTACTGGAGCACCAAAGTCATCACGTAAAAGTATGTAAGCATCAGACCATCTGTTTGTTTTCTTAACAACAAAGAAGTCACCATTATTAATAGTGTTGTCTAGGAAATCAGTCAGCTCTTCTATGTCTTTACCTTCACTGCGTTGACCAAACAATTCATTGGCCTCCTCAGGGGCTATCAACCATACATCATTGACTTTAGGATTTTCTGTGGGGATACCTGTAATAGTTGCGGATGCAACATTATTAGTGATGAACCCCTCTTTAATTAGAGGGGCCTTTACTGGCTCATCTTTTTTCGATTTTTTTTTTGAGGCTGGAGACTTCACACCTCTTTTTATTGGGGTAGATCCTCTTTGTATAAGCTGATTGTTAATAGCAGTATGCCCTGCACCAACAAGAAGATCCCAGTATCTGTTATCTATTGTCTCCTTTAATCCTTCAACATCATTGTCTACCTTTATCTCATATACAAGATAGTCTTTTAACTTATCACGGATTAATTTAACTATATCCTTAATACCCTTTGGAGATTTTTCCTCAAGGTCTTTCTTAATCTGTGCAGTTAATGCTGCAGATTCTCTCCCAGGTTTCTGTTCAGGTAGTAATGATGAATCCCATAGTGTAACATCTTGATACTGTGGCAACTCAATGAGTTTATTAAATCTTGCAGACTTATGCTTTGTTTCATCTGACTTAGGTAATGCTTTCTTTAGTTCATCAGGAGTTATCTTACCTAGATTGTTCTCCCCTTCTACCTGCTCTGGTATTTCAGTTATTGTTTCAGCTACTTCTGTTTCCTCTACCTTAGGGAGAGTCTTCTCTGCCTTAAGTTGTTGCCCCTTAACTAAAGCATCAAGCTCTGCTGTAGTATATTTTTTATTAGGGTCTAATGTCTGCTCAGGTTTTGGCTCTGGTTTTGGCTGTGGTTTAGCTTCAGTCTTTGGTGGCTCAACTTCAACCCGACTTCCAATTGAATCAACTACCTCTTGAGCTATTACATTGTAACCAGACTTACCCCACTTACCAACGATAGTTTCAGACTTTTTATTTTGAAAGACGACATTATCAACTTCATAATTTACATGATTCTTATTACTTGGATCATATATTTCAGTACTTGCTATGGTAGGTGTATTGCCTAGATCTGTATCCCCTCCAGGCCCAGACCAAAGAAACTCTAGTATCTCATCATCTTTTGTTTTGTTGATTGATTCCTTAGTTACACCACTTATCTTTGCCATCTCCTCACGTACTCTTTCTATTGCTTCAGGAGTAGACAAGCCTATCTTGTTACTTGTCTTTTTAGGCGGTGTCTTCTGTGCAACCCTAGTAAGAAAGAATTTTCTTGCAGATACTTTCCAATTAAAAGGTGCAGCTTTCTCCTCTGCATACTGAGTATCTATTTTAGCAACCTCATCATCAGCAGCTTTATCATATTCTGCTCTCTCCTTCTTACTCAGACCTATATTAACATAGCCCTCTCCCCTTCTTCTCTTCATCGCACCTTCAAGAGATTCATTTAAGAATTTCTTACTCCTTTGAGCTAGCTCTGTCAGGTTTTTACCATCAACTATTATAGGGTCGGTATATTTTTTAATCTTTCTTACTGGAATATTCTGACCAACGACAACCTCTATATTGTTGTCCACCATGCCATCCATTCCCTTGTTGACCAAATCCCAACCAAAAGTTTTAAGTGCATACTGAAGGGTGAACGTAGAGACAGGTGTCTTCTTCCTCATCCTTAATAGTGTTACGTTCTTACCATCAATCTCTGCCTTATCTAGCTGGATACCAAAATCTTTATCCATTTTTATCTGATCATCACCATAGAGTTCTTCTAAATCATCAAGCGTTCTTTTTACTTCATCTTTAGGCAGACCATCCTTATTCTTTTTAAGTAGCTTACGAAGATTGTTTTGTTTCTTATTGATAAGTTCTTGTGCATATCCGTTTGCATTAAGGATCTCCTTCTCTGTAGGGATGCCACCTTCCTTTACTTTAATTTGAGGGGCTTCCTTATCAGGTAATTTAGACTTACTTATTCTTTGATCTAATAAATCAATCAAGCCTTGTATAGATGCCAATCTAGATATATCTTTTGAGTCAGCTTTACCAAGTGCCGCCTTATCATTAGCAACCTTTTCAGTAAGAGCATCAAACTCAAGTGAGAGTGAAGCTAACTGATCTTGATCAGATAAGATAGACTTAGCCTGCTCACTAGGTGCAACTTCTTCTTGAGGAATAACTGTTTGATAAGAAACTGCAGCTTCCTTTACCTGCTTCTTGCCCTTGCCCTTCTCTTTAATACCAGCAAATGTTTTATCCAGGCCGCTTAGTAAATGTGCTACAGCACCAGCATCCTTGAGAGCGATTGGTTTATTTGTTCTACCCCTTACAGTAGACCCAGATCTATCTGTACGTTCAAACACTCTATTAAAGTAAGGCTCATTATTAGCATCAAACCCCATGAACCTAAGTACTACTGGTTTGGTTCTTGGATTTTCTTTTAGGTTTGTATCAAGCCTTGCTCTAACCTCACCACCCTTTTGTCTTGCAGTCATGTCAGTAAGACCACCACTATAACTCCAACTTGCTACCTTACCTGACTCCTTCATAACTTCCTTGTTTATGAATTGAGACAGTTCACTGTATTCAAACTTAGGCTTTGCTTCGGTAGCATCCTCTGCATAGTTAGGTTTAATCTTTACATCAGCTCCTACAAATGTAGTCTGATCTGGTTGGTCACCCTCAATTTGATCTGCTACTATTGTTTCTTCTATTATTTCTGGCTGCTTAGGAGTGATACCTAACTTAGTAGCTAGCTCATTTAACTTAGCTAACCTTGCACTCTGAGGTATATAATGTTCTGTTCTTGCTTTACCTTTATTCTTACCACCTTGTATTGTTGTAGACTCTGTACGTACAGAAGATTTCTTTAATGGACTATAAAGTTTACCCCTAAGATTTTCCCAGTTACTATACTCAGTTGCTTTCAATCCATCCCAATTCTTAGCTTTTTTATCCTGACCTACCCAAGACTTAAGTGTATTAACTATTTCATCTGCTGCTGCACCTACCTTTAAGTCATCCGGTTTAAGATCTACCTGTTTCTGTACAGTTTGCTGAGTAGCAACTGGAGTAGATGCAGTTTGAGTTGGTACTGTCTCACCTGCCTCAACCATATTAAGTCTATTAACAAGGCCATCAATCGTCTTATCTCTGTCATTAAGCTTCTGAAGAACCTCGCCTAATAAGCTATCATCAGGACTCTTCTCAGCCTTTACTACTGGAGTCTTCTCTTTTTTCTCTTTGGTTGTTTGTTTATTTTCACCACCAAAAATAAATTTATCTTGTGCTTCAATATCCTTAACTTGTTTTTGCACTTCTCCATATATTAAGTCTGGGCTTTCCTGAGCAATCCGAAGCGTGTCTTTCTGTCGTTTGCTCCTATTCTCAGGAGGTATTTCTAGTATTCTTTCTACTGCATATTTAAGTTCTGGATGTACTATTGCTTCCGTCTTCCCTTTTTTCACTGAGACAGGTGCATTCTTTTCTACCTCTTCTGCTGCTTCTTGTGCTTCATTGAATATCTTTTCACCTTCCGATTCTACATTCTTTAACTCTTCCAGTGCTTCATCTTCAGCAGCCTTCCTCTCTGCTTCTAATTCTTTCTCCGCTTCTATTTCCTCTGCAGGTTTCTGTTGTCTCTCCCATAACTCAGGATCTTTTTTATATTCATCATACTGATCAACGTACTCCTTTCGTTGAGCTTGCTTTTCAAGGCTAGTCTTTTCACCAAGGAGTAGCTCCTTTTGCCTCATCCTATTTAATTCATCATCAATGATGTCACCCTCTCTGACATCACCCTCTTCGTTTTCCCTTCTTGGTAATCCGTCAACCCAATCTGCTAGTTGCTTTGGATCGCCTTGGTCTACCATTCTACGTGTCTCAAATCTTAATGGCCCTGCTCCTATAAACCCTTCCTCATTAGGCTTCTTATATACAGCAACACCAGACTCATCAACATTTATTTTCCCTGCCTTGTACCTACTGTAGTCTCTTGACCCAGACACCATACCAATACCGCCACCTACAAAAGCACCTATCAGAGCTTCGTAAGCTGCTGACTTCCCTGACACACCTAGTTCAGGCATCTCTTCTTCATCAACTCCAGCTTTAGTCATGGCTCTAAGCTGGGCTTCCTTAGCTGTATACTGGGAAAGTAATGATTGACCGAATTCTTCTGTGCCCTCACGCAAGGCAGTGCCAGCACCTACTCTCTTGATTGAGCCAGCTCTTCCCGTCCCAACTTTCATAAGTTTGTTAAGCTTACCTACTGCTGGAACCCAGTTCAAAGGATTAAAGAAGTTTACTATACCAGTTTGTGTGGCACTGGTATCTGCTTCATCCATTAATCTTCTTTGAGTCTCTTCCCTGATTTCATCTATATCTGCTTCACCTAACTCACGGCCCAGGGATTCTTCTATCTTCTTACGAACAACAGGATTACTTACAATATCTGCAAAGTTAAACCCTGCTTCAGTCAATGCATCTACTGCACCCATACCCAACATACCAGCTAACCATGCTGGTGCTCCTGCCATACCTGCCAATGTACCAGCAGCTAAGCCAGTACCCATAACACCTACCATTAAAGGTGCTGAAGAAGCAACGTCATAAAGAAACTGTGTCAGTGCGTTCTGCCCCCATGATGTTTGTTTCTGCCATGCATCAATTAATCCTGTCTCAAGATTCCTATCATCCATCTCCTCTTGAACACTCATAACAGTCTTCATGTCATCATTCCAATCAGCATAGTTC
>Ga0209404_10001640_pt1 | contig 14759 bp, 12 predicted proteins | sample TroAtlMetagenome_2_FD_187447 | JGI IMG/M metagenome (GOLD analysis project Ga0209404, IMG submission 187447) | Marine eukaryotic phytoplankton communities from Atlantic Ocean - Tropical Atlantic ANT8 Metagenome (SPAdes) (version 2) | ecosystem: Environmental > Aquatic > Marine > Oceanic...
TCAGATTCATTAAATTGATTTATATAATTAATTCCAGTTCTAGAGTTAAATAAACCGCTAGAATGTATTAAAGTATTAAATCTTAATTCCTCTGCAAAATTTTCTTGTACTACATAAGCTCTAACCCCATAATCAAAAGCTGTTTCATTATATCCTGCGCGCAGTCTATTTACTTCGATATGTGTACCTGCATATGATCCTGCTGCTGGATTTATTGTTAATAAATAACAGTTAAAAAAGTCAATATTTATAGCGGTTGTAGTTAAATCATCAATTAGTCCGCTTGTTGCTGTTTCGTAAAATATATCCAAATCTGATTCTACCGGAGTTGTTTCATAAACACATAACCCGGAAGTAACAGCACCTGTAGAAACTAATGCAGTCCCTGCTGGATTTGCGATAGACTGTACTATTGTAGAATTTGAACCTGTTTGATTGGTAGCATTTAGATATTTAGGGAAAACAGATACATCGCATGGCGATATTGAAGTTCCTGTACTTGGAGGAATAACTGCTGTTTGATCTCTTGGTATTTTATTTATACTATCACCTAATCTTGCTACTGTATTTTGGCTAGTAACTAATGATATCCAATTATAATATTCTTGTTCTCTTTGTTTTATAACCACCCTATAAGAATAGGCCCAACCTAAAGCTTTTAAAGCATCTATTTGGGTTTGAGAAAATGCAATTCTTAAAGCATTGAATGCGTCAGTAGAATTAGCATCACCGGTCTTTGGGTCTACATAGATAGAATCTCCTCCTGAATTAGATAATATAACAGGAGTTTGTCTTCCAAATTTATCTGCTAGCACAATACCTATTTGATAAGTTCTTCTTGATTTAACTGATAAATAAGGTATTCTAGCATTTCTTGCAGCAGCTTCTCCAGTATTACTTACATTAAAACTTATATCTGGAACATTATAATTTTGTAAAAAATTACCATATACTATTCTTCCACCTGCTAATTCTTGGGTTTTAGCTACCCTAGGAACTGCATCATATACTCTAGTTAATTGATCAGGAGGAAGTGTTCTAAATGGATCTTGTGATTCATAAAAGAAGTTAACTAAAGTAGCTGTAGTAGTAACAGGCTTACTTTCAACTACATATAAAGTTGTAGAACCTGTTTCTTTATAAATTAATTCAGCTTCCACAATTCCATATCCTGTTGGAGTAGGTACTTGTAATTGAACAGCTTTTATAGCATTTATAAAAGTTTCAATTTCCCCAAAATCTCCTGTACTTGTACTAATAGTATCAACATTATTTAATCTAGAAAACATTGTAGTGGTAAATGGCGCTAATAAACTATATTCCCCGTCTTCAAATTTCCATCTATATGAAAACCTAATCATTTTATTTTCTAAAAAGTTAGATGTAATAGATTGTCCCTGTTCATCTGTTGTGCCAATACTTAATACTGTAGGTGAATCATAAGGTGCAAACTTAGCTACAGAAGCAACATCATCTAATGATGTTAAATTTGTATAATAAGCTGCATCATTTCTAGCTTTTTCAACATTTATTTTTCTTGGACAATTTCTATTGTCAGTCCAAAACAATAAATTATCTACTAAATTTATACCATTAACCGGAAAATCCTGGTGGAAGTTTAAATCATTTCTAGTAATTAATGTTCTTAACTGATTATTTATTTGGCTAAATTCATAAATAGCATGAGTACCTGTGTTTGTTTTATTAGTGCTATTATTAGTAGTTGTAAAAAAATACAATCTTTCTGTAAAACTATCCCTAAATACACCTATACATTTAGCGCCTGCTGTATTTATATCACCAATTAATTCGTTTCCTAGAATATTTTCTACAGCGCCCATATCAGCACTTTCAGATTTGCCTATATTAACATTTAGCGCTTCTCGGTATTGGCCCGGAGGTACTAGTCTATCATCTAAATCACGGTTCATACCCCCGCCATTAAATGTTCTTTTAATTACTGGCATAAAATTCTATTAATGTTTAATCCATTTTGATTTTCCTCTAAATACTTGCGATATTTCTGGAAGTTTCATATTAGATAATCTTATTTTAGCATTTCTCATTTTAGCATAAGCTTCTTTTTTATATAATGGAGCAATTTGTGCTGCTGAGGGACGTAACTTTGTTAAATTATAAAGCATAAAAGCCATAACTGCATCTTCAGCTAATTTAGGCACAAATACATTAGAAAAATCTCCATTATCGCCTAATCCATCAGAAATATATCTTAAAGTAATAATATCATCAGCTTTAAATCCAGAGCTAAAATAAACTTGACCTGCATTAAGATCCAACACAAAAGTGCCGTTCATGTTGGCAAACTCTGGAATTGTTCCATAACGTTGTCCCCACCAACCCATAACACTTTCTGGGCCATAAATACTATTATAATAACCAATATAATAACTTGCTAATTCATCAACTGTTAAAAGTGAAATTGCTTTTTGGTATCTATCTAATGTTTCAGATTCTTCTGCCCATAACACTTCTCCAGTTTGATCATATAGATATTTGTAATCATCATCTTGAGCAATACCTCTAGTTGGTTTTGTTGCTTGAGAAGGTAATATAGGTCTCATATTACCAAATTTATCTGTATAAGAAAAACTTACATAATTAACAAAATCTGAAGGTAATGACATCTGTAATGTAGTGCTTAGTTGTATTTCAATAGTCTTATTAGAATAAAAAACATCATAACTAAACTCTTGCACAGCGCGTTGGGCCCAAAAAGCCACTTCATATCTAGGGACTTTAGTTAAAGCTTTACCGTCACCAATATAAGAAATCATGAAATTATTAATAATATCATTTATATTAGTTCTTCTATAAGATCCCGGTATCTCTGTACCATTACCTCCGTCTAAAGCGGAATAATTATCTACGTCTAAAGGTCTTCTTGATATTGCCATTATTGTTCAGTTGTTGAAAGTTCTTGTTCTTTTGCCATTGCAAATTGTGCCACATCTGCTTGTTTTATAACTACTCCCGCATAACTTAATATTCTTACTATTAATTCTGATTGTTCCGAAACATCTAATTCAAAATTATAAGATTTTGCAGGTGTAGTGTAGCTATCAGTAGCAGGATCAAATTGTGTAGAGTCATAAATAGGTTCGTTAGGAACACCAGAAGCTATTTGAGCTGGTGTTGGCATTACATAACCCCATTTAGGCTGTACTGGTTTAGATAAATAATCTACTGTTACCCCGGTGGTTATAGAACTTGGATATACTTTAACACCTGTTGAAGTTAAAGTATAAACAGGTTGTGTAGCTACAGGGTAAGTTAAAGGAGATAAATTTATATATTTAATCTCTTCATTAGAGGCATTGTCAGCAACCACATCATTTACATTAACCACACCTAATTTATAAAAATCAGTAGGATAAGTAAATTCATTGCCATTTTTAGTTAATGAAGTATTTTTATAAAGTGCAGCAATTTTTTGAGATGATGTTAATGTAGGATTTGAAAAATCACTTTCTACATTAGATCCTCCTGTTTGCATTTCATAAGCCATTTGTTTCATAAAATAACCAGCAAATATTGCCTCTTGAGCTTGGGTAGCTAAACTGTTAAATTCCTCAGGTGTTATATAGCCCCTATTGTCTTTGTTAGTAATAACAAGAACAGCGTTATATACAGTATTTACATTTACCATTTATTTATTTTTAGTATTAATTAGGTAATATAGGGCAATCTCTCGCCCTATATTGATTTTATTAAGCTAACTTTTTAGCAATAGATTTCATTAAATCTAAGCCTTCATCAGTCTTAAAATATTGTGCTAATGCTCCATAAGGATGTTGATCAAATGGCACGGTCATAATTTTTTTACCATTAGCAAATTTAAATACAGTATTATCATCTGTAAGTTTAATTATATTTGCTTCAACAGCTCTATTAGCTAAGTTTCTTAATTGAAGATCATCATCTTGACTTAATTCGATAAATAATTTAGGGTTCCCTTTAGCAAAATTATAAGCATCTCTTTTTAATTCTTTAGATGATAATTGTCCAACACTACTTCCTAACTCAGTACGCATTATAGCTTCTAAATGACTAATGTCTAATTCTTGTACTAGATTTAAAGCTTTTAATTCATATTCAATCCAATCAATTTCTTCTTTAGCTTCTTTAGCTGTATCTACTTCTTCCCATAAATTACCATTTCCTAAAGGATGATATATAGACATTAACTTTTGTAAATTTTGTTTATTCCTAGGAACAAATAAAACACCATCTTCAAACATTACATGTTCTAATAAAGCTGGGCCTTTCTGTTCGTCTATAAAAAGACTTGGATGATTAGATGTTAATCTTAATTCTCTAGTTGCACCTGTTTCCTCGTCAAACCATAATAATGGTTTTCTAGGTGTATTCCTTGTTTGGATAGACCAAGTGATAGGAGCTCTACCATTTGTTAATATATAAGTTCTATCTTTAATTTCCCAACCTTTTTCTCTAGGCGAAACGTTTGGGGTTTTCTTTGTTTTTGTTGTCATAATAAAATAATATAAAATAAGAACACTAGGCCCCGAAGGGCCCGTATCCTATGTTAGTAAAAATTACGCGTCTTTGAATAATACAAAATTATTAGCCGCTTGTGTAATAAGACATCTTTCACTTAAGTAATTGATTCTCATTTCATCAACGTCAGTTGTAACAGCTCCACCTACAGATCCAGTGATCCAAGATTTATTTTTTCTGTTATCAACTTCAGAAGCTCTGTATCGAACATGTAAGAAAGGTCTTTTAATATTTTGACCTAGTTGTTGATCGTATACAGTTGAAGTACCTGCAGGAATTAAAACTCCTTCAACGTCTCCAAAACCACCTCTTGTTGACCAATCATTAAGATATTTCCAGTCAGTTTTATAGAAGTCATAAGAACCTCTTCTGTAACCAGTAAATCCTAAATTAAGTGCCATATCCTCACTGTTATTAAATACTCCAAAAGAAGTACCACCAGCATACGCTCCATTTTGTTGAGCTAGGATATCATCAATTTCTAAAGAAAGGTTTCTATTTAAGAAAAGCATGTTTTCTTCGATAGCTCCTTGCTTGTCTAATTGTTTAAGTACAGCATCAAAGTCAGTAAGTGCACCACCACCAGCAGCTTGTGCTCCAAATCCAGAATATACATTTCCTCTTGCTTCTAAAGATGCGAAGAAACCTTCAGTACCTTTAGCAGTTTGAGTTGATCCATATCCTAAAACAGCACCAGTACCGTTTTGTAAAACACCTTCAACCATAGACATTTCTAAATAGTCTTCCCAACGAAGTCTATTTTCATGCTCTGATTTCATATACCATAAATATCCATTAGCCCCATTTTCAGAAGTAACTTCAATCCAACCGATCTGAGCAGTGTCAGAACCATTGATAGAATAATTTTCTTTTAAGATAATTGGTGAATTAGAAAAAGTAGCGTAGCTAGGATCAAGTTTGCCAGTGAAGTTTGAAGTTCCTTTTGCAAATTCAGATCCGTAAGCTATTACTGTAAATTTATCGCCAGCAGCAACTGCAGGTGTTCCTGTATAACTTTTTATAGAAAAGTGTTGTGCTGATACGAATGTTACTATACCTTTAACTACAGCCGCTCCTGCTGCACCAACATTACCTGTAGCTGCTTCTTTTTGGATCATAACTGTTTGACCAAGTCTGAAGTTAACTTCGGTAGTTGCTTGAGTAGTTGAACCTAAGCTTGAAGGTTGGTTAGCTGGATTAACATAATAGTGCTGAGTTACACCTCCTGCTGTACTTGCATTAGCAGTAGAAGCTGTTGTAGCAGCATTATTAGCTACGTGTAGACATTGTGTATATCTAGTATGTAATCTTCCTTGTTCAGTCCAAATTATTTGGTCAGACGCAGAAGGCATTTCTGCTGATACCATACGAAGGAATGCACCGATAGTTCTATTTCCATATCGTTCTACTTCTTTTTCGTATACATCAGGTAAAAATTGTTGTCCCCATTGTGCAAAATTTGTATCTGTGAAATTTATATAATTCCCAGCATACATATTTTTAGTTTGGGTTGGTTGTAAAGGGGCCGGAACCCCAGCTGTAAAAGCCATGTTGTTTTGATTTTAAGTTGTTATTATTTCCATTTAATTCGCAACTTACTAGGATCATTATCATTAGCTGAAATAGCACGCACTCCAGAAGTGTTATTCTTCGGCATAGAAGAATTATCTATTCTAGGGTCCATCTTTATATTTTTAGCATTTTTAGCACTTTCTCTAATAGCATCGGCACGGCCTTGCTCATAAAAGTGACTAGCTAATTTATCTGCATTTTGTGCAGCAAATAAAGATTTATGATAATAAGCAGTGTCTTTTATAACACCTTTATTATCTAAATGAGTACCTATCCAATTATTGATAGAAGATTGAAATTCTTTAACCTTTTGAGGATTTTCAACTTTATAACGGTATTTGTTTTCTCCGACCTTAAAATCAAAACCTTTGAAATTATCGTTAAAAACTTTATCTGTTTCCTTTCTAAAATTGTTTGCTTTTTCCTCAGCTCCTTGTTGTTGCTGTTTGTAATTATTATAAAACTCTATTGCTTCATTTTGTTCAGGTGTTAAAGTATCTTGCTTTCTTAACTTAAGATCTGCATAATACTTTTCCTTATTAGAATTGAAATAATTTTGAGCATTAAATAATTCCTCTTTAAAAGCTAATTTCTTAGCTTTTATATCTTGCGGATCATCCGCTTCCCCATCATATGAAAAATTTTTATTAAATAAAAAATCAATATCTTCTCCATCTAAATGAGGTTTTGTTTTTGAGTAATATTCTCTTAATAAACTAATATTATCCATTTTAGATACATCTCGATTAAGATTTACGTAATCTTCAATAGTTCCACCTGTATCTTCTAAAAACTTAACTAGTTTATCAACATTCTCTGGAAGATTTTTAGAGTCTTCCTTAATTTCTTCTTTTTGTAAAATAGGAGATTCTTTTTTAGTTGTCTCTTCTTTTACATCTTGTTTAGTATTCTCTTCTGTTATTAATTCAAGTGGTGAATCTGGAATACTAGTTTCAGCATTAGATTCAATTGGTTTATCTAATACTTTTTCCGTTTTTTCAACGGTTTTTTCTTGTTCTTTATTATCTTGCTCCCGTAAGCTTTTGTCCACCTTCGGGCTATCTCCGGATAATTCATCCACAGGAATTTTCTTTGTTTCTTGCTCCTGAATGGCATCTTGTTTATTTTTTGTTTCTTTTTGAGCTTTAGGCTCTGCTTTAACTTTAGGTTCTTTTTTAACCTCCTTAGGTGGTTTATCTAAATTTATTTTATAAACCCCGTCATCTTGTAATCCAAAGTTTTTATCTACTTCACCACTTTTTACAGCATTATCTAATACAATTGCTTCTTTAGATTGAGTAGTTTCGTTAACTTCTGGAACTTCTTTAACTTGTGTTTCTTGTTCTTCCATAATATAATATAATAATTAATTGTTTTTATCTAGGTTCAAACCTTGATAGATCAATACCCCCTAAAACATCATTACCTTTTGATTCAAAAGATTTTTTTGGTTTAGCAGTATCTGGTGGGCCAGCAATACTACTTACTGAAGCCTTTACATTTGCAACCTCTTTCTGAGTTTCAGATTGTTTATCTACTAACTCTTTTTGGGCTTGTAATTCTAGTTGTTTCAATTGCACATTTAAATCAAATTCAAATTGCATTAATTCCCTTTTTGAACGGGCTTCAACTTCTAGTTTTTTAATTTCAAATTCTATATCTGCTTGGCGATATTGAATTTTAGATTCTGTTTTAACTTGTTCTGCTTGGGCTTTAGCATTTTCAACTTGGATTTGTGCTTGCCCTTGTGCTTCTGCTTGAGCAGCACTTGCAGCTTGAGCTTGTTGCTGATCAGCTTGTTGTTTTTTAATTCTTCTAAATTTTAACAGTTGATTTGCTAACTGTATATTTTTTATTTCTCTTACATCAATTGCGTCTTCTAAAAATATATTTTCTTTTGATAAAGCCATTTGTATGTTGGCTTCTAATAAAGTTTTTTCTTGTTCATCTGGAGCTAATTCTAAAAATATACCGAAATCATGAAGATGTAAATCTTTCATTTCTTCTAATGAACCAACTGAAAATGGCCCTAGCGCCCCTATAAAAGCTTCCTTAGTAGGGTGATATTCTAAAGCATCTTTAAATCTTAACGCAATACATTGGGCTAAACGTGTAGTAATATTCATGCTACTATCTAGTATATGCCTTGTAGCCACATTACTATTAGCCGCTGCTAATTTTTGAACACCTACTAATGAATTAGGATCTGGGTCAGAACCATCTCTAGCTTCATTTAAACCAGTTATATCTCTAATCATTTGGATATATTGATTATAAGCAGTAACTAAAATTTGTATTTGATTCCCACCTCCCCCAGGTAATTCTGTGATAGGAACTTTTCCTAAATTTTGATCACCTTCTGTAGTTAATGATCTACCAATAATAGACCCTGTTTGAAAATACATATTAAGGGCTTCTTGAGGATTGTAATTTGTGCCATTACCTAAATCAATCTCAGCTAACCCATCCGCATCTAAATATACACCAGATGGTGTCATTTTTTGTATAGCTTGTTGCATTTTTAAATGCGTTAATTGAATTAAATCCGCATAAGGCATCATTTTAGCCACTAATGAATTAATAGCTCCTCTATATATTCTTGGTGCACTTACTACATAATTCATTAATACTAAATTAGTATTAGAGTTTGGTCTTACTATATTAGATGCTTTTTCCCATTGCAGCATTGTATTAGTCCCTAATATCAATACTCCTTCATAAACTGTTTCTACAGCTTCTGCTACTTTTTCAAATCTATTTCTTTTATCTTTAGGTGGATCAAAAGAATCATCTTTTTTAATAGCCTTACTAGCCCCTGTAGATGTTTCTTTTATTTTATAAACATTATTTTCCCAAGTTTTCCAATTAAAATATAATACGGAAACTATATTATTATCGTTATTCCATGAAGCATTAGTATAATCATTATAAGATGTCCAGTCGTAACTTTGTTTAGCTAATTCTTGGAATTCTTCATTAGTTACTCCAGGAAATTGTTTTTTAAGTTCATTAAGTTTAACTCTTTTAACTTCCCCAAAATAATAACAATCACTAAAATTAGGATCTTCGGTATAAGACCATATAAGATTAGCAGGATCTACATAATCAAGCTTTATACCATCAGTATTATTAAAAGTACATTTACCAGCTCCTATTCCAATAACAGCTAAATCATAATCTATACGTTTTTTTATTTCATCATATTTATTAGATAACATTACATTATTTATACCTTCTTCTTCTGCAATTTCAATCCCTTGTTTATAATTCAAATTCATATACAATTGAAATTCTTCTGAATTTAAAGGCAGCTGATCTTTAGGAACTGCTCTAGGGGCTGACCCTAATTCTCCCTCCATTACATCTAATAAAGCTTGACTAGCTATATCATCTTCAATTCCTTTTACAAATTTAGTTTTTCTATCTGTAGCAATAGGATCTTGACCTACAGCTTTAATAGAAAATAATCTATCTTGCATACCGTTAACAACAATATCCACAAACTTAGGGATAATTGGAACTGGTTTCCAGTCTAAATTTAAATATGATAAATCTCCATTAACTGAAAATTCATCTTTATATTTTCCAATAGCCTGTTCTCCTCTTGCGTATAATCTAAGGTTATGATATTCATTAGCAGATTGATAAAATCTTCCAATATTACCATCTCTATTAAACCAATCTTGCTCAATAGCTTTAGCTACTCTAAACCCGTAATCTAAAGACTGCTTTTCAGCATCTGAAACCGCTTGGCTTGGAAATTGACTATATTGTCCTGTTGTTTGTGTCGCCATATTTATTTTATTAACTGACTTCTTGATCCTTCATTATTATATTGTGAAAACATAAAATCAAGTTTTTTTACTGTTCTTTCTATATTTGGTCTATACATATGTTTTCTGCATGCCATTAAAGCTAGACCGCTACTGATGGATGCATCATGAGCTGTTCTTCGATTTATATCAAATCTAGCCCAATCTTCTAGTGTTCTTTGGAAAAACATATTACCATGATTTTCTCTTATTTTACCTACATATTCCTCTATGTAAGACTCTATTGCTGCTGCATGAGCTTGTTTTATATCTTCTGAGGTATTTGGTATACCCCCCAATTCTAATTCGGTTTTTGACAATTTTGATCTTAATCTGTCAGGACGATTCATTGAGAATCCTCTATAACCTCTTCTTTTAAAATGGTATAATAAACGCGGTTTGTTATTTTCTGCTAATAATGGCATACCATAAAATATGCAAGCCATTAAAACATCTTCAAAAAATATCTCTGCGGTTTGAGGCCTAGATATATATTCTAAAAAGAATTTAGTACTAGGCACGGTAGGATCCATTGAAAAAGTTGTTAATCCATGTAAAGCGCCTTTTGAGCCTCCCCCTCCAACTGTTCCTGAAATATCATAAGGATCACATCCAAAAGCTCCTAGCCCATCATTGCCAGGATAGTTTATACCATTTTTATTTATTATATTGTTTTGTAAATTATCTGGCGGTATCCAAGAAAGTAAAAATCTTCCTTTAAGATTTGGTTGCCAAATCACTTTACTATCTTTTATTCCATTTCTCCATCCAAAATTTCCTTTAACTATATGACCTTTTTTAGTCATTTCTTCATTAAAATCAATTTGTTCGTAAATCTTAGTTAGATTAAATAAGGAATTAAAAGTTTCATCTCTAAATGCATGCTTCTCTGACCTTGGAAACTGTCTATAATATTCATTTAAAGCATCTGAATCTCTTTTTAAACCTTCAACTTCATTTTCCCAGTGGTCAATGACTCCCGTAGAGATGTATTCACCATCAATTCCCTCAACCGCTTCTGGTGGTGTATTGAATACAGGGAACCCATACTTATCGATAAATCCTTCGAATCCCCACTCCATAGGTATGAACAAAGCATATAATCCACTTGTAGTCTGGCCATTGCGATTTCTATTTGTGACATCTGAATTATAATATAGTTTTTTAAAATTATCCCCTCCTTTATCTAATGCATTAGAGGTAGATCCCATCATACATTTTCCAACTATTTTGGATCCGAGCCTGAGGCACGTTTTTGTGACCCTCCAGTTATTGAGGATATTGTCGGGACGTTCCCATTTACCCGATTCGTCATGAACGAGGAGTTGTAACTTCTCCCCATCGTACGAGTTGTCCCCGGTATTCTTCCAATCGATGGTTGTATCCAATCCTTCTTGTATCTCCTCGGTTTCCTCGAAGGAGGTGGCCCGAATGGTTTTTCTTGTAAGTCTTCTTGACGGGACTTTGTAGGATAATTCAGTTTTCGGCCTTTCCATACCGTCCTGGATTGGTTTAAAGAAGAAGGGATAATTAGTTGAGATCGGTACAACCTTATCTGTGAACATCTTTTTAGCATCTGCTCCAGTCTTAGATAAGATCCCAAACCTAGAATCCTTTGAAGTTGTAGCCTGGTTGACACATTCAGCTGATGCCATGAAACTAAAGCCAGACCGTCTATTCTTAAGATAGCACATTCCGTAACATCTTCTATCCAATTTGCACGCCTCCCAAAAGTAGAAAAAAATCCTATTTGCTTGTCTAAAATCCGGTGATCCCACGTCGATTTTTGTCCAGTTGAGATAGATATAGTGCGATCCTGTAATGTAACATGGGGAACCGTTGCACATGAACCAATACCCATCATTCCTATAATTAAACTCAGTATCAATATATTCATAATACTGATCTTTAGTTTTTTCTGGATAGCTGTGAAAATCATATATTGTTTTTATTCTTTTAAGAGATTGAGGTTTTTCCAATTTTTTAAAATATTGATCAGATTTTTTTAAATCTTTACCATCAATATTCTTTGGAGTTTGAGGTAATCCTACCTTAAGACCTTGAATCTCATATATTTCTCCTAATGTACCGTCTTTGCTTATTATAACGCAATCAAATTCTTCATTATAACCATGAGTAAATTTCTTGTGTCTATTCCAATTCTTTACTTTTTTATTAGATAAATGATCGGTTAGAACTTTATATAACGTTTGTTTATACATTATTTTATTCTATTTTCAACACCCAAAAAAGTTTTATTATCTTTTTTGTCTTCTTTTTTATCGGCCAATTCTTCAATCTTTTCAATAATTTTTAAAGAATCTTCTATAGCTACCCATTTTGCTTGAGCTGCTGTTTTAGCTTTTTCCGGGTCTAATTCAACTAAATCTATTGTTTGCCTAATAACTTTTTCAAGTTCTATTAAAGCTTTATCAGCTGCTAAAATTACTTTTTTTCGACGCTCCATAATTAATTGTTATATGATTTGATAAAATACGGTATAATTTTTGATTTTCTATAGTAAATTCATATTCAGAATCAGGTGTAAACCCCACAATATCTCCACAGGAGACGTTTAAAGCATCCAAATTACTATCACTATAGATTAACTCCCCTTTTAAATTTTCGTCTGTTTTAAGAGCCCATTTATTATCTTTATAAATTGGTTTCACAAAACAATAACCATCGGTAGCTTTCCACTCATTGTTATTTTTATATGCAAATACTTGATCTGGTGCTACAAAATATGTGTTTTCACTTAAAAAATTACGCGAATTTTGTTCTTCACCTCTAACATCAATCCATTTTCTAAATACATTATGATGCACAATAATTTCATCTCCTATCTGAACAGGGGATTTTATATCTAATGGTATAGACGTTACAGTTCCAATTCTATTTACAAAAATATAATCTCTTTCATTAATTTCTGTGTTTAATATTAATTCTTTTTTATTAACATCAATTTTATTATTGTACCTGCTTTTAGTTGATATAATATAATTTTGGATAGATCTCATTTAATAATTTAAATTGTATTCTACTGAAACAGCCATATTAGCATTAAAATGTTTCCAAGGAAGCACTTCATTATTTTTTGTTATAAAAATTTTATATGCTCCTTTTTCTTCTAATATATCTGAAATAGTATGTCCCCCATATACCTCTTGCCCTACAGAATAATGCATTGCTTCATTTTTATAATCAGTGCCAATGCTTATCTTTCTTATTAATTTTGCCATTTAATTTAAATTTATACCAATTGAGAATATTCGCTAGGAACATCAAACCCTGGGCAATCTTTTTTTGAGTATTGATTGTGCCCAGATATTTTTTTTATATCATATACATTAATTAATTCAATAAGTAGTTGTAAGAGAGACGCTTTTTGTGCGTCGGTTCTAGTATCGCTACCATTTTTTAAACCACCTCCAATATAACATATACCTACTGTATTTTTATTACGCCCTTTGCAATGAGCTCCTGTTTTACTAATAGGTCTACCTTCTTGAACAGTTCCATCTAATTTTATTACATAATGATAACCTATATCGCTCCAGCCGTTACCATCCACATGCCATTCTCTAATATCCTCTACATCGAAGTCTCTGCCTTCTGGAGTAGCACTATAATGTAAAATTGCTTCGTTTATTGCTCTCATTATTATTTATGTTTATTATTTCCAAAAACCTTTTCCACACCACGAGATCCGAAATAGCCTCCAATTACAATAGTAAGAAGACCAGTAATTTGATCAAGTGGATATTTTAAATACCATCCTGCGACATAGCTAACTGTTAAGAAAACCAATATCAAGGGGCGTACATTAGCCGCAAGCCAATTTCCCGACCGAGCATCTGCTACCCAACGTCTTGTAGTACCATCAATTTCTGCGCGTTCTACTTCTAGTTTTTTAAGGGCAATAGCTTTATCTCCTTCAGACATATCGCTGCCTCCTATTATTGCTTGAATAACACTCCCTACTGGAGTGTCACCAGCAATTTTTCCTACTACGTCAGGAATTTTATTTAATAAAAATTTCCCAACGCCGGTATCTTTAAATTTTTTTTTATTACTCATTTAATTAAATTTAAGCTATAGCTATAAATATATACTTATAACCATTTTCATTTAACATTGCATCAGCAGTATTTTGATGTGGAAATGAAAAACCTGTAGCTGTTGTTGTAAAGGTATTTAATGTACTATCACTTTCAGCATTAGCTAAATTAGGGTTTAAACATTTTCCGCTACCTCTTGCAGCATCAAGAATGGCCCAATTTTCTACATTACTTGATGATTTAACCATTATAAATCGTGGTTCAAATCCAGTATAAATAGTAACTCCAGCCGTTTTACCGACATAAGAGCCTACTCGGCTATACCCCGGTATTGATCTAAAGCAATACGCTATAAATTTATCATTATTTGTATTTACATCTGTGTCAGTTCCTATAGTAAACACTGTAGATGCTGGCATTGTATCATTCCAATAAAGAGAAGTAGTAGCTGTAACACCGGAATCATTTAATCTTAATCTTTGTGTTTCAGGACCATTATTTGAAGTGCTATTTCCTATATGGTATACTGCCCAATATAAAGATGAATCTAGGCTTTTTATAATTATAGCTTCGGGAGGGCCACCTAAACTATGCCCGACAGTTGCTCCTGCTGTATTATTTCCAAAATATTTTACTATACTAAATCCACCGTTAGGATTAGTTGATACTTGACTTGGTATTGTACCATCAGTATTTGTACCATTTAAAAATCCTGGCTGACCAAATGTTACATTAGTAGCAGAGGCATTATTAGTACCTCCAGCATCATCAGCATTAG
>Ga0209404_10001645_pt1 | contig 14739 bp, 16 predicted proteins | sample TroAtlMetagenome_2_FD_187447 | JGI IMG/M metagenome (GOLD analysis project Ga0209404, IMG submission 187447) | Marine eukaryotic phytoplankton communities from Atlantic Ocean - Tropical Atlantic ANT8 Metagenome (SPAdes) (version 2) | ecosystem: Environmental > Aquatic > Marine > Oceanic...
AGTGATTCCACTTGTTGACGTACCAGGATTAGGTTGTTGTATTACACCTCCATAACTAACCAATAAAGTATTTGCTGCTGCTGGAGTGATTGCGTTGGTCGTTCCAGATTCAACAAGAGTAAAATCATTCCCTGGATAACTAGCTGCCCCATTATTTGCAGCATTTCTAAGAGCTAAATATACAAAATCAGGGCCACCACCACCTCCACTTACTTTTGCTACCGAACCATCATCTTTTTTAAAAAACAGTTCAGCCGTGTCCGTTCTTATAACGGGTTCACCGACCACCATGTCCGAGGCAGTTGGATCACTGCCTGTTCCTCTCTTTAACTTGACGACATTAGCCATTAGTTATACCTCAGATGGCTTAGTAAGTACCACCATCAATATCGAAACCTGATACTGATCCATTCTCAAGGAAAGTAACAAGATCAGTCAAAGCAACCTGAACCATTGTACCTCCGTCATTCATTACCAAACGATCAGCAGCAGCCAAGGTTGTTGAAGTCGCTGACGTTCCACCATCACAACAAGTGTTCAACTCGGTGGTCGTTACGGTTGCTCCATCAAGAATTTCAATCTCAACAGAAGTCAAAGCAGCTAAAGCTGAAGAACCTCCTGATTGGCAGGAAGATAAATTTGTTAAATCTGTTGCTGCTGCTTGCGCTCCTAAGCTTGATCTTGCCGTTGCCCCTGATTCAACAACGAAGTTAGATCCATCTCCAACAATAAATCCACTATCTGAAGGAGTTAGACCAGCGACATCTGCTAATTGTGCGTCATAAGCTTGTACGTCTGAACCGATAGCAACTCCAAGAGCCGTTCTTGCTGCACTTGCTGAAGTTGCTCCTGTTCCTCCATCTCCAATTGCAAGCGTTCCAGTGATTGAACTTGCGTCTAATTTGACTGCGAGTTCCCCTGATTCAATAACAACACCACCATTACTTTTTAAATCAGCAGACATTTCATTGCCTGACTTTTGAAGACCATCACCTGCTGTTATTTGACCTGCTCCTGAGAACTGAGCAAATGTAAGATTATTTGTCCCTACGACTGCTGACCCTTTATCCGAAGTACAAGCAAAACCATTCTCAGCATTAGCTGTTCCTTTTTCTATAAACGTAAATGCTCCAGCAGCGTCAGCTCCTGTAGCCAAATCATCGGTTCTAGTCCAACTTCCACCACTAACTACTTTGTAAATACCATTCTCACTAGCTGTAGTTTGCCCTGCGACAAGAACACGATCATTAGCTGAAAGAGAAACACCATCTACACTTTGCGTATTTGCAAGTGTGATATTTGAAGTAGAAACAACAACACAAGAATCTTTAATGTCCAGACCCTGAGCGATCCCATCTACATAACCTTTATTTGCGGCATCAGAATCGGCAGTACAATCCGCAAGGTTTGTAATCTTTTGGCTGTTAGCAGAAACAGCAGCCGTAGGAGCTGCCATCTGATCTAGCCTATTTGCTTGTACTCCCGTATCGAAATCAGATATTTTTGTATGAGCTATTGAAGGAATATCAGCAGCTACTAAAGCTCTATACGCAGCAGCCGCAGCCGATCCAGCCGTCGGGCCAGCAAGAATATAGTTAGCAGTCTGGGTCGTTTCCTTATCAAAATATTTACCCTTACCACCAATAGGAATTATTGACGTTGCCGATCCACCTGCACCGCCAGTTCCTTTACCAAAGTACAGAATCTCATTGCCTTCAGCAAATGCTAATTCTGCGTTTTCAAGACTGGTAGGTGCTGAACTTCCAGTGCTTCTTTTGATTCTTATAGTGTTAGCCACTAGAAGTTGCCTCCGTCTGTAATTGTGCTAGTAGTCCAAGATGCGTCAGCCCTAAGACTTGACGATGTACTGTCATAGTAAACGATAGATCTATTAACAGCATTATCCAAGTTGATTATGTCATCGGCACTTGCACCTTGCGGCCCTTGAGTTGAAACCGTTATGACTGAACTGTTGTCTTCGTTAACAGTTACTGTGTTTTTATTGGTCGTGATGTTGACTGATGTCATAACTAAGCGGTATAACCTTGACTCATTGAAATTGTACCTTCAATCCAATACTCTTTCAGCCCTGATCCATTAGTTAATTGAACATCGTATTGATATTCATCTAAATAAAAATCAGCCGTTTGAGTATCAGTGACTTTCCATGTAAATGTTCCCCCTGCGGTACTGGTGATAGTGCAAGTAGCATCCGCAGCTTTAACCGTTCTTTCTTTATCCCAGATCTGACTTGCGACTGAGTACCCTGAGAGATTTACCGCACTACCTCCTGAGTCTTTTAAAGTCACGTCAACACTATGATCCGATCTCCTTTGGATCGTCATGTCATACCTGCCAGGTGCTATCGCCATAGGACTAACGCTTTTCGCATATTGTAATTCAAATAATATAGATTTTGTTTTTTAGAAAACATAGATTTCAACTCTTCCGTGACCTCCTGAGCCACTACTTCCTTCGTTTCCACCGCCACCACCAGCAGGAACAGACCCAGAAGCAACAGTTCCACCGCTACTACCACCGCCTCTACCACCATTACCTCCTAATTGGCTTGTACCTCCTGACGCATTTGAATAATTCTGACCATCTTCGTTTGATCCACCGCCACCGCCACCTCCGAAGACAGAAGCACCACCATAGTTCCAAGAATTTTTATGACTAGGAACAAGATTGGCTTGCCCCTTTCCACCACCGCCACCACCAAAAACAGAGTTAGTCGCTAACGCATTACCTGGAAGACTGTTAACCATAGCATTGGTGCTATAAGAAAAAAATGCGCCAGCCCCTGCTCCGTCAATAAGTGCGCCCAAGCGTCCGTTACCCCAGTCTTCATCAACACTATATTGAGGGTTGTTAATCGCATTTATATGAGAGCTTCCATTTCTGGTATTTCCTCCTCCGTGTCCTCCGTAACCAAAAGCCCATTGGTCTCCCATTGTGCCTCCTTGTCCACCCCATCCAGTAACAATTGTTCCTTGGCCTGATCCAGAAACAGTTGAATTTCCTCCATTATTACCATTTGAGCCGTTTACCGAAGACCCTCCTGCTGCAACGTAAACGGTATAACTGCTATCTGTTAATTCTGATAAAGGCTTTATTACTAAACCGCAAGCTCCGCCACCACCGCCACCACCACCTTTACTACTGGTACCGTTACTAGCTCCACTGCCTCCACCGCCCCAACATAAAATTACACAGATTGTTCCTGTTGTTGGCTTGATCCAAGTTTGGTTACTACCTGTGTAATCGAAACGAGAAAAAGCAGACGAAATCGTTTGCGCCCAACTTAAAGCACTTCCATTCGTCGTAAGACTCTTTCCAGAATTACCCGATTGACCTGGCAATAAAGCTGCTATCGCTGCGGCTGCTGTTGTTTGCCCCGTTCCACCATTTGCAATCTCTGTTAAACCTTTACTCGTATATTGACTTGCACTTAACGATCCGACTTCAACCCAAGATTGATTGGTCGAGTTTCTTACTTTTAATATTGCTGGATCAGAGGAAGTGTCGAGCCACTGCATAAACGCAGCTTTAGTTGATGGTTCACTATTTCCGCTATTTAAAGTCTGAAGAGCTTCAAAATTATCATTAATATCAATCCTTGCCTGTGGAAAGGTGACATTTTCTAAACGTTCGGAGTTTGCTCCTCCTGTTGGGTTTGCTTGTGGCATTAGATGGCCCTCCCGAATCCTGTCACAGTGTACATAAATGCTGTATTCACATTACTCCCATTATTGAATGTTGCGGTAAATCCTGTTCGACTCAAACTAGAAATACTTACAAACAAGTTTGAACTAGAAGAGTTTGGAGTGATTTGAACCTCTGGGGTACTGTAAAAAGCTTTTTCAAAAGTCACATTATAAACCCCAGTCGAAGCAGAAGTATTAGCAGCAACAGAAGCACTATCTGTCCTACCTAACAAGTCCAACGTAGCTCCTAGATCACTAATCGTTACCTTTGCATCTGTGTTAGTTGAAGTAATAGAAGCTTTAACTTGAATACCTCTTGCTCTTATAATCGCAGCTTCAAATTCTGCCCAATCTCCCCATGTCGGAGAAGAACTTGGATTGTCAGGTGTTGTTCTAACAAACAAATCAACGTTTGCTTCATCAATAACATCTCCATCAATAGTTCCTGATGCAGAATCAAATAAACCACTTCTTGAATCCCAAGCCGCACCTGTTGCTGCAATAGAATTACTAATGACTTCTTTTCTTAAAACTGCGTCATATTGAACACCTGAATGTCCGAAATCAAAGGTCGTAGCAAACGTATATTCACCTTGCTCATCTCCATCTGCATAGAAAGGTACATGGTAGCCAGACGATACATAAGGATTAGGAGTTAGAACTAAATTGTTTCCTGTTATGCCTAAAGCACTGTTAACTTTAGTTCCAGTAAATGAAGTCTCTTCACTCCAAGTCTTAACATTAAATCGTCTAGTTGCTTCAGGTAATGTTGTTATAAAAGAAGCAGGATTTGTTGATTTATTACCTAAGTAATCTTGCGCTTTAACAAAATACGTTCCAGCTAATAAAGGAACTTGTTTTTGAGTTGAAGCACCTGAAACACCATCGACAATTTTATTACTTGTTAACCAACTAGAGCCTGAAGTTCTAGGGTCATGTCTGATAACTATTTGACCACCTAATTTAACGTCTAATTGTGGAACTGCTTGCCAAGATAAGACAGCTAAAGTTTCAGATATAGGAACCATTGATAAGCCTGTAATATCATCTGGATTGTCTTCTAAACCCCTTACGTCATACTCACCAATAGCAGGTTCACTAAATAATATTCCACTAGAACTAATACTTGAAACTTGTATGGCATACGTTCCAACTTTTACATCCATCAAATCAATTGTCGTATTATTTACAATTTGAGTCGTAAAATTATCATCTTCATGTCTCCATTTAACTCTGAAACGATCTACACCTGAAACACTTGCCCAATGGAACGTAATCTTTACAGCAATCTTGCCGTTTAATTCATACTGAAGCTCTTTAGTTGTTGTCCCGTCATAACGTGGAACATCTAATATTTGAACATTTGTCGGTGAGGCAGGAATAACATTCAGATTAGTTGTATCTCGTTCTTCTAAAGCAATCCCCTGTTCAATATGTGCATATTTACTTTCGTTATGTGAAACAGCTTCAATCGTATATAAAAACCCCTCCTCTTCTTTTATTCCTATCACTCGCCATAAAGAAGTTAATAAATCTGCACTTTCTACAACCCATACGCTATTGGCTTCTGGTATTGCTTGAAAATCATCTCCAATTGTTACTAATCCTCCTCCTGTTGTATAATTTATATCCCAATAGTTAGCAGCACAATAACTACCAAGACTTGTAATTATATGCCCAGTATCAAACGTTCCATCAGGGAGAACAACACTTAGTGTTGGGCTTTCGTTCAAATCTATATCACTTACTTCACCACCATCATCAATATTAATTGAATTAATTGTTGCCGAACTAATCCTTCCTGCTCTTCTATATCCTGCTTTTACAGGGTCAGCAATAGAAATTATTTGCCCTGGTTTTAATAGTTGAGCCGTAACCAAACTAGAAGTAAAAGCAACAATTTCACTATTATTTTCTTCGTATAAAAGCCACTTACCTAATCTATTAGCTTGCGCTCTACTGGTACACGCAAATGCTGTAACACTTTTCTTGATAACTCCCCTCTTCGCAATTGCAGCAGTGTCTTTTACAACTTCATAAGCCCTATCTTTTAACACTAAATCTAAATAAGCAACAACAATAACTGTTGGTTTGTTTCTATTACTTCCATTGGTATATGAAAAACCATCTTCGGTTACGTTGCTTTGATTAAAGTTGTAAACAGGATCAGAAGGTGCATCTTGGGCAACAGTTAAACTTCCATCTTCCCAAAAACCTTGACAACGCATTACAGACAGAAGTTGATTGATTACGTTATATGCTTCATCTGTTGAATTAAGTGTTGCATTACAACTAAATCTTGCCTCCTTTGTTGTTACTCCATCCAATGTATATTCAACTTCTTCATTAGCATATTTACTGGCACGGAAAAAGGCCCATTTATCTAATTGCGAACTGTCAAAATGATCTCCTAGTCCAAATCTACTGTTTAACATCAACGCATATAGAAGCCAAGCAGGACACGAGGTCCAGGTTGCAGCTTGGAACGTTCCATCCCACACAAAGTTAGTTGGATATATTATTCTTCCTGTTTCACTCTCAACGGTAACACCAGTTGGGATCTGAACCTTTAAACCCTTAACATCATATTTTCTTGAAGGAATCGAACTAAATTGTTGTGCGTCTAATCTGAGACCAATTATGGCACTATTAGGGTAGGTCTGAGGATTAAATTTAACAGCAGTATAGTTACTCCAAGTAAAAGCATTAGACAACAAGGAATCTTTGCTGTCTTCAGTTACCCTCGTAACTTTTACTGTATAAGTTGAATTTTCTCCTATCTCACCTGCATCTTTTTTGAAACGTATTTCATATTGCCTGTTATAAGCATCGGCTGTTCTTCCCTTAATAGTGTCATCAATAACTTCATCGTAAGCTGTTTCACTTCCTGTCGTTATATTTATATATTTAACAGCTATCTTTAGGCGAACTTGTGTGCCTAATGTATCCCCATTCTTATTATTTATTTTCTGTAAGGTAGGTATAGTAATTAAAACTCTAATAGCGTCAACACTTGTATCAGTAATACTCCTTACAACAGGAAAACTTTGAGTAACAGGAACATTGACAGCAGTTACCGTTAACGTTGAGAGAGAAGACTCCAAAGGAATATAACTTTGATTTGCTGTCCCAGTTCTTTCGTATAGGTCAACATCTTGGAAGTTATAAGTACCATCAGAATTTTGAAGAGCAGTGTCGTTTAAGAAGACAGACTTTAAACCATTAGCAAGACCTTCTATTGGCCCCTCTGCTATTACCTCTGTTATATTCGCAAATTCTCTACTATCTAAACTATCTCTTGCTGTACGAGGAGTTCTACTACTACCTCCACCGCCTTTACCACCACCACCAGCACCAATAATTGTTGTAGTCATGTGTTTCCAGTTCCTGTGTCTACCTGAACGGTATCAATACCTGCGCTGACAACAACGCTCCCCGTTATTGTACGTCCTAAAACAATAGGGACAGGAACACCTGCCGCACTCGTATTGGTAACCCCACTAAAGTTAAACGTCTTCCTCGGATCTTCCGTATCTTGAGGTGTCTCAGGAGTAGGGGTAAGCATCCCTGCAATCCCAGAAAGAACCAACAGCATACCGACCTTGCCTAATAATGCCATTCCACTAAAGGTTGCAGGAACTGCTGCTGCCGTAGCCGTAGCCGCAGTACCAGCAGTGAAAACTGGTGCAGTTAAAATTGCTGTTCCACTTGTCACAACCACAGCAGTTGCAATCAACGCAATGCCTAAAATAGTTCTTCCTGTATTACCTCCAGCCCCAGCGATTACAGGTGTGATTAATATCTCTTCATTTCCAATAGGATCTGCTAATTCGTCTAAATCTATTGATTTCTCTCCCACACATACAACATATTCTCTCTCTGCCATGTGGAGATCTAATCCTGCAAAATTAGCCACCAACATCCTTACGCTTTCGGCAACATCAGCTATATCCGCAATAATCTCTTTCCTGCCTGTAAATTCAGCCAGTTCCCCATATAGCTTTACTTTTCTCATGCCTTAATTTCTTACCTGTACTTGATTGTAACCAATCCCCATAACAATCTCTACAACTCAATCGATTCTGGAGATGATGCAATACATTTCCATCCCCTAAATACACTGCACAATGGTTTAATCCAGGCGATCCAATCGACATTAATAACAAATCACCCTTTATTAATTTCTCGTCTTTTAACAACCTAAAACCTGTTGCTTCATACGCTCCATCAAACATCGGAGCTTGAATAAAATTTTCTGGATCGTCTGGTCTATCCCAATCTCTTAACTCTAATCCTTCCTGTTTGTACCAATCTCGTGCGAGAGTCCAACAATCTTGCACCGCCCAAACCCATTGCCTCGATAACAAGGGTGAGATATATACTCCAGAAGGATTGTATGTACTCCATTTCTCCATTCTAGGATTAACGATATACCACGGGATCTTTCCTTTACTAGCAGCAACTTTGTCCGCCTCAGACGGTTCTGGAGCAGAGATAGGATGACTATGAACAACGGCTAGAATTTCTCCTCTTTCTTCTGCTCTTGCATAATCAATAGGACAAATCTGAAACATTTGTTCAGGATATTTAGCAATATTCTTACAGGGCCAATACTTCTTTTTCCCTTTAACTAATAACAAAAGACCACAAGATTCCTTTGGATCAGCTTCTTTTGCTGCTTCTAACGCTGTATGTTTCCAGTTAATAACTGAACGTGCCGACTCCAGGGAAGTCATCAGGCAATATCTGTCGTTTTGGTAATCTTACTCCAGCCAAATCAAATGCACTACACATTTCATAGGAAATAACATCTCTATTTTCCATTGATTTTCGATCTATAAAATAAATATCTCTCGGCCTAAAGTAACTTGTAGGATCTGATTCAAGTCCTGTAGCTAAATTATATTCAGAAACCCAGTAATCAGCTTCAACATAAGTACCAACACCAGTAAAATTTACAGCATCTAAATATTTAGATAATGTACGAGTTCTTGTTACCTTGCATCCTTCCAAGCCATCAGGGAGGAGCGCAAGTAAGGTTGTAAAAGTACCAAGCAAATTAGAAACAGAAATACTTGGTCTGGGTAAAGTTCCTTGACCACTTGCTTCAAAACCGCTTGCTTCCAACGGTATCGCTGTATAAGTATTACCTTGCCATACAATATCGTTGCCTATCTCATTCTTTGTATTTGTAAACCTATAAACAGTTGTTTCTCCGTGTTGGGCCGTATTTAATTCAAAATCAAATAATTCAACAACCGTCTTAGCATCAGCATCTTGTAAGGTTTTTTGTAAGTTAAAACCACCTTCGCCTTCTGCATAGTCAGCGACCCAATAATTAACAACGCAATACAGCATTGATTTATGCAGCTACAGCCTTAATTACAGCAAAACGAATAACAATTGCTTCACTTAATGCACCTGCTGAAATGTTTGTAACATTAATTGAAGCCGAACCTGCTGCTGCTTGTGCGTTTAAAGCATATTTCCCTGCTGTACCAGCAGAAGCATGATTTAAAACAACAACATCAGTTGCCGCAATTGTTGAGTTTGTAAGAGTAAAAGAAACGATGGCATCAGCCGCTAAAGCAGCATTGTGCATTGTAACTGTTCCACATTTTTTATTAAGTGTAACCGCAGTCGATTTGGAAGTAGCTTGCGTTACTGTTCCACCTTCACCAGCAACATAACCAGCTTTATCAGTGTTTAAATTTGTGAAATTAGCATCAACTTCTGTATGAGTTAATGGTGAGCCTTTACCAGCCCTAGTAACAATCGTACTCATGCTTCAAAAACCTGTCTGAATGATGCAGTTATATTAACTCTATTTGGATAGGGTATCTCTTTTTGCCAACTATCACATACCCATTTATAAGAAGTCGTTGTATCAGGAGGAGTCCAATTAAAGGTTGCTCCATCTAAAGCTCTGTTATCTAGAAACGTTTCTATTGTGGCTGCATTAGTAGTAGTCAAGTAATTAAACTGTAAATCCCATCGTTTTGGATTTTGATTTAAACCTACATTAACTCTTATTTCATATCCATCTCCCATGCTACTAACACGAGTTTTAGGACTACTCGATTTACTGATCGTAAAACTTGGTGAGATGCTGGGGAAATTTGCCATGATTAAATTTGAGTAAGTATTCCTCCAGGTCGTTTTTGTCTTGCTATCTCAGCTTGAACTGCTGTTGAAAGCATCTTACCCAACATCTTAGCTTGAGTATCTTGCCCTTCGACACTGGTTCCTTTCGCATCAACCGAGATATTAACGACTGTGCCACCACCACCTTCTACTCCAAGTTTTCCGTCTTTACCACGCTTCAAAGGCATTATGGCTTCTGGCCCAGCTTCTCCCATCAGGCCAGTTCCCTTTGAAAATGGGAAGAGTGTAGGACTATCAACTACTCCACCTTTAGCAAAAGGAACGATACCGTTTTTGCCGTAGACATTTCCTAATGCGTTAGGTTTCCAAGATGCTGCTGGCTGACCACCTGGCCCCCACTCAAAACCTTCTGCTTCTATATCAGCCGCTGACATTGCAGCAGCAGGGTTCCCACTAAGCAAACTAGTGAAACCCTTGAAAACAGCCAACATCTGCGCTTTTACAATCATTCTTGCTATGTCAGCAATAACAGAACGAGCAAATTCTTTAAAGTTCAACTTACCTGTCATTACAAAATTAACTAAGGCATCTTCCATCTTTTTAAACGTATTAATAAAGGTCTGAGATATTTGAGTCTGAACGTTGCCCAACCCATCCATATATTCGCTCATTAGCTGTTCAGCCTTTTCCTTATCCGCTTTTACGCTGAATTTATCTGCATCAGCCGTAGGCTGTTGGAATTTTCCTTTTTTAGCATTCTCAGATTTACCTATTAATTCGTCTAATTCCTCTTTTAACTTTTCAAATTTCTTTCTATCTATACCACCACCTAAATTATTATCTATCGCCCATTGTATTCTGGCAATTTGTTTCTTTTTAAACTCAATTGCGTTATCTAGTCCAATGCCAGCAAACCTATTAAATGCCTCAATTGCCCTATTAATCCATTTAATTATGCCTGAAAAAACGTCCTGAAACCAAGCGCCAATAGGCTGTAATATATCACCTAAATTTTTCTGCAATCGTTGCATGGAGACTGTTAATCTAGCACCTGCTTCAGCACTAGATCCTGCCATCTTTAAAGCAGCCTCTCTATGATCCTCACTGAGTTTTGCAACGAATTTCATTACATCGTTCAGGCCAACTGTTCCATCCCTTAAATCTTTTTGCAACTGCGGTAATGTTCTACCAGTTGCCTCTGCAAATTTAGTAACAGCACCAGGTAATCTTTCTCCAAGCTGGCCTTGCAATTCTTCGGCTGAAACTTTACCTTTACCGAAGATTTGCGACATGGCTCTCATCGCAGATTCCACATCTTCTGCCTCACCACCAGTTGCTTTTATCGCCTCACTAACTCCTCTAAATACTTGTTCTGCTTGATCAATATCACCTCCAGCTCCAATAACAGAAGCTGACAATGTTGTGAAATGCTTAGTCGCATCTCCAATCGGAACATTTAACTCACCAGAAACACTTGCAATTATCTTTTGAGCTTTAGCAAACTCTTCACTACTCCTGGTTACACCTTTTAAAGCAATTTCAAGTCTTTGTATTTGAGCAGAATATTTCGCAGCAGCATTACCAGCTTGTGCTAGTCCAATAGCACCAGTCACAGCCAAACCAATACCAGCACCTGCAATAGCGCCACCTAATCCGCCAGCCGCACCACCCGAAATCGCTGCATAACCTGCTTGACCAGGAAGAGCTGAAGCTAAAGCAGTCGTACCAGCAATAGGCAATGCTTGCTTCGCACCTGCCATCATTCCACCCTTAAACCCTAATCCTTTTCCTCCCATAAAATTCCCAAACCATCCACCTGCTGGAGGGACAGGCGGTTTTTGCCCAGCTTGATTTTGCAGAGCTTTCATCTCTGCCTTTGCTTTCTTTATTGCATCTGCAACTTCTAAATAATCCTTACTTGCTGTATCTAAATTTCTAGAAATCTTACTTAAAATACTTATTTGATCTTTAAAACCTTGAATCGTCTTAGGCTGAAGGTCTATAACACTTCTCAGAGCATCTTTTAATCTTTTAAACGCTGCATCAGTTCCCCCTGACTTACCAAGGTCTTTTAATGACTTCTTTAACTCAGTTAATTTTGCTTGGTTTTCAACCTCTAATTTCAGAGATATTTTTAAACTATCTAAAGCATTAGCCATTTGTTTTATTTACCTCCTTTAATGCAGTCGCCTCCATAATTTGTAGACCCTCTAAAACTTCGAGACGATTTTCTATATTGTAGAGGTCAAATAGACCTCCAGCCATTAATAATACCTCATATTTTAAACCGACATAACCTCCAAACGCTGCATTCCATTGCGTCTGCATTTTTAAAAATATAAAAACAATATCCCAATTACATTCCCAGACCTCAAATTCATCTTTTTTTTCTTGAACTTTAGGCAACTCAATGCCAAAAGCTTTTGCATCCTCTTGGGTTTTATCTTCTACTTGTTTGCCGCCAGAAACCCAATAAATGGCGGCTTCCATTAGTTTCCCTCAGTACCTCTCTGATAAAACTTGCCATAAGCTTCAAATAAACCATTTACGAAATCAATATCTTCAGAAAAAAGTTTTACATTTGCTTTGGTGAAGGGGATCTCAGTTCCATCTTCTTCTGTAACATCCTTCCAACCTAAAAGAATATCTTGCAGAGCCTTTAACTCATCTGTTGCACCTTGAAACTCAGTTAACTGAGATTTAGATAATCTTTTAAAAATAGCTGTAAATTCAAAAGTCTCATACTCTCCTGCATTTTCTGAAGATGGTCTTTTAACTTCTACAGGCCACGGATAAGAGCTAGTAGTCTTCCTGATAAATGGCATAAAAATAAATGATATTCCCAATTACCATAGCTCAAAAAAAGGGGGGTATAAACCCCCCAACACTTAGAAGTGACGATTTAATTACTCAAAAATAAGACTAAACTCATCATTTCCTGCTGTAGTAGGAATCATTGTAAATGGTACTTCCCACATTGCGATACCCTGTTCTTCACCATAAGAAATCGCACCTAGGTCAACACGGTTTTTAGTTGTTTGACTAGCAACAAGACCTGATTGAATTGTGACCTTGTTAAGAGCAGTAGTTCCATGAGTGAAACTTATCTCACCTAAAGTTCCATCAGTTAATGCAGCCGCAAATGGATCCCATTGCTGACTACCACCACTAGCTAAATTCACAGCCTCAACTGTTACAGAACCAGTAATGTTCCTATTAGTAATTAACACTTCAGGGCTACCACCAACCAATTCACGATAAACAACTTCATTACCAATATCTAATGAGAAGTTGCTCATTTGCAAACCTGTTTCTCCAAAAATCTTGAAAGAACCAGTGTTGCCATTATCAAATAGTAATGGATCGGCTTGTTTCTGGTAAGAAGGAGTTAATGCAGTTGCGTCAGAAGGAGCTATGTAAACCCCAGTAAAAGTGAACTCGATACTAGGAATTTCACCAACGGCACAACTGATAGAAAAACTTCCTTTTGCTCCTTTGACAGTGTGCTGGACACCATCAATGTTGTAGAGAATACTGACTGTAGTAGCAACAGTAGAGTTAGGGATAAACAAATGCTTTGCATCATCTGTTGATTCACCTGTAAAACCACAAGCTTCAATACACTCTCCATAATTAGGAGCTACATCAGCATCACCAGTTCCAACGCCTGCCATCTCAACAGAGAAAGTACAAGAAACTCTGGTGTTTGCTTGAAGCTGCTCACTAGCTCCGAAATAGGGTCTAACTAGATCACGACTTACAACATCACTCTCTTGTGGAACGATGTTTAAATCACGAACAATAAGACAGTTAGCCGCCTGTGGAGCATTGTAAGTTCCAGCAGTTGACTCTTTGAGAACAGCAATAACTCGTTTGCGTGTTAATAAAGCCATTAGTAATTACCTTGATTGGAATTAGAACAGGAAGAAAAAGCATCCCAGTTCTTCTTCAAGAATTTCAATTCTTATCATAGACAATATGGGTTACTAGGCTTTAAGCCAAACTCGCATAAGAAGTTCTGTAATCAATTTCAAATTCACATATGATTACTCCTGCTGGTTGATCTGCCTCCATAACATCAAACGTAGTAGTAGAAGGACGTACATCTATCGCCAAGCCACCCACAGTAGGGTCAGCCAACATTTTGGAATGTAAACTTTCAATCGTTCCATCAGCAAGATTATCTGGATTCTTTCCCCTAGAAATAACAACAACTCGCACTCTCAACGTCCAATCAATATGACCTGTTGTACCTCTAATATCAGGGCGATCACTGCTCCATTCCAATACTAAACTTGGTGACTCAGCTCTAGTGGTAGGCTCGACTCTTGATCTATAAATGCGAGTTCCAACTCCAGTTGTACCAGCAAGAGTTGTTTTTAATGCTGCTAAAATCCGTTCTCTTTTACTTGCCATGAGTTAAGTCTTCATTAATGACAGGATACAAAAAGTTCCGTCATCTACCTTCCTAACACTACGAACAGTATATTTTATTGAATTAACAGTTAAAGCAGATTCAAACTGTAGCGCTCCTAAATCAGAATTTTTTGCAGTTAACTGATAATCAGTAGTTAGGACAACACCATCAGCAATTATTTCGTCAGGTTGTTCAAGAATACCTTTGTAATTCGTACCGTCATACACAACGGTATCAGAAAAATCATCTAAGAATACATCTATATTTTCGATAAAAGCCATAAAAAAAAAGCCCCTAAAAAGGGGCTATATAAAATTAACCGTACTTTTTCAAACCAAATCCATTTACAGAGAATGTAAATGACTGACCTGATGAACCGCCAATTGTGTATTTGATGCGGACGTAACGTCTTGCATCATCCTTATTCACAGAAACTGTTTGAGCAGAAGCTGTACCAGTCACCTGAGTGAAAGCAACAGCACCTGACGAAATAGCAGCGAATGAGGAGTT
>Ga0209404_10001647_pt1 | contig 14730 bp, 19 predicted proteins | sample TroAtlMetagenome_2_FD_187447 | JGI IMG/M metagenome (GOLD analysis project Ga0209404, IMG submission 187447) | Marine eukaryotic phytoplankton communities from Atlantic Ocean - Tropical Atlantic ANT8 Metagenome (SPAdes) (version 2) | ecosystem: Environmental > Aquatic > Marine > Oceanic...
AACTTGCAGGTTGATGGACTAGGAGATCTCGATGGAGATAGCTTAGCAACATCAGGTGCAACTCGTTTCGATAAGTGCGTTAAGCAATACGATACTGATGAAGTGGACTACGGTGCATTCATCAATAAGGCAGTGAACTTCATTCGTCGTACATGGGGAACACCTGCTAAGAGTAAAACTACGGATGACAAGGGAAATGAAATCGTTTCGGAATTCAAATATCGTGATGATTTGATCCATGGTCTTACCACACTCTTAGTTCTTATTGAGATCGGTGTTGATTCCAATGGTAAGGGTCTTTCTACTCAACAAGAGAATGACTTTAAAAACTGGTTAGAGCAGGAGTGTACCAAGAAACCAATTAATTTGTATGTTGGTAACACTGCTGGTGGTAATACTCAGTATAAGATAGCACATAGGTTCTTGCAAGAGTATAATAGTTTTGCAGACTATGCATCTATCCCACACAACTGGGCTCATGAGAATGGTGTCTGGGATGAAGAGGTTCTTCGTGAAAAGTCACCAGGCAAAAGATCTGAGATCTTAGCTAAACCTGAAACACGTAAGGATAGGATAGGTAGGGTTGATGGTAAAACAAAAGGAACCTATCGCACTGCCAATTTCCCACGGTATAATACTGACGACTAGACCAGTAAACAAAGTGGCACATACCCCCTTAACAGGGGGTTTTTTATTGCTATACTACGTACATACACAAAAACATTTTCATTATGCCTTTCGAGAGAAAACTATCAGTCAACTTCGTTGATGAACTTCGTGAAGAGTTTGGTAATGAGATAGATGCCTCTCATGTAAGGAAGTTTGCAAGTGCTCGTGATGTAGCATATCCTACAGTGGCACGTAAGTTAAAATCATACCAAGTTAAGCGTGGGTCTTGGAACCTTACCGTAGAGGAAGGTAGAGAGATTCTAGAGAAAGCAATTGCTAGTCCTACTGTTCTACCTAATGTAGAGCAAGATCTAGTTCCAGCAATTGATGAGACTTATGTGAAGTTCGGTAACTTCACTGATCTTAGTAAGATCATTAAGTCTAAAATATTCTATCCAGCATTCATAACTGGACTGTCTGGTAATGGTAAGACATTCTCTGTAGAGCAAGCATGTGCTCAGGCAGGTAGAGAACTTATCCGAGTAAACATTACTATCGAAACAGATGAAGATGATCTCATTGGTGGCTTCCGTCTTGTTGACGGCGCAACCGTCTGGCACAACGGACCAGTTGTTGAAGCTCTCAACAGAGGGGCTGTCTTGCTCCTTGACGAAATCGACCTTGCCTCAAACAAGATTCTCTGTCTCCAATCCATCCTTGAAGGTAAAGGAGTTTTCCTTAAAAAGATTGGAAAGTACGTCAGACCAGCAGCAGGGTTCAACGTCTTTGCCACCGCAAATACTAAAGGTAAAGGTTCAGACGACGGACGATTTGTTGGAACTAACGTGCTCAACGAAGCCTTTCTTGAAAGATTCCCAGTAACATTTGAGCAAGCGTATCCTACTCCTGCTAACGAGATCAAGATCCTTGATGCTGTATGTGATGAGAAGGAATTCAACAAGCGTCTTGTTGACTGGGCAGACATCATCCGTAAGACCTTCTTTGATGGTGGTATAGATGAGGTTATCAGCACTCGTCGTTTAGTTCACATCGTACAGGCATATAAGATTTTTGGTACTCGTGCCAAGGCAATCACCACTTGTATCAATCGTTTCGATGATGAAACTAAGCAAGCGTTTCAGGAGTTATACGACAAGGTTGACGCGGACGTGGACTTTGAGGTATAATAATGGCATGGTGGTTATTGTATGATGTTTTGAAAGAAATGGAGAATGAAAACAACGTGGACTTCCACGTTAAGGGTGGAATGAGCGATGACACCATCGCCTTCACCAATGGGGTCTACCCAATATATGACCCCAATGTTTCTACCGAGAACATTGAATTGGGAATTGAATCTAACAAGGTTAGGGTCAAGTATGGTGAGGATGAAATCCTCAAGAAAGCTTCTGAGTATATCAGTAGCACATACTCTGGACACTATACCACAGAGGGTTCAAACATTCAGACACTTGATCTTATTGAATCAGTTGGAGATGCAGAATCATTCTGTAGATCTAATGCCATTAAGTATCTAAGTCGCTATGATAAAAAGGGTCGTCCACAACATGACATCCTGAAGGCAATACACTATTGTGTGTTACTATATCATTTCACATCCAAGCCAACCGATACGGAGACCTCAACCCCTTATGAAACTTTCTAAAAGCACACTTGACATACTGAAGAACTATTCCAATATTAATCAGTCAATATGCTTCAAGAAGGGTACTGAGTTATCAACACTTTCTATCCAGAAGAACATACTTGCTAGATCTGTAGTGGAAGAAGCATTCCCAAGAGACTTTGCGATCTATGATCTGAGTGAGTTTCTATCTGGTCTTACATTATTTGAAGATCCTGAGTTTGATTTCACTAACCAAAGCTTTGTTACTATAAAGGATAGGAGGAATACATCTAAGTATTTCTTTGCTGATCCTTCTACAATTGTAACACCACCAGAGAATCGTGTAGAACTTCCTAGTAAGGATGTTTCTTTCACAGTAGCATGGTCGGATCTATCTAATATAATTAAAGCTGCTGCCATCTATCAGATAGAGGACTTGGCAGTCGTTGGTGATGGATCTGAGATCAGACTTGTTGTTCGTGACAAGAAGAATGATACATCAAATACCTATGCGGTTAATGTAGGTGACACTGATGTAGAGTTCTGCTTCAACTTCAAGGTTGAGAACCTCAAGTTGATACCAGGTGATTATCAGGTTACAATCAGTAAGCAGAATGCATCTCTCTTTAGGGATGTGAACAGAGACCTAGAGTATCTTATCGCACTGGAGCCAGATAGTAAGTATGAAGGATGATTTTCTGTGGGTGGAGAAGTACCGCCCACAAACCATTGAGGAATGTATTCTACCATCCGATACCAAGAGTACATTTCAATCTTTTGTTAACAATGGAGAGATACCTAATCTCCTGCTCTGTGGTACTGCTGGTATAGGCAAGACCACTGTAGCGAAAGCACTATGTAAACAACTAGGAGTAGATTCTTATGTCATTAATGGATCAGATGAGGGAAGGTTTCTTGATACAGTTCGGAATAGTGCCAAGAGCTTTGCGTCTACCGTATCTCTCACAAGTAGCTCGAGACACAAGGTTATCATCATCGACGAGGCAGACAATACCACTCCCGACGTACAACTCCTTCTTAGAGCGAGTATTGAGGAGTTCTCCAGAAACTGCAGATTCATTTTTACCTGCAATTTCAAGAACAAAATCATTGAACCACTCCACTCCAGAACAACAGTAATTGATTGTAATGTCAGAGGTAAAAACAAACAGTCCCTCGCTGCTAAGTTCTTTGAGCGATGCCGTGAGATTCTCACCAAAGAAGGAGTTACCTTTAATGACAAGGTTGTTGCCGAGGTTATACAAAAGTATTTCCCAGACTTCCGACGTACCCTTAACGAATTGCAGCGGTATAGCTCCACGGGATCAATCGATACGGGCATCTTGGCAGTCCTCAACGATGTTAAACTCGGAGAGTTAGTTGGAGCATTGAAGGGTAAGGAGTTTGGTGTGGCACGTAAGTGGGTCAATAGTAATCTTGACAATGATCCTAATGCTATACTAAGGACAGTGTATGATAGTTTGTATGATGCACTTAAACCTTCTAGTATACCTCAGGCAGTTTTGATTATTGCGAAATACCAATATCAATCTGCGTTCGTTGCTGATCAAGAGATAAATCTATTAGCAGCACTGACTGAGATTATGGTAGAATGCGAATTCAAATGAAAAAACTTTGGAAATGGATTAAGAAATGGATCGATTTGTCACACCCAAAACCATGGGGGAAAAGAAACTAATGAAGAAGAAACAAAGACATCAAGTTAAATCAAGATTTTATTATATCTTCTGGGGTGCTGCTACCATATCGGTATTTGCTGGTCAAATGTATGTTGGTACAGGTTATCGTAGCATGTCGGAATCTATTAACAGACTTGTTGATCAAATTGAAACTCCGAGGTTTTATTAATGTCGATGAAAGGATTGAAGACCCCTCTACGCTATCCAGGTGGTAAGTCTAGGGCAGTCTCCAAACTAATTCAGTGGTTGCCTAGTCGAGAGATCACAGAGTATCGTGAACCCTTCTTAGGGGGTGGTAGTGTGGCTCTGGAGATGACTAAGAGACTACCAGAAGAGATACCTATCTGGGTTAATGATCTCTATGAACCATTGTTTAACTTCTGGGTTCAGTTAAGAGATGAGAGTGAGTACCTACATAGAGAGCTTGTCAGTGTCAAGAAAGAATATGATACTCAGGATAAAGCAAGAGTATTGTTCAATGAAGCAAAGGAGAAATTAAATGAAAGTAACACCGATAACAAAGATCGAGCGTTATATTTTTATATTATTAATAAGTGCTCTTTCAGTGGCCTTACTGAATCGTCCTCGTTCTCAAGACAAGCATCAGATTCCAACTTCTCAATGCGTGGCATCGAAAAGTTACCCGCTTATTCAGAACTCATCCAGCGATGGGTTATTACAAATGAATCCTATGAGCAGCTTCGATCCAACGACACCTTAACATTCATCTATGCGGATCCCCCGTATGATATTAAGGATCATCTTTATGGTCATAAGGGAGATAAGCATAGAGGATTTGATCATGAAAGATTCGCTGATGTCATGGACGATTGCTTATGCAATGTTATGATATCATATAATGATCACCCTGATATCGTTATGAGATATCTTGAATGGTGTCAGTATGATTTTGCTCATACCTATACCATGCGATCCACTGGTGATTACATGAAGGATCAGAACAAACGACGTGAATTAGTACTAACAAATTATGGGAAGTTTAGGGGTTCGTGTACGCCCGACAGGGACCGTGCAGCTGTATCACACACGTAGAGGTGTGATAGCATCCTTTTGTAGTGGTGCTCAGTCAGCAGTTATCCAGGGTAATGAGATACACATTACTCTGAAGAGTGGTACAATAGTAATCTATGAAGTTAACCCGTCTGGAACGGGTGTACGTGGTCCTGTGAGGACTTTTACATGAAGTATGAACTCAAAGACTGGCTTAATTCAATTAACTACAATAAACAGGATCTCATTCGTGATGACCCTGATGCGATATCTTCTTACCCTGCTTATATCGTTAATAGATGCTTGTCTGGTACTGTTGATAGCATTCTATTTTCTAATGAGATGAATATGAATGCACATCTTGATAAAGATATGCAGTATTCTTTTTTTCTAAATACATTGAGGAAACGGAAACGTTTCTCTCCTTGGTTGAAGAAAGAACAGATTGAGAATCTGGATCTGGTCAAAAAACACTATGGTTATAGTAACGAAAAAGCGAAGGTCGCATTATCTCTTCTTACCAAATCTCAAATTGAATCATTACGACATAAACATGACATGGGAGGAAGAAAATGACAGCGATCTCAGAAGAGGTTAAGTGGACCGCTGATAGTATGGTAGAAGTTGGGTTGAAAGAACCCGATGACTTCCTTAAGGTAAGAGAAACATTAACACGTATCGGTGTAGCTTCTAGGAAAGAGAAGAAACTATATCAGTCTTGCCATATTCTACATAAGCAAGGTAGGTACTACATAGTACACTTTAAAGAATTGTTTGCTCTTGATGGTAAGAAAGCAAACCTAAGCATCAATGATGTACAGAGAAGAAATCGTATCGTTCAGTTACTTAGTGATTGGGGATTGGTTTCTATCACAGCCAAAGAAAGTATTGTTGATGTAGCACCCCTAAGTCAGATCAAAGTTCTCGCTTATAAAGAGAAGGGAGAATGGACTCTGGAGAGTAAGTACAACATAGGGAAGAAGAAAGAGGATTAACCGAATCAGTTTTGACGGTATTCAACACTGACTCTTTAAAGCATTTGTGTTTAAATAGTAATGATCGCCTTCGGGGATCACACAACACAAACTCGCTTATTTAAGGAGCTACTAAGATGACTAATCTAGCACGATTTCATGCTGCAAACCTTCCAGAATTGATGGAGAGGATCGCTAAGAACAGCATAGGAATGGATGAATACCTCAACAGATTCTGGGATGGTGTAGACACCTCTTCAAACTACCCGCCATATAATATAGTTGAAGTAAGTAATGTCGAATCGAGACTCGAAGTCGCCCTTGCGGGGTTTAAGAAAGATGAAGTATCCGTCTATACGGAGTTTGGAAAACTACATGTACAAGGCAAAAAAGAAGAATCAGAGAATGATGGAACGTTTAGACATAAAGGATTGGCCAACAGGTCTTTCGATAGGATCTGGACAATCTCAGATGATACCGAAGTACGAAAAGTTGAATTCTCCGACGGATTGTTGGTGGTACAATTAGGTAAAGTAGTACCTGATCATCACACACGTAAGGATTATATCTAACCTACATAGGGGGATTGACAAATGTTGATCCCCCTATTATAATATAACTAAAACTACTACAGACATGGCTAAAAAGGAACCGATCAATATTACCCCTAAAGAAAATAATGCCACTGTTATCAATTCTGAGAGGGTTAAGGTAATTATCTTAACAGACGGCACCAATGTTATTGCCGACTTGCAAGAAGCAGTTGATAAGGAAACTAATCAAAGACAAGCATACATATTCAACTATCCATATCAGGTAGAGTATCAGAAACCAAAGGTAGAGGGTACTGGAATTGTAGAAGACCCAGAAGTGAGGGTTAATTATTCTCCTTGGTGTCCTCTCACAGTGGAGAATAGAATCCCTGTTAACCCTAGTGTGGTCGTTACTATACTAGAACCAGTTCCTAGCCTACGTGATACATACATTAAAAATGTACAAGCAATGGGTGGTAATGTAGAATGAGTATCAAACTATTATTATTAAAGTCTGGTGAGGAGGTAATAACTGAAGCTAAAGAGATACTAGATCCCGAAACTAAAGACCCAGTAGGGTTTCATTTACACAAACCTTTCAGAGTAGATATTGTATCTAACGAAGAACAAGGTGTGGTACTTGACAGGAAGAAGGGTTATCAAGTATCATGGTTTCCATGGGCACCTTTGAGTAAGGATAGAGATTTCTATCTACCTGGCCACCATGTATTGACAGCATACGATCCTTTAGATTCTATTGCTGAACAGTATTTGCTTGCTATCAAAGAGGAAAATTATGAAAAGAACTTCAAAGCTCATGAGGATACCATAGCAGGTATTCAAGATGAAGATCTTGACATGGAACAATTATTTAAAGAAGCTGAACAGCTATTGGAGGAAGAGCATGGAGACGATGGTAATCATCCTGAGGTCGGGGATACACCTGATCAGTCAGGTGGAACAACTGGAGGAGGAACCGAATTGCCACCTACAGGATCCGTACCTAATCAGGGATGACGGCACACTGGAGCCATGGCCCAGTTGGACAACTGACACAGATGTCTTGATTTATTCTGAAACTCTTGCTACAATAGTAGAACCTACGGAGACTATCCGTAAGAAATATGAGTTAGTCACTAAAGCATGAGTTTCTATACCAATGTTCAGATGGTCGGGGATAACCTGCTTTATCTGGGATACGAGAACGGACAACGTATCCAGAGAAAGTTCAAGTTTTCTCCGACCCTTTTTGTCGTTACTGACAAGAAGACTAAGCATAGAACATTAGATGGTAGATACGCCAAACCTATTAAGTTTGAATCTATAAGAGAAGCAAGAGCATTTAGAGAAAAGTATCGTGATGTAGAAAATTTTGAGGTTCATGGGTATGACAGGTATCTCTATCAATTCATATCGAAAGAGTTCCCGAAAGAAGTTGACTATGACCTTAAGAGTCTTAAGGTTACATCTCTTGATATCGAGGTGGCATGTGAAAATGGCTTTCCTAACGTGCAGGAATGCGCGGAACCTCTTCTTAGCATTACAGTCCAAGACTATATCAGCCGTAAGATCAAAGTATGGGGTACCAAACCTTACAGGACGGATCGCAAGGACGTTGAATATATCTTATGTGACGGCGAGGAACATTTGCTCCGTAGTTTTCTTCACTATTGGACTACTAATTTCCCAGATATTCTCACGGGGTGGAATGTAGAACTGTATGACGTACCATACATCTGTGGACGTATGGAACGGTTGTTTGGTGAGAAGGAGATGAAGCAGATGTCTCCATGGGGCATCGTTCATCGTGAAGAGATGGAGATCAAAGGTCGCCAACAGATCATATACAACATGTTTGGTATAAATGTTGTAGACTATCTTGATTTGTATAAGAAGTTCACCTATACTAATCAAGAATCATACAGACTAGACCACATAGCACTTGTGGAACTAGGTCAACAGAAGTTAGATCACAGTGAATTTGAGAACTTTAAAGAGTTCTATACTCGTGACTGGCAGAAGTTTATTGACTATAACATCAAGGACGTGGAACTTGTTTCACAACTTGAGGATAAGATGAAACTTATCGAACTTGCTATTGCTCTAGCATATGATGCTAAGGTTAATATCAGGGATGTTTATTTTCAGGTGAGGATGTGGGACACCATCATCTATAATTTCCTTAAGGATAAAGGATTGGTTGTCCCACCAGCAAAACGATCAGACAAAGACACAAAGTATGCAGGAGCCTATGTCAAGGAACCGAAACCAGGACGCTATAATTGGGTTGTCAATTTTGACCTCAACAGTCTTTATCCTCATCTTATTATGCAATATAATATCTCCCCAGAGACGCTCGTGGACACAAGACACCCAACCGCTACGGTTGCTGGACTCCTCAAGAAGCAGATAGATATTAAGGGGGAATATTGTGTAGCACCTAATGGTGCACAGTATCGTAAGGACATTCTGGGATTCCTACCAGAAATAATGCAGAAGATCTATGATGAACGCACGTTATATAAGAAGAAAATGCTTCAAGCGAAGCGGGATTATGAGAATGAGCCAAGTTCCAAACTACAAAAGGATATTAGTAAATTCAATAACATCCAAATGGCTCGAAAGATCCAACTCAACTCGGCTTATGGTGCCATTGGAAATCAATACTTTAGATATTACAATCTGGCTAACGCTGAGGCGATTACTTTTGGTGGGCAGTTTAGCATCCGCTGGATCGAAAATAAAGTAAACGAGTATCTAAATAGGATACTCAAAACTGATGGAGAAGATTATGTTATTGCTAGTGATACTGATTCTATCTACCTCAACATGGGTCCTCTGGTCGAGACTGTATACGAGGGAAGAGAGAAAACTGATGAAAGCGTTGTCACGTTCCTTAATAAGGTCAGTGAAATGGAACTTGAGCCTTATATTGAAAGTTCTTATCAAGAACTGGCCGACTACGTAAACGCATACGATCAGAAGATGTTCATGAAGCGTGAGAACATCGCTTCTAGTGGTATTTGGACAGCAAAAAAGAGGTATATCCTTAACGTATGGGATTCTGAGGGTGTAAGATATAAGGAACCCAAGCTCAAGATCATGGGTCTTGAAGCAGTGAAGTCTTCTACTCCTATGCCATGTCGTACTGCCATTAAACAGGCACTAAAGATCATGGTGACGGGTACAGAAGAGGAACTTATATCTTTTATAGATACCTTCAGGAATGAGTTTGACTCATTACCACCTGAGGACATAGCATTTCCAAGGTCAGTCAATGGCTTACGCAAATTCAAAGCGTCAGGAACCGTGTATTCAAAGGGCACCCCTCTACATGTTCGTGGAACTTTGCTTTATAATTTTCATATCGCAAAGAACAACCTCGAATACAAATATCCGATAGTTCAAGAGGGTGAGAAGATCAAGTATCTGTACTTAAGAGTTCCCAACAAAATAAATGAAAATGTAATTTCTTTCCTTAACACATTCCCTAAAGAATTGGGACTGGAGGGGCAGATAGATCGTGATGCCCAATTTAAAAAATCTTTCTTAGACCCTTTACAAATCATCACTAAGGTGATAGGATGGGAAACAGAGAAAGTACCTAACCTTGAATTTTTATTCGGATGACTTCATCATTTTTACAAGATATAATAAAGGACATTGACAATGAATATGCTGGTCTCCTTTCTGAAGGTGGCGTGGGAGACATTGAATCTTTCGTTGACACTGGTTCTTATATTTTTAATGCTCTCTGTAGCGGTTCAATCTATGGAGGTGTTCCAAGCAATAAGATCACTGCCTTAGCAGGTGAATCTGGTACTGGTAAGACCTTCTTTTGTATGGGTATTGTCCAGAACTACCTAAGAGAGAACCCCGATGCTGGTGTAGTTTACTTTGAGAGTGAAGCTGCAGTCACCAAACAGATGATTGATGACCGTGGCATCGATGGATCACGTATGATCTTGGTACCTGTTACTACAGTTCAGGAATTCAGGACACAAGCAATACAAATTCTTGACAAATACTTAAGTCAAGATAAAGAAAAGCGCAAACCTATGATGTTTGTGCTAGACTCATTAGGAATGCTTTCAACTTCCAAAGAACTAGCAGACAGTGCAGAGGGTAAAGATACCCGTGACATGACTAGAGCACAGGTAGTTAAAGCAATCTTTAGAATACTCACCCTAAAATTAGGAAAAGCCAATGTCCCCCTACTTGTCACAAATCACACCTATGATGTTGTCGGTGCTTACGTTCCCACAAAGGAAATGGGTGGGGGTAGCGGTCTTAAGTATGCTGCTTCTACGATCATATACCTCTCGAAAAAGAAAGAGAAAGACGGTAAAGATGTCATCGGAAATATTGTCAAAGCTAAGGCAGCAAAGTCTCGTTTGACAGTAGAAAATTCACAAGTAGAAACGAGGTTGTACTATGATTCTAGAGGTCTCGATAGATACTATGGACTCTTGGAACTTGGTGAGAAGTACGGGGTTTTCACTCGTAAAGGTAACCGCATTGTTGTCGATGATAGCTCCGTTTATCCTTCTGCTATCCTTAAAGATCCCGAAAAATACTTCACCAAAGAAATAATGGAGAAGATTGATTGGGCTGCTAGTCAAGAGTACAAATATGGTACGGAGAAAAACTAATGTTTACAGGAATAACACCACCCTCTCTTGATATTGAGGACTATAAGACCGCACCTAAGGGTAAGGGTCAGTCTGATGTAAAGGTACTCTTTCCTTCTCTTGTTTTTGAACAGAAGATTGAAGGGTATGCTGGTTTAGAGGATGAAATTGTTGGATATTGCTATGGTGAGAGGGGTAGAGATCCCGAAGGATCCATACAATCTAATGTTAATGGTTGGCAGTCCAAATCTGATTATCATTTAAAGGAATCTACTCTATTAGAAGCACTTTCAAGAGGACTAGGTTCTATTGGTGGTTTCCGAGACGGATATGGTTTGAGATTATTATCCATGTGGATTAATATTAATCCTACAGGAGCATTCAATAACCCACATGTCCATCCAGGGTGTGATTTTGGTGGAGTTCTATGGATAAAGACTTCACCTGAGTGTGGTAAGATAGAGTTTGAGAATCCCCATTACTTCTCACATCCTAATGTACATGGATATTCCAATGAAATGATAGAAGGTGCAGAATTATTCCCTGCATATGATTTCGTTCCCCGTGTTGGTGAACTGTTGTTGTTCCCTTCTTACCTACGTCATGGTGTACATGTTAATAGGTCTGAAGAGGATAGGATATCATGCTCATTTAATGCTGTTGTTGAGAAAGTATGAGAGACGATCTATTTGCAGTACCTATTAGGAAGTATCATATTGATAACAATGATATATTTCTAGAGGAAACTAAGAAGGCATACTCAAAGAGTAAGTTTGAAGTACCTTCTCCTTTTATTATTGGATTGGATCAGATTCCACCAGATTGTTCACAAAAATATGGTGAACTTTTAGAAGAATTTATGACAGATCTTGGTGTTTATGACACCCATAACGCTGTCATTACAAGTTTTATATTAAAGGTGTTAGAGCAAGGTGAGAGTGTTGATAGAATGGACACCTTACCAAGTCACTATACACTTGTTCACTATGTTGATTGTGGTTCTGAGGACACCTCAGATACTTTTCATCATCCAGCAAGGATGATGCTTAATGCGTTTAGACCTGCAGCTGTTGACGAATGGCAAGATGCTGCTGGACTTTACATAAACAAGGGGGATGTTATAATACATCCATCCTTCATGGAGCACAGTTCTCCTACGAAGAAAGGATCTGGTCAAAGGGTCACCCTCACACTTACAATCGTACTACAACAACGTAATGAACAAGGTAGAAACACTGATATTAAAGAACCTGCTGCTTGATGAGCAGTATGTTCGTAAGACTCTACCGTTTATAAAGGCAGAGTATTTTGCTGACTTCCTTCAACAGAGATTGTATGAGGTAATAAGTAAATATTTCACTGAATATAATGCTATGCCTACCAAAGAGGCATTGGAGATTGAGGTTGAAAGTCTGGAAGGTATTTCAGATGATCAGCATAGTAATGTTGTACAGGTAATAAGAAGTCTTGACAATGAGAAGTCTGATTCTGATTGGATATTAGACACCACTGAGAAATGGTGTAAGGAACGTGCTATATACCTTGCTCTCATGGAGAGCATAAAGATAGCTGAGGGCAACGATGATAAGAAAGCTCCCAGTTCTATACCAACTATCCTATCTGATGCTTTAGCAGTCAGTTTCGATAACAATATCGGACATGATTATCTACAAGACTACGAGGAGAGATACGACTTCTACCATACCACTGAGGAAAAGATACCTTTCGATCTGGAATTCTTCAACAAGATCACAAAAGGTGGACTACCTAATAAAACTCTCAACATTGCTCTTGCAGGTACTGGTGTGGGCAAGTCTTTGTTTATGTGCCATGTTGCTAGTGGTGCTTTGCTCCAGAATAAGAACGTATTGTATGTCACTTTGGAGATGGCTGAAGAGAGGATTGCGGAACGTATTGATGAAAATCTTTTAAACCTTGATAATGAATCTCTTAACCAGTTACCTAAGATGATGTATGAAACTAAGGTACAGAAGCTTGCTGCTAAGACACAAGGTAAATTGATTATTAAGGAGTATCCTACAGCATCAGCACATGCAGGACACTTTAGAGCACTTCTTAATGAGTTAGCATTGAAGAAAGATTTTAGACCTGATATAATATTCATAGACTATCTAAATATATGTGCTTCAAGCAGGTATAGAGCAGGTGGCAATGTCAATTCGTACTCGTATATCAAATCAATTGCGGAAGAGTTGCGTGGTCTTGCGGTTGAAGCGAATGTTCCTATCGTATCCGCTACTCAAACTACTCGCTCTGGCTTTGCTAGTAGTGATGTTGATCTCACTGACACATCTGAGTCCTTTGGTCTTCCTGCTACCGCTGACTTAATGTTTGCTCTTATTTCTACTGAGGAATTAGAACAAATGAATCAGATAATGGTTAAACAGTTAAAGAATAGATACAATGATCCTACTGTTAACAAGAGATTTGTAGTAGGTCTTGACAGATCTAAGATGAGGCTGTATGATGTAGAACAGTCGGCTCAAGATAGTCTCACAGATTCTGGTCAGGATGCTGACATAGACTCAGTTAAAGAGGATCTATCTAAGAAGTTCGCACAGTTAAAAGTATAACTAGACATGACTAAACAACACGTTGATTTTGATAAGTACCTTCATTTCGTGGATGGTGTCACATCCGATTCCAGTAAAGATTTTGTCTATCTTGCTGACCGTTTGGTTGAACTTGACGGAAAGGGTGCCAATATTGAACGTCTTCTTACTAGTGGCGTTGGGATTAACGCTGAAGGTGGTGAGTTCCTTGAGATCATTAAGAAAATGGTATTCCAGGGTAAACCCTGGAACGATGATAACAGAGAGCATCTTATTATTGAGTTGGGTGATGTTATGTGGTATGTGGCACAAGCTTGTATGGCTTTGGACGTATCTTTTGATGAAGTTATAGAGAGGAACGTCAAGAAATTAGAGAGTAGGTATCCAGGTGGTAAGTTCGACGTAACTGATTCGGAAAATCGTGCACCAGGAGACCGCTAGTTACCATCAAGCATTTCCTCTGGTAATATATGAGAAGAAATTACCAGGATTTCTATCAGATATATACAAATCATTTGAAGACCATTCATTTGACAATACTACTGGTAGAATAACAGGTGAACTAGGTGGAAAAGTTTTAGTACACCATGATAAGAGGTTAGAACCTTTCTATCGTGGTGTATCAAGGTGTTTAGATGAGTACCTTGATCAGTTTGCATTCGATAGATCTTTATTTGAGGTTAACATTGTCAAATCTTGGTTCACTATTTGCGATCCTGGACAGAGTGTTCCAGTGCATTATCATTCTTGTTCTCACATCAGCTTTGTTTATTACATTCAAACTCCAGGGGATCCTCTAGTACTACATACTAAGAATCCTAATGAATGGTTCGGTAATGCATTCTCGTTTGTTACAGAGAATAGATTTAACAACGGTGATGGGTATGCTATCACACCTAAACCCGAACATCTGGTTCTATTTCCTAGTCATATTCAACATCATACTACTCCAGACAACAGAGAGCACCAAAGAGTTTCTCTCGTTGGTGATGTCCTTTTAACACTGAAGGAAGGAGTAGTGTCTAAGGAGGCAGGTTTAGTCTCACCTCAGTATTGGAAACAGTTCTAAATA
>Ga0209404_10001649_pt1 | contig 14712 bp, 6 predicted proteins | sample TroAtlMetagenome_2_FD_187447 | JGI IMG/M metagenome (GOLD analysis project Ga0209404, IMG submission 187447) | Marine eukaryotic phytoplankton communities from Atlantic Ocean - Tropical Atlantic ANT8 Metagenome (SPAdes) (version 2) | ecosystem: Environmental > Aquatic > Marine > Oceanic | place...
GTCCAACGCAAAGTCGGAGCCTTGGTCGATTACCAAGTTATATGTTCCTGCGCTCATGTATATTTCTCCATGCTGAAATTATATCTCAAAGGACATAAATAGTCAAGTTTTATTTTTTAGGTGGTTACTATTAACTTAATTTACCAAGTACAACACGATTAACTCCGGCTGATGCGCTAGTTGTCTCACGAATTATGATTCTTGCATTACTACTATCTATAGTAACGTTTGCATTAGGCCATGCGTTTGTGTCATATGCTGGAGAATCTTCGTCATAAGTTTTTTGATTCTGGGTATTAATATATCCGCCTCCCATCAAATTATAACCTACAACTCTCCATGCTGTACCAGGTGTTGGTCCTATGAAGCCTCCAGTTGCTTTTATGGTGCCTTTAAGCTCAGCATTACCGCTGGTATCTATCCTAAAGTTTTTTGCTGCTATCGCTCCATTTGTTAAATTAAAATAAGTATGGCCTGCGGTTGAAGTGAAAGCAGAACCGGTGACACTAGTCGTGCCTGTTCCTTGAGATTTAAGAATACCAGTAGTAATACTGCCTCCATCTATTATAGTTAGATCGTTCCCGTTCAGTTGTAGATGATTTGTACCGCTATTAAATGTTACTACACCAGTAAACGAGGTGTGTGCAACCGCAGCAGTAACATCTACTGAGATCGTAGCATGAGGACCGCCGGTAGCCTCTATACCATAGTACCTTGCAGCAAAGTAATCATAATCTCCAGCAACTTCTATTTCATAAGCCGCATTCTGCCACCCAGAAGAAACCGCAGCTCCTGCACTATTAACTAAAGCCGTTAGACCTCCAGACGAAAAAGTATAAGTTCCCGTACCTCCACTAAACGGACTAGAATCTCCGTCAGGAACTCGGAAATAAATATAACCTTGAATAGATCTCTGACCAGTATCTCCATCGTCGCCTTTTACATATTGTGCACTTATAGTAGCATCTGACCATTCATTAGAAGCAATAGTATCAGTGCTTGCAGTAGCTGTAGCTATTGCAGGAGCGGTAATTCTCCATTGAAACTTATTACTATTGGTAGGAGAAACTGCTGCTGCTTGCCAACTATTAAAGTGACCTGATTGACCAGAGCCTTCTGATACTGCTGCTGTTGCAAAAGTATACGTTAAGTTACCACTTGGATCGTTAGGAGCAGAGCCTGAGTTTGTTGTTTGATATAATGTTGCTATACCTGTGCTTAATCCATGTGTTCCGTCTGTTCCATCAGCACCAGATATTATTGTTGCTCCTGTCCATTCAGAGTATGCAATAGTATCACTGCTACCTGTACCATTAAAAGTTGCTGCAACAACCCATAAAGCATTAGTTCCGGGATTTTGAGGAACAATAAACCAGCCCGTACTACCTATCTGATTGTTGGTTGCTGAAGTAATTTTTCCAGAATTTGTACCTGTTAATCCTACAGTAACAGTAGGGAAATCACTGGCAATAGTAGGAGTACTATCACTAGCAGATACTTTATACATATACACAATACCGGTGTTATTCGGAGTTTCTCCTGCTTTTGCTTTTGCAAAAACTTGTACTGCTGTATACTCTTTTACTCCGTCTTTAGTACCTAATTCTATTGTATAAGTGATGACTTCAGTATCATCAATTCCTCCAGTTACTGCATGGTCTCCAATAGTAACTATATTATTACTTACCCCTGTTGGCGTTCCAACAGTTAAATGAGTATCTGTTGAAACCGCAGATTTAATTCTCCACTCATTAGGATCAGGGCTGCTACCACTATTATAACTATGAGATCCTGTGCCCCCTACATATGTTGCTGTTAATCCACCTTTTAAAAATTCAAGAGTTGTTCCGCTACCAGTTTTTGTCTCGGATTCAACTGTTCCATCATTTTCTGCTTGGAACACGTGAGTTGGATTAGATACAGATATACTTCTTCCTACTTCTCCGGCTACAAGTGACATTAAACTACAAGAATCTGTGGCTTTTATATCTCCAGAAGCAGGTAGGTTTGAACCATTAAAATTAGCCGGCTTTTCGGCTACGTCTACATTGATATTTACTGACGAGCCAGTAGTAAGATTATTACTATAACCAGTAGGAACTGGATAATGAACGACTGTACTTGCTCCGGCGGTTCCATCCATCCATCCACTATACTGGGTGATACTATCTACTAAGTATGTAGGGCTGGAACCGTAGTAAATCCTGAACACAGGGTCAGTAAAATTAGTAGTATTTACAGTAATTTTTATCCAACCATTAGTTTCACTTCCCTCCTTCTTAGTATTAAGAGTCACTTCTCCTACAGTGCCCCCTACAGAAGTGGTTCCTGTAAACTTAGGAGCTTGACCATTATCGTTATACAAAATGGAATAGTCTGATAAATCTAATCTGGCTGTTTTTCCGTCTAAGCCAATGGATCCATCTTGTACTTTAACAATTTTAAAGGGCTTAGTTTTACTTTCACTCTGGTCAGTTGCCTCTCTAACTGTTACTGAGAAATCTAAAGTAGAACCGCTATCATATCCAATTCCTCCTGAGCCGTCATGAATTTGCCATGTTAGTGTCTGACCGTCTACAGCGGCATTAGAGGCATCAATATAAGAAGATTGAGCGCTCCCACTTACTGCAGGACTTCCTTGTGTAAATCCATTACCTGTAATTATAAACTCAGGAGAACTATAAGCTATGGCATCTGCAGTTAATGTAATAGTAGTTTCATTTTGTAAAGCATCCGAAGAGTTATAATTAAGAAAGGCAACATTTGCATCTATAATTAATGCACGAAGTCCTTGTAAGTTAGGGTCTATTGACCAATTAAGTCTGTTATGTGTATAAGTACCTCCACTTAAATTTATATGTGCAATGATTGCGTCATTTGCATAATCATGTCGTAAAGTATTTCTTGCTACAGCCTTTGATTCGTCTACACTAATAATTTCACTATTTGTACTATTTAAACGCATATCTGTATATAAAGTATTATCGTCTTCAATATACGCAACTTTTGCTGCATAGTAAATATTGGTTGCTGTTTTTATGCGAATAATATCCCCTACTTGAAAACGAGACTTAAATGCTGTAGTTCCTTCGGATTTTTCAACTTTATTACTGTATGCAGCTACTTTTACTCTTGCATCTGCGCTATTCGTGCAGTCTGTCCATATATTTTCAGAGTTTGCGACAAATTGGTCATAGTCATACCAATGAGTTAAAGAGGTATTTTGAAAAGTAGATCTAGTATGATGCACTAATTTTAAATAATCAGTAGTAGCATCCGCATCAAAATAAATAAAAGCATTAACTAATTCTTTCCCACTTGTTGCCATTGCAGTAAGAACTTGTTGGTAAGTTGCAGCAGTGCTCTGATTCGCATTATTTATTACAGTTCCAGGCGCTCCCAATGATCTTATCGCAAAGTCTTTAGTATCAAAACTAAATGTGGCTCCGGTTTTAGAACTCTCTGTGTTTGCAAAAATACCGCTAGGAATCCCTTCTTTGGTACGTGCACACTGCACTTTAAAAAGATCATTAATTTCTCTTGCTTGCCACTTAATTTTTGACCTATAATTATTTCCTGACGAAAAAGTTTGAACTCCAAAACGGTAAGTCCCGTCTGGAATTCTATTAATGGCACACTGTGTTCTTTGGCCCCGAATGGGTATCATCTCCATTTCTTCGCCATTTATACCGGGAATAGGAGGATCAATATACACATTATACCCTCTAACTCCTCTATAACGAGTACCATCATTGTTTCTAGGAATATCCCATTGTACCATTATTTCTTCGTCTGGTCGTTTATGATTTGATCTGGATAGTATATAAATTGCTTCAGGCGCAGGAATAAAATTCGATTCTGGTGCATTAACAGGATCTTGAGAAGCTAAATTAAAATCTTTGTCAATAGTATCAAATTTTGAATTATAAAATTCTGCACAACTTAAAGCATAAGTATTATCTTTTTGTTCTTTTATCCCAAGTATTTTATATTCTTTATAGGAGGGAGTAGTATTGCTTCCTTTATAAGTTTCTCGAATTGCCCAAATTGTACTATCAGGAATCTCTCCAGAAAATGCGCTAGAAATGGCTATCTGAGTTACTCCATTAACTACTGATACGTTACTAGATGTAAATGATTTTGTTTCTACAGTAGTAGAATTTCTAAATTCTACAAGCATATCATTACCAGCATCATCCTGAATATTAGCGATATTCTTTTGTACCTGTTCATCAGAATCAGAAGTACCAATTAAAGCAGTTGATGTTCCTGCAATTTTTGCATATTCAACTTCATCGCCTCGATTATAAGTATAAGCAGTACCTGAGTGTGTAACAACTGCAGCAGCATCTTGAACAAGAATTACACTTCTAGTCAGAACGAGTAAAGCAAGAGTATAAGTATAGTCTCCAGAGCTTCCAAAACTAAAACTTTCCGCTGCTCCTCCATCTACTTGAGGATCACTGGAAACAGTAACAATATCTCTATCAAGAGTAATAGCGGAATTACTAGAATTTGTTATTCTACCACTAAAAGCAACGCCAGTATCATCCTCCTGTTGAACATTAACTATATCTCCAGGGGTTAAAAAGGCCGCATTAATACCGGTTTTAAAATTAAGAACTTCTGTTTGATTAATTGCAGTCCAAGTTTTCCAGCGGCCATATCTAATAGCTTGTCCTTCTGATGTACAACCAAAAGCGGTCGCTTTTTTAGGTATAATTCTTCCTGTATCTATTATATTTTGCCTATCTTCCAGTATAATGGGTTCTACTTTATACCCTGAATCTGGATTATTCCATAAAACAGTATATTGATTTGCACGAGTTTTACTGCCCGTTGTTTGTGAATTTATACTATCTTCAATTATGTTCGACTTGGAAAAATTATAAATTGGTGATGCAGGAGAATCTTGAACAAGTAATAGTTCTCCATCCAACCAATATATCATTGCTCGAAATACAGTCGCCATGTCTTTTAAAACTTTATAGGCTTCTGTGGCTTTAGTAAGATATAAATTTGTTGTAAATCTAGGCTCCGTTCCTCCTTGTGCGGCGGGAACTAATTCGTCACAATACTTTGCAATTTTGTATAATTGAAACTTATTAATATCCTGAGCAGTTAAAAAATCTCCTAATCCGTAACGATTATTAATTAATATGTCATAAAAACACCAAGCAGGATTATCTGTATAATATACGTCATTACTAAGGCCACTGGCATTAGTTGTACCTTCATCACTAAATTCACCATTCCATAGTCCTGTATAAGTAGCAACTCCTGTCGCACTTAGATGTCTAGGAGTATAATTGGAGGGAATTTTTACTTTTAATCCTCGTAAATGATATGCACGCTTAGGAGGCTGTGGAAAACTTTGAGAACTAAATTCTAAATGTGCACATGCAGTATAAGGATAATTAACTCGTTCATTTATTGTACATATAATTTGAGAAATTTTAACAGAATCAGCTACTGCTGCCATATCCTGAGTTTCTCCAAGCACTAAAAAGTCTGCACCCGGACCTCCTAATTTACCAGTATGTAAATTAGAATTTGAGCCCCCGTCTGGAGTAATTCTTGTCATCTCCAATTTCATATTTCTAATATTTCGGAATGTGTGTACAGGTATTTTAATTACATGAGATGTTGCGGTTTTCTTAATTCCAAATCTATACCAATAGTCAAATGCTCCTGCGGTAATATCTATATCCCAATCCGTAGTATTATTGCTATTACTTTCGGAGCCTAATAAACGAATATGAAAAGCCGCCCCACTAGACCTATCTTGATTTTCTTCATTAGTTGCGAAGAATCCCTGAGGCCATTCTAAATGAATTCTTACTTCATCGACTTCGGCTATTTGAGCCCCTGATAAAGTTTCTCCAAATACTATAGTTTTACGAATTGCTCGTAAATCAGGATTAGAATCATTAACTAAAGCATCAACCTGTGCTTGAGTAGGATAACCAACCTGAACGGACGTAGGCCAAGGGCATTTACTGTTAAAAGTTTCTAGCTCGCTACCAGTGAGAGTGACTGGAAAAGATATTGATCCGACTCCACCTAGTTGATCAAAAGGGTCTTGATTTAAAGTTCCTGTTCTAAATTCAAGACTAGAACCAGGGTATTTTCCTTGTGCTTGCGCCCCTCCTGCTTGTCCTTTCTTAAATACTGCTGAGCTTAAAGAAAAAGGTTTAGCGGTTATATCACTACTAGTCCAAGAGGGTATATAAATTCTATTTCCAGAACTTGTAGTTTCAATATCGCATCTAACTGTACGATCTATAAAAATCTCAGATACTGCACCCCTATCGGAAACATTAGCACTCTGCAACCACACATCATTATCATGAATAGCATTTGACGACATATACCAGATTTTAACTATAGCTCTTTTTGCTCTACCAGAACTATCAGCGTTTTCATAATCCCCATCTCCTAAGAAAGTTATACTGCCCCAAATACTTTCTCCGGTAGTACCAGATTTTATTCTGACAATAGGCTTCAAATTATACATTGTAGGAGTAGCTTTTGCAGCATCACTAAGTTTTTGACTCTGATAAAAGAAATCTTGTGTAGCGATACTACTGGGATCAATTACACAAACTCTCAAATCTCCAGAAATTGTACCATTATTGTGTACGGTTTCAATATTATTTTCTTCTATTACTATAGAAGCGGAATGTAGATTATGAAGAGATAACCATCGTATAACTGCAGTATCTGTTTTTGTTTCCTTTAAGTCATTTAAAAAGACTTCAGCCCCTGTTTTATCTTTAATAATAGCATAATCTGGACCAGAACCACTAGTTCTACTGGCATCAATAGTGGCTGTATAACCTGTAGAAGAAGTATATAATCCTGCTGATCCGCTGTCTACTAATTGGTCTCCGTCTAAATAAACAGAGGCTTCGCCATCGACTAATCCTTCTACTGGGCCTTCTGATAATGCATCAGTAATAGTTACTGTTTGTACATCAGACCCAAGACGTTTTACCCTTGCGGCTTCTGCTGTAGCGTCGTATCCTACCCTAGGGTAACTCATTATGCTGGATCCTCAAATAAGCCAATAGGTTTGGTTATATTACCTAGGCCATCACTTAAACCACCAACTTGGTTAGAGTTTCCTTGCCCCCAATTAGTTTTTCCATCATAATCATTTTCTAAATTAAAAGTTATTGGTTGTCCAGGGATACGTAATTCTCCGTATAATACAGGCACAGGCGCGCCTTCGGGAACAGACTGTTCAGCACCTTGAAATATGTATCCCTCTTCCATTCCTTCAGCATCCTCATCTACTGACGGGTCGGGAGCCATCATTTCCATAAGACCCATCATTACTAAACTTAATCCCAAGCCAATCGCCATTTTAGTGGCGAACAACGCAAAGCCTGTTGCAGTCGCTAAAAACGGCCATGCAACCGCAATTATAATTATTCCAACAATTATTTTTATTGCCCCTTTTGATCCTACAGGGGTGGGGGTAATAATTATATCGCCTTTATCTAAAGGAAGAAGAAGTTCTCTTTCATCATCTACATAGCCATCCGCAATTTTTATGGTAAATCCAATATCTTTTTCGGTTGAATCAATAAAATATTTCTTTACTCCTATATGGTTAGCATCCAGATAGTGCATGACATCTTTAACGGTCTCGGCCTGTACCTCGGCAACCTTACCAAATTTCTCGCCCATCTCTCCGTTTAAATATACTTTACGCAACATACCTATAGCCTCCTACTAAATATTGGTGCCAGAATGGATATAAGTTTTCTCTACATGACAGTCTATTAACTGCATGGTGATAAAAAATATCATTTCCTAAATACACTCCGCAATGGTTATTTGTCTCTTCCTGCACTCTAAAAATTAGTACATCATTTTCTTGTAAATTAGACAATTCGACTTCTTGTCCTCCCCAATTTTTAATTACCTCAGGACAAAAATAATCAAGTCCTTTTTTATACCAGTTATCCTCAAAAGCAGCCCTAGCAGGTATAGTAATCCTTTTTGTTATTAAATAATCTCTCATTGCCTCAAAACAGTCCCGAATACCAAATTTGTACTCTCGACCATATAAATCTATTGTATTTGTTTCTGGATGTACTATTGTTAAATCCATATTAGGGTAACTAAAGATATAATATGGGATGCCCATTGCGTTGCAGTAGTCTTTATCTGTTTGTCCAGGATCGGAACTATCTCCTATATGATTATGTACAATTCCGACAATATCTGTAGTAAGTAACAATTTTAGATATTCTTCCGAATCCATTATAAAATCATTTGGGTTCTCTGCAATATTTGTAACAGGGAACCACTTCTTTTTTCCTTTAACAACTGAAAGTACTCCACAAGCTTCTCTAGGGAATTCTTTCTCAAAATGTTCGCGTATTTCTTCTATATAATCCATTATATATGCCTTCTACTACCTGGGAACCCTCCGAATGGGAGGATATTTTGATTAACTGTATCTGTTGAGGGAATGGTATACTGTGCTTGACCTACTGAACCTGTATTAAATTGAAATCGTTTTTTACATGATGTTAGTAACTTTCCACATTGATCAGCACGAACCCAATAATTAGAATTATCTGAAGGAGTTTGATCACCATTAGTAACGGTAACCCTATAAACTGTGGTTGTATTAGAGAAAGTAAAAGTAGTATCATCTTTACTGATTGCACCAGTAACTGGATAAATTACCATTTCACTTCTTCGTGAGTCACTGCTGTTTGTAGAGTATGTTTGTCCAGATATAAAAGGTTCATACACTCGTAATTGTTGCCAAGAACTCTCAGAACTACTAGGGATGGTAGAGTTACTTGCAACATTTGATCTCCAATAGGTAAAGCCTCCGCTTCCATCCGATAATCCTACAAGTGCATCTAAAGCAAAGGAACCCGAAGTATCTCCTGGGTGTGTATTTGCGCCCTTTAAACCAGTTGGAGAAGCATGAATTAAATATTTCCAGACTATAGGCTCATCTTGGTCGGTAAAATATACCCGATAGCCTCTGGTACTAGAATCCGATGTTTGATATTGTGTAAATTTACCTGCTTTATGCCAAGTACATGCTCCCGTTGGTGTAGTAAATGATCTTCCAGTATAGACCCATGGGCAATATTTTCCTATTACCTGCCTGTTGGGGAGTTTAATGCCTTCTAAATCAAAAGGACTAGCTAGTTCTAGGGCTACTGCAATATTGGTTTTTGATTTAATTGAATCAATAATATAAGTTCTTTTAGGGTATTCAACAACTGATTTTGTGCTTACTGTTGAAGGATCTAATGTTAAATACTTTTCTAAAGTCTGTCGATGAGTTATTCGTTTGCCTACTAGTTTATCTATAGTGAAGTTTCCTAGACCGTTGGTTCCTCCATCCTCTGCGTTTTGAAAAACCGAACTACTTCTAATAATTGATTCTGCATTAGCTATTACTAAAGTAGGTCTATTTTGTGCGCCATCATTTTTAAGTTCAATCTTACCCATTTGCATTGGCATAGCATAATAAGTATTACCATCAAAAACAATAGGAGAATAGTCAGTACCGGAAACTCCAGATCCCGTAATAGTCATACCCACAGTTAAATTTGTAGAGCTTGTAACAGCGACAGTTGTACTATTTGATACATCAGCACTTGTGGTAGTAGTACGTGTAGTGGTAGATCCAGTACTATCGGCAGCATACCCTACAAAAGTTAATGTAACTCCGCTAGTAAGTGTTTGTGCTACATTTACTGTAAGATTATTGCCATTGATTGCCGTAATTCTTACAGCCGTGCTCATGCCGGGGTGAAAATGCAATGTAGTTGCTGTATCCCACACAAGATCGTATAGGGAAACTAATCCACTTTCAACCTCCAGACTCTGTACATCTGCCGCAATTAAATTCTTATTACTCATACGCCGTAAATTCTTCTAAATTTTGCAGTTACATTATAATAATTACCACTACCATACGTAATTCCATAGTTATCACAAACTACTTGAATTGTTTTTTCGTCCCCCGATGAATTAGTATCAGGTATTGTAAACGGGAAAGAAGTAATTCCTGCTTTAATCTCAAAAAATTTAATAATATCATCTGCCGTAGCTTTTTCTCTATTTTTCATATTTACAGTATAAGTTTCAATAATTGAATTAAGTCCTTTTTTTGAACGCTGCTCGTATCCGTCTCCCATTTTTGATATTCTAACTAATGGTTTAAACTTGGAACTTAAATCATTATCCGGACGAATAGTAGCAGTAGTGATTCCTGTTCCTGAAATTTGAAAGCCAACAGCCATTATGCTACTCCATAAGGGCTTAGCATACCCCCTGCTCGTTTCTGATTTAACAATTCTTGTTGAACAGCAAAAGCTACTCTTTCGCCCAGCTCTTGTGCTTCCTGTGAATCGGCATCCGTAAGAGTTTCCGATCCTCCTTCACTATCCATATTTATAGTAACTCCTACATTATTATTTTGTGCTCCACCACCACCAACACCCATTCCTTTAGGGAATGTTACTGGTATATCCTTACCATTAGGTAAAGGAACTACCGCTTCATTTCCGTGTAGTATGGCAGGATACCCAGACCTGGGGCCCTTTGCAACTCCTCCCGCAGCATACCCTATCGGAGGGTACAGCCCATTCTTTGCAATCCTGGACATTTGTGCTGCTGTATTCGTTGTAATTGCACCAATTAAAGCAGTAGTGGTAACCATCTCCTTAGCTCCAAATAGCTTCTCCCAGATTAATTTTCCTTTTTCCCATACAGTTTTCCCCATCTCAAACAGGTAAAAGACTGCCAGTATTTTTTGTAATGCTTGTCCTGCTTTACTATTACCTAATAACGCGGTAACGGCCAGTCCTAGTCCGGCGACTTCTTTCATAGTTAGCTTATTCGACTGTTCCAGTGTTTTATTTAATTTCTTAACACCTCCTTCTTTATCTTCATCTCCTCCACCAGCCCCGTCATACTGAAGACTGCTTTTATCTGCATCGGAGTTTAGTCCTGGCGCATCACTTGAGCCATTTGCTCCCACGCCCCTCTCTACTAGTTGGCCTGATACAGGATCTATTTGATTAGCGTTAGCTCCATTACCAGCACCTGCACTAGGATCCTCTAATGTGGGGTCTTCTGGTCCGTCGCCCGATCCGTCGCCTGGTTTGCAAACACAGGATGCACAAGCTGCACGAATTGCATCCGCGAGCCTAGTTATAGTGGAATCTAATGCTATTGTAAGCTCTGCAGCTCCGTCTTTCATCGCAGCTTTGATTGAGTCTGAAGCAGTTACGATACCTGTATTTACTTCCTTGGCTATTGCAGGCGCTGTACTAGTTTTAAGTTTTTCATCTAATACTAGAGTGCCATTTTTTATTCCTTCCTCAACTTTTATTCTCATTGCCTCTGCAGCTTTCTGCTCCTCAGTCTTCATGCCGAAAGCACCCATTATATCTTGGGTTAATGATTTAGCAAGGGTATCTATCATTGAATCAACGATACCCTTTGCCATTCCTGCTAAAGCTTCTTTAAGATTGGCGTCACCTTTTAGTATATCAGCTATTCCTTTTTGTAGTCCACTTTCAAAACCCGTTTTCATATCGTCTACAAGAAGGGATCGTAACTCGCCTTGTCGTTCTATTGCTGCATTTTGCTGTTCTAGATAAACAATTTGGTTTTGTAGATGGTTCTCCATAACTTCATCCATACCACCAAGGTGCGCCTTAGCAACACTAATCTGGTCTTGTATATCAAGAATTTTCAGATTATTGTCTATTATTTGCTCAGCACGAGCTAGTTCCTCCATCTGTAATGGCGTAGCTCCCATTTTTGCTTTCAGAAATGCTGTCTGAAGTATTAATTTATTATTTGCTAAATTTATTTCCAGATCCCTCAATTTCTTCAATGCCGTCAATTGAGCCTGATATTGCTGGTCATTACTCTTTAACTGCTCGCTCAACTGCCCTTCTACTTCAGAAATTTGTTTTATAGTCTCCCTCGCCTGTTCCATATTAGCTATTAAATCTGAATAAGAGGTTTTATAGGTTGTTATTGATGAAATAGTTGAGTTATATGCCGTTTCTAGTGCTGTGAACTCCTCTGCCGAATGCTGTGCCTTACTTCCCAACAGCCCTAGCTGCTCATTTAAAGCTTCAAATTCTTTAGCATCCTTTTCAATTAATGTCCCTCCGCTTTCTATTATTCTTAGTAACTCTAGATAACGCATTTGAGCTACACTCATATGGGAACCGCTAAGACTCTCTAAATAGCCTATGGTAATTTTGACTGCCTTTTGCTGTCTTTCATCTAATTCACCAATAGTATCTGCTATAGTGTCCATCCCCTTCTCATGTTCTGCGACTGCCTCAGCCCTTTTGGCCCTTAACTCCTGTAATCTTTTCAGTTCCTTACCGGCCGCTGCAGCAGACGCTGTTTCTAAGCCGTCTAAAGCGTGGACTGCCTTCGTAGCCGTCTTCTCTCGACCCTTCCATTGAGCGGGCATTTTTTGCGTTCCACCAGGGCCGCCGGTTTGCTCTGGTATAACATGCTTTTGAAGTACTTTTAACCTCTCCTTCTCTGTCTTATTTAATTCTCTTGCTGGTGGAATAAGATCACTAAGTAGCTTTTCTTGGTCTCTGAGTGCGTTATTTGTTGCTAGGATTCCTGCCCCCATTGAGGAGAAAAACTGTCCTTCAGCTTTCAAAGTTCCCAAAGTATCCTCTAGCACCTTGGGATCGTCCTTCTCTAGTTTTCTTAACGCTTTTTGTATAGCTGTAAAATCTTTATATTCTTTGTTAAGAGACTTCATAGTGTCTACATTTACTCTAAACGACTCAATTAGATCTTGTAGACCTTTTAACTCAGTAAAAAAGCCCATATATGTCAGTAACTCTTTACCAATATCTTTTAACATTAAGGCTATGCCAACGATTCCCAGGCCCTTCATAAGCTTGTCCATGCCCCAAGTAAACTTTGCTGCTGCTCCTTGCATCATAGCCATAGCGGCTTTCCAACGAGATACCATTTTCTTGTTCTGGACTTCCATTCTTTGGCCCATAGATCTCCAGTATAAAATTATTTTTTCAGTAGTAGTATAGTTGCCTCGAACTTTAGCTTTTAAATGAATTCTATAAGTAGATAATTGTTTTTCATCCATGTGTGCAAGTTTTTTATTAGTTTTAGTTGCATGTCTTAGTAACGCAGCGGCTTCGTTCTTTTTAAGCTTACTAATATCTCCGCCTGCGTCTTTAAGTCCTTTACTAGGATTTTGTATACCTGCTGTAGTACTTTTTCCACTCGCTATATCTTGTTGTTGTTGAGTTAGCTCATCAAGATCCTCTTGCGCTTTTTTATATGCACTTCCTGCTTTTTCCGCTGCTTCTTCTGATTTTTTACCCCACTCATCTAGTCCTGGAATAATTGATCTAAGTATAGGAACTGCTAATAGTGCTAGAGCAGCTGTTAAAGAAACAATATTTTTTGTAAAAAATTCTGCAACAGGCTCTGCTATTATTGCTGTCCATTCTTTTACTTTTTTCATTACCCTATCAAAAGCAACCCCTAGTTTAGCTATGGAGTTTCCTTGAACGTTTGTTGCTTTTGCTACTGCATTATATTTTTTCTCTAACTGCGTTTGTACTTCTACAAATACTGCTTGTTTCTTTTCAAAAGTTGTTAAATCTTTTGCGGACTTATTTATAGATGCAGCATAATTTTCATTCGCATCAGCTAAACGGAGTGTAATACCTAATTCATCTAATAATTCTGGTTCTGCTTTTGTTACACCTCTGACTAAACGATTAAAAGAATCAGTAACATCTCTTCCTAATATTTTTGAAAGATTTCCTGCTCCTTCTGCTAAGTCTGTAATTTGTCCGGAACTTAACCCAGAGGCAATACCAATAGAAGCAGCTTCTGATGCCGATTGGAAATCTAACATTGCTCCGGAGGCTGCTTGTATATTTGCAGTAAGACTTTGCATGCCCACACCCGTTGCACCTGTGAAGGCAACTTGAGATTCTTGCATAACACGGAAATCAGCAGCTCTCTTTAAGAATTGAAAAGCCGCAGTGATTGCAAATACGTTAGAGGCGAGAACAGCATAGGCAGGTACTAGAGTACCCGTCATACCTTGTGCCATCTTTGAGAAGTTTTTTGTCGTATTAGAAGACTGCTTAGACAAGCCTTTTAGGTTTCTATCTGCGTCTTTAGTGGATTTGCTGCCTTTTTTATGGGCGGCATCCACACCGTCTAGTGCAACACCTAATTTTTTTGAGTCGACAGCAACACGTTTAGTTGTGCCGTTGTCATCAACTATAATATCAATATATACTTTATCTTTTCCGGCCATTAACCCTGCACATTATGAGTGTATGTCTTACCACTGCTGTGCTGACGCTTTCTTTCGTCAGCTTTACGTTTTCGTTCCTGCTCTTCTGATTTTTGTGTAACTACTATACCTTCCCACATTTTCATAAACTGAAGAATTGATTTTTTATCTTCTATGTGAAATAAGTTAAATAAGTCATTTATTGTGCTCCAGTCCTTTCCCATGTAGGTTCCGGACATACCATCCCATCTGTCTGATAGATACCCATATATTAAAAATGCCACTTGAACCTCATCTGGAAATTCAGATGTTTCAAGCGGCATTCTTTTAGGATCAGGTTCTTCACCTAGTTGTTCACAGATTTTTAGGTATTTTTCCCAATCAATGTTGGTTGT
>Ga0209404_10001650_pt1 | contig 14710 bp, 19 predicted proteins | sample TroAtlMetagenome_2_FD_187447 | JGI IMG/M metagenome (GOLD analysis project Ga0209404, IMG submission 187447) | Marine eukaryotic phytoplankton communities from Atlantic Ocean - Tropical Atlantic ANT8 Metagenome (SPAdes) (version 2) | ecosystem: Environmental > Aquatic > Marine > Oceanic...
TGTCTTAGGATGAACTGGTACTGTAACATAACCTGTTGGTTTATTATATAGTGACCAATTCATAGGTGCTAACTCACCACTATTAATTCTTGCTCTATCGTCAGCATCTAATCTAATGACTCTACCTATGGTTTGTGCCATCTCTACAACTGACAAATATCTCATCATAATAGTATGAGTTAATCCACTTACATTTATACCCTCTGAAAGAATACTGTAATGAAAGCATATAAAGGATATTGTATCATCTTTTGCCCACTCACGCAATGTTGTTAGAAACTCGTTACGAGATACTTTCTTATCATTAACATATGCACCAAATTTACTGGTTACATGTAACACATTAATGTCTCTCTCTTTTAATTCCTCTAACAATGATGATTGACCCAACATCTTACCTAATACTTTAGAACTAGGTACTGATACTAATACCTTAAGCACACCATCATCATAAGCATTATCAATGATGTCTATTATGCTATCTTGTGCGGGTTTCTCAGTATTAAATGGTACTATGGTAGGTGGTAATATAGTTCCACTCTCAATCAATTCTGTTGCCTGTACATTACAGATGATGTTACCATATACCTCAGCATTATTCATGCCCCTCTCGTGCTTCCTAGACACCCTAGGTGTCGCTGTCATGTAGTAGCAACGATTAGATACATTCTTATTAGCGAAATACTGAGTTGCATTAAAGAATGATTTTGCTACACTATTGTGTGCTTCATCAAAATATATTGTATCAACATCAGTCACTATTCTATGAAGTGAATGATATGTTGTGAATATTATTCTATGCTTAACACTATCATCAACCCATTGGATAATCTCCTCAGGTTTTGTAGTATTAAGATATTTACTCTTGCCACTATGTACATGTAACACATCAGCATCTATATGTGACATAAAATCATCACATAACTGTTGAGATAATAATATGCGAGGTGCTACTACTACAATAGTTTTAGGGATACTACTTTGGAACTGGTTGATAGTATCCTGTATCATTATAAATGTTTTGCCTCCACCAGTAGGCACTATGATTTGACCCTTATCTTGCGTAGTCATTGCTTCCAATGCTCGCTCTTGATGTGGTCTCAAAGAAGTGGTCACTTAATCAATAATAAGATTTGTGTAGGCATGACTACTTGCCTACCTTTACATTATACAAATAAAAAGCACCCTTATTGGGTGCTTGTGGACAGTTTAGTGAGTGGTTTACTTAGCGAACTCTTTCTTATATGTGGTGACAACGTAGTCTTTGACTTTGCTGTAACCCCATTTAATATCATTTACGAGTGCATTTACTTCGTAGTTATGAATCTCAAGTCTCACTTTAATATCATTTAGATAATCAGTGGATTTGAGAAGAGTGCTAGGTCTCACTGATGTTGCTTTGGTTGCTTTCACTTTAATGACCTCGACTTTAGGTTGTGCAGGAGTAGTCTTGCGTGTCCTTCTTTTGCGAGGTGTTGCAGTTGGCATTTAGTTAATGGCAGATATTGACGAGAGAAACAAAAACGGTCTGTCTGTGCATTTTACCCCCTCGGTCATGTGTCCGCTTCTGGGATCCGAGTTGCTTATGGGATCGGCATCTTTGTCGGACTAGAGGGGAACCGCTTTGTTTCCCATTAATACAATACCATATGGTCAACCACTTGCAACAGGGTGTGTGCCACTTCTATGAGTGGACTGTACAGCACTTGCAATCTGGACACTCAATCTCGGACTCATAGTTATGTAGTTTCTTTAGTAGGTGACTGTATTCTTCCTTCATATAACCAGTAGGATGATTGCCACATACCCAATGCTCATAGTACTCACATGCTCTAATCATGCGGTTAACGTCCTTCTCATTAAATTGCATCATAATAGTATAGCACCAATAATAAATCCTTTGCCAAATGCTAGGCATAACATTTGATAGTCAGTCAAGTTATACTTGTCTTGTATCTTCTTTGCTAGTGCCTTATCCCACTCCTTAACCTTAGTAGCAAACTTACATACAGGTTTTAAATTAACGTTCCACATGATAGTTCCTCATTATGTAATTATTTATTCTCAGGATCCTTGCCAGTAATGTCTTTTGGCAAATCCTCATTTCCAGGATGTTCACTAATATATCCTGTATAATTCTTTTTATTAAAGAAGTGAGTGTCCTCTAGATACATATTCTCCCAGTCATCAGCATATACCAATACCTTGACTTGTCTCTTACCATTTAACTTATCCTTATCCTCCCACTCATGGGTCACCACAGTGATGTATTGGTCACAAATGAAATCTATGTACCCTTCTTCATTGTCAGGTGTCTTAACTTTCATTCCAATCTCAAGTGACTTGAGTATGTTTCTTAGTTCCAATCTAACAGACTCCGATAGAAAAATAGGTGTACTCATAACTCTAAGTTTGCATTGATTAATATCCTCTGCTTGTGTTCACTTGGTGAGTGACCAGTATGTTCTATACTGCCATCAAATACCAATAGTCTGTTCGCTTTTGGTTCTACTTGCATAAAACCATGACCCTCAACTGGATCCTTAAGTAATGTATTACCATCACTATCATTCACATAATATATGCAGACTGTATGCTTCTCCTTAGTGTCTGTATGCCATCCATGTCTATACTTATTAGGGTTAAGTATTGTCATGTCTGCTCGTACCCGTAACACATTACGGGCAGATAGGGCAGATTGCATCTCGCTGACGAGGTGAGCAAATAATGGGTGTTCCTCAGCAGTTAACCAGTGGTTAAATCCAAACGATTCTAAATCATCATTACCATAAGTTAATGTAGGTTGCATGAACCATGGGAACTCCCATGATGTCATATAATCATGCAGTTCTTTCCATTTGTCTTGAGCGAGGAAGTTATCCTCTATTCTCATGCTTGAGATGTAAGGCGGACGCAATTTCATCAATCAATTCACGTTGTTCATCTGGTAGTTGACCCAGTTTATTATAACACTCTTTCTGTAATAGGAACAGTGCTTTAGTTAATGTTTGTTTATGCTTCTGCTGTAGAGTTAGGCACTCCACTGCTATTGATGTCATGTTTCCCCCACATGTGACGTTAATAGTATTTAGAGATTTAAACGATACGAATTCCGATCACTGCACTCACATCTCTTTGGACACCATATTGGTACTGATATTGAGAGTCTCTTTTTAGATGGATATGCTTTGTGGAATTTCCTCTGGGGTAAGTATAGTACATCTCCTGCTGTAAGTACAGTGTCTAGTTGTATTGTCAGTTCTTCCTGACTTGGTACATACGGATAGTCTTCTGTGCTTGGTAGCAATGCACTTGCTCTGTTCTCATATACTACCCATCTAGTCTCTCCATCCATCTGCATAATATATGTTGGACCTTGATCCCAATGTGGATGAAATGATTTTGCTTGTGGTCTTGTACCTAAGTTCATAAAGATATGACAGTCAGCACACCCATCAAATCTAGTCTCGAACTCAGTTAATAACTCTTCTACCTTACTATTACCATGACCATACTGTGATATATTTACTGTCCATCCACGTCTTGCATACTCAAATAGATCTCTCTTCTTATATACTCCCTTAAAGAACCATGGTTCTTCTACTGTCTCTAAATCTATTCTCTTACCATCATCACCTAATACTGTAGTGATGTAATTCCATGGGGCATTTAAGGCATTTTCTGCATCCTCCCATGTAACGATCTGCCCTACAGCATTATGCCATACTCTAGGTTCATCATTATATTTGTAGACCTCAGGGTCAAGAAATTCGTAGTTTAAAATTGACATTCATTGCAATCCTAATACCTTGAGTGGGTGATGATGAAGCATGTATATCTTTACCATCAAATACTATCATCTTACCTTTGAGTGGTGTCTCTCGGTGAACAATATTATTATCACCATCAAAGAAAAATGTATCACCCTCTGCTTCATTGACATAATATAATGCAGTAGTGTGATCGAAATCATAGTCTGTATGTGGTGCATGATGTAACATACCATCAGGATAGCATAGTCCTAATCGTACACGATATATGTCTGATACTCTAGCATCACATTTATCTGCAATACAATGCAATGCACTCTCAAATAGTCCTGTCTGTTCACTAACAGGTTCATACTCATCTATTAATTGATGAGAGAATGACTGTGCCTTAATACCATCATGACTGGATGCAACTTGATAGGTAGTATCATCTAACCAATACCACGGAAACCTTGGGTTGCGACATATATTGTCTAGTTGGTTAACTATAGGTTCTGGTAGTGTATTAAAAACGGATTTCATATTGTCTCCTATCACTTGGTACATCACGAGGATATGAACATGGTATGCTCATACTTAATCTTTTACCACCTGGAAATGGTTTATGATATGTTCTTGCAGGGAAGTACATAACATCACCTGGTTTTAATATCACATCTAAATCAACTGTGAGTTGGTGATTATTATTATCAGGACTGTATGGATTATCATCCATCTTAACTAATGCACTACACCTCTCTTTATATACTTGCCAGTGTGTCTCTCCTTCTATCTGACATATAAAATTAGGTGGTAGATCCCAGTGTGCACCAAAGGATACACCATTTGGTTTAGCATTACCAAATATATGTGCATCACAATTGCAATCATACCTGTCTTCTATATTCTCTAATAAATTATCTACTGCCTTATTATAATGACCATACTGTTCTATAGTAAACGTCAGTCCTTCATTAATACCTTGGAATAGTTCCTCCTTTAATGGAAACTTATCCTCATACCACACCTCAAACTGCTCATTAAGATCTAGTCTACGTCCATCAGTATTGAGTAAGCAGCACCTAAAATGCCATGGGTTATTCATGCACTTGGTTACATCATCCCATGTACAATACTGTTCGGGATTCTTTAATGCACCCTCCCAGACTCTTGGTCTATCATCTGTCTGGAATATTTTTGGATTTAAAAATGGTAAACTAAGTACTTCCATGAATGTCTCCTTCACTTAGATCTAATGGGAACCCACTAAAATTTATACTAATAGCAATGCGTTCATCTTTGCCATTTGGTTGTGTCTCATGATATAACCATGATGGAAATATCACATAATCATATGACTTTGCCTTATGTATATGATGCTTCTTGTTATTTGTGAACATATAATCTAGAGGTGACAAACCCCAAATAGATTCTATTGGATCACGAAATAATAAATGACCATAGTCAGGGTTCTTCTTAAGATAATATACACACGATACATGTGACTTACCTGCACCTGCACAATGACTATGCTCTCCTGTGCTATCTCCTTCGAAATGCTGATTCGCCCACATAGCATCCACATACATGTGGAAATCTTTACGATACTTTAGAGTATTATCCCAGTAATCATGTACTGCATCTAACATAGGCATGGTTAACCAATCAAATGTAGATGATTGATATAATTCCATCCCTTGTTCTAGTTCACCAGTTGACTTACCTGATTCATTTGCCCATACACCACGATTAGCAACTGACCATGCTTCATCTAAGAATGATAATGATGCAGATAGTTGTTCATCAGATGGTACTATCGTTCCCTTCACTACGGGTACCGAGAATAGTTGTTCTATCATGTGATTTAATAATGTCTGCCATATCTCTCTTGTTCCTGTTTGGAATCAAGTTAAATGAGATACTAATACGATCTTCTTCAGTGTGGTTCTCTCTCACACCATGAGATACCCATGATGGAAATAGAACTAATCGACCTTCTTTTGGTGGGTAAGACATAGTTGCATGAGTATGTGCTGCTTCTGCCTTACTCAAATCCTCTGCCAATCCGAGAGAATGAACTACATATCCCTCCATAGGATTCTTATGAAATGTGATACTACCACAATCACCCTCCTTAGGAGTCTTGACATAAAATGCACCAGACATTATAGAACCTGGATGCACATGTACCTCATTATATCCTCCCTTATTATTAATATTAATCCATACGTTAGCAAATTCCAACGTAGTAGCACATGACTCAAATGAATCAAATGCTTTATTACCCCAGTGTTTAATTTGTCTGCATAACTCAGCAAACACATCATCCTCTGGTTCTTTAACTAATTCCTCGCCAAAAAAGTCAGGGGACTGATAATTCAGTATTCCCCTGTTACTTCTTTCTTTTGTAGGCATATTCTCAGCAATACCATAACATATTTCTTGCATTGCTGCTACATCAATATCTAAATCCAACCACCAAATAGGAGTGGGGAACAAATAATCAAGGTTTAGATCCATTAGGTCAACTTGTTAAGGTCGTCTCTTACTTCACCTTGCCAATCTGATAATTTAGTATAGTCTTTTGCTTTTTGTTCTGCCCTTTTACTATCTGAGTATTTGGATGAAGTTGCTACTTTGATATTAGATCTCTCCTTCTCCATATCTGCTTCTAACCATGGTTTCTCATCTTCTTTAAGCACATACTTACGATACAAGTTAAGAGTCTCAATACCACCTTCTATCTTAACTAACTCGTCTCTAATCTTATTAAGGTCGGTAAAGTTGATTCTAGTCTCAGGTCTGTCAAATGCCATGGAACCCAATCCTTCTTGCATCTCTTGATAGTGAGTATACTTCTCTCTATGTTGATAGATAAGATTTTTCCATAGATCATCAAGACTCTGAACTGCTTCGTAAGCATCCTTAACTTCCTGTATATCCTCAGGGGGCAACTCAGGCAATCCATAATCCTCCATATCTTCATTAATGGAGTCAGGATTTAGTTTTGTTGCTGCTGCTGCAAGATCTGGTGATAAACCAGCAACCTCACCTGCATCTTCTAGGTTATCCACCTTTAAATTCGTATCTTCTGACATTTTATTCCTGATAAATGGTTTGTTTTAAGAACTCGTAAGACGAGGGTAAAGTCTCACAATATGATAGCATGTCTTCATGCCACTTGTCAATAATCTCCTCTGCGTTGGCGAGTGCTTGCTCGTCCTCCTCAGGTATTATTTCATTGCACATCCTTGATAAAGGTAGTGTCACTTTATTTATAGGATTAAATCCCATACCTGCTGCACAATATCTAGGTCCGTCATTGTACTCTATACTACCCAAGTCAGTTAGGAAGTCAAAGTTTATGTACTTATGTGAACCATAACGTAAGAATAGGTTGTCAGCACCTTTAAAGTCATAGTCTATGACCTCTGATGCAGTCTTCCAGAATGGTTCCTCACGTTCAGAGAAAGCATAGTGAGCAGCAACAAAGTTCTTATGACCCTCAATTTCATAGTTTGCTACCTGATTAATCATTTCTTTCTCTACCTTAGGTATGAACCCATTACGTCCTGATAGTGCATTACACAATCTAATCACCTGTTCATGGGTAACTAAGAGACCAGTAGACTCTAATGGTTCCACAAAACAATTAGATAAACCTATACCAATAACATTACCAACAAATGATTTCTCATGCTTACCCATCCTAAATGGTATGGTTCTATATGACACTGCGTCTGCCCTCTCCTTGCCCCTAGAGCGTACCAAATAGTCATACAACTCTACTTGTGCCTCATCCTCTGTAATAAAGTCACTGGAGTACACATACCCCAGTCCACCACGTTCCCACAATGGTACATCCCACACCCATCCATTATTTAATGCTGTGCAGTTAGTTGTGTTAGTAACTTCTCTTGATGGATCCTCATGTGGTACTGAAATAGATATTGCTTTGTCATTTAATAAGCAACCTCCATCATTATAATGGAATGACTCAAATGGTACACCCATTGCGTCACCCAATAGTAATGACTTAAACCCACTACAATCTACAAATAGATCAGCAGATAATCTCTTACCTCCATATATTATTGACTCAATATCACCATTTGGTTTCTGTTGCCAACCACTAACTACACCCTTAATATGTTTTACTCTCTTACATACATTATTCTTTAACCACTGTCCAAATTTAATAGCATCTATATGGTATGCAGTATCAGTCCATGGTGTCCAGTAGGTAGTATCATAGGTTAATTTATTATATTTGGTGAGGTGTGCTACAGGATTAAATGTAGTAGCAAATGTACCATTACCATATTTCTCTGGTTTAGTTGCATTGAGTACGAACCATGCCATCCATGGAACTTTACTCTCCATCTCATCTGGAGATCCAAAGGGATACAACCAACTCTCTCCTTTCTTCCAGAAGTCATTAAAACTAATAGCAGTCTTATATGTTGCACCTATGTCCTTCATCCAGTCTGAGTCTTTGAGTCCTAGCAATGCTATGAACCTACGAATCTGCTGTAGTGAGGACTCACCCACACCTATGACACCTTGATTTGGATCCTCAATAAGAGTCACATTGACATGAGGACACAATACATCCAATGCAGCAGCAGTCATCCAACCACTACTACCACCACCAACGATAACTACGTCTTTAACCCTCATAGATCTTCTTTCTTGTGTATTCGTATGACGAATCCATGTTCTTTGTCCAATCATACATGGTCTTCCTCCATTCGTCAAACGTATTATCTGCTTCATCTAAGTAATGCTCATCATAACCTTCAGACAAATTATTCATCAGACGCTTGAGATATAGAGTATGGTCACAAATAGGATTAAATCCCATACCTGCTGCTATATATCTGACACCATCATTGTGTGCAGGATCACCGATCCACTCATATGATACATGCTTCTCTGCTGAGTATTTGACAAATAGGTTATCTAATCCACCCTCTGTGAAATTATATGATATATCATCTGCTACTGTCTGCCAATACTTACCTTCCCTTCTACTGAAAGCATAGTGAGCAGATATAAATGTCATAAAACCATCTATCTCTAGGTCTGCCACTAGATTCATCATATCTATTTCTGCTCTATTAGTATACCCCTCTCTACCTGCTAGTGTTGTGCATAGTCTAGTAATTTGTTCATGTGTGGTCACTAGACCTGTTGCTTCTAATGGTTCTACGAAACAATTGGAGAGACCAATAGCACATACATTCTTTACCCATGACTTCTCATGCTTTCCATTCTTAAATGGAATAGTTCTCATGGATGCTTTGTCTGCTCTCTCCTTCCCTCTTGTCCGTACCAAATAATTATATAGTTCTTCCTCTGGTTTATCTGCAAAATCTTTTGAGTACACATACCCTACACCTGATCTATCCCACAAGGGTACATCCCATACCCATCCATTGTCTATGGCAGTACAGTTGGTACTGTTAGTTATCTCTTTAGATGGGTCTGAGTGGGGCATGTGACACGCTACAGCAGTGTCATTCAGTAGTGAACCCCCATCGTTATGGTGATATGAAATAAACTTACTACCACATGTCTGCTCCAATAATAGAGACTTAAATCCTGTGCAATCTACATATAAATCTGCCTCAAACTCTCTACCATCATCAGTATATGCTTTAGTGATATATCCACGGGCATCTTGGGCAAATCTGCCCACATTGCCAGTATGATATTTCAGTCCTCTAGGTAGGCAGTAGTTATCCTTTAACCAATGACCAAACTTAATTGCATCGAAATGATATGCACTATCTACCCATGGGTTCCACCACTTATCATCATCACTTAACTTATTATACTTAGCTAACGCACCTACACTATTAAAACACTCAGAAAATGTGCCCCTGTGATACTTCTCTGGTCTAGTTAAATTTAATGAGAACCATGACATCCACCCATGTGGTAGTGTCTTTAATACTCTCTCAGCACTACCGAATGGATAATCCCATGTCTCACCTTTCTGATAGAAATCATTAAATCTGATGTTCACCTTATAGGTAGCACCAGTGTCTTTCATCCACTGTTCATCCTTAAGGTCCAATAACTTAAAAAACTCGTTGATCTGTCCGAGAGTAGATTCACCGACACCACTGGTGGGTACGTCGGGACTCTCGATCAACGAGGTTTTAATGTGTGGGCATAATTTTAGGAGTGCTGCAGCAGTCATCCAACCAGCAGTTCCACCCCCAACAATGAGGACATTACGAATTTTCATAATAAAGTAATAGGTTTACTAAAGGTTATTCAGCGAACTCAGCGAGTTTAAACTCCTTGCGAACGTCAACATCCATTTCCTCTGGAGTATTCCATGCTGGCATCTTATCATCATGTGGGAATGGTTGATCTGGTTCTTCTGCCACTGTCTCCTTAATAGTTTTATTAGGATCAGCAGGATCAACTACTTCTATCTCTTTCCATGTGATAGGACGTGCATTTTCCTTTACACCCTTAACGTGTGTATAGAACTCTCCTTTCTTTGCATTGTCTCCAAAGAGACCTGCATCTATATCATTCCAGAGTCTACCTAACTGTACACCTGGTTCGCCATAGGCGATAAGTTTCTCGTTAAGTGGATCTGTGTATAGGAAATCGGGTACCCATTCTCCTAACATCAATCTCCATTCGATGTCTATCTCGTCAGGTGCATCAATCCACTTAAGTGAAGATCCTGGACCTGTGTAGACTTCGAACTCTTCGCCTTTCTCGACGATATCGGTGATAAAACCGTCTGATCTAACTAAACAACTTTTCATTTTAATCGAATTCGTAAACTACTACAATACCCTGACGACCATCGCCACCTCTCTCACCGTTTCTTCCAGATGAACCACCGCAACCATATGCTGCGTGAGATCTGTAACGCTGAGCCCATTGCTGTCTCCTGTGGGTAGTAGGAGACGAACCGCCCCAGAAACTATGTCCACCATGTCCTAAACCTGGTGGGTTTCTGTGTGCTTGACCCGAACCACCGTAGATTCTAACAGAACCTTGGTTAGGGTTACCACCTAGTGATCCTTCATGTTGTTGGTTCCTGTTAGCACCTTGTCCACCACCTGATGAACAATAGTTACCAAAGGATGAAGTACCACCATTACCACCACGAGACTGATAATTGGTACCACCACCCCCGCCACCAACAGAGACGGAAATGGAGTTAATGTTTTCTACATTAACAATACTTTCAGTATGTGCACCTGCGGATCCAGATTCACCATAACCTGATCCACCACCACCACCTGCAGTGCACATCACCCAGATACGTTTGATACCTGATGGTTTATTCCATGTGGAACCTGAGTTATATACACTGATTGATTTTGGTCCACCACCTGATTCGATCTGACCCCATGACATCGACGATCCGTTAGTGGTAAGAAACTTACCTGACTGACCCGATACTGATGGGATAACCTGTGATGAAGAACCTGATATGGTTCCATTAATGTTTATGTTGGATACGGTTAGAGTACCATTCACTGTAATAGAACCAGAACTGAGGTCTAAACCACCAGAACCAGAAAGGTCTCTAATTGCCGATACTTTGAGGGTACTCATTGATTACTCTGTCTCCTTCTTTGTTATTTATATCAGTTAAATTCGTAGACAACTATGATGCCCTGACGACCATCACCACCCCTTTCAGGGTTCTTACCTGATGAACCACCTGCACCGTATGCAGCATGGCTACGGTATCTTTGTGCCCACTGTTGTCTTCTGTGGGTTGTTGGTGATGCACCACCCCAGAAACTATCACCACCATGACCTAGACCTGGTGGGTTTCTATGTCCTTGACCTGAACCACCATAGATTCTAACTGAACCTTGATTAGGGTTACCACCTAATGATCCTTCATGCTGTTGGTTACGGTTTGCACCTTGACCTCCACCTGATGAGCAGTAATTACCAAAGGAACTAGTTCCTCCGTTACCACCACGAGACTGATAATTGGTTCCACCGCCTCCACCTCCAACTGATACAGAGATAGAGTTAATGTTTTCTACATCAACGAATGATTCTGTGTGTGCACCTGCAGATCCAGATTCACCATAACCTGAACCACCTCCTCCTCCACCAGTACATTTAACCCAAATACGTCTGATGCCACCTGGTTTATTCCAAGTAGAACTTGAGTTATATACTGATATAGAGGATGGTGCTCCTCCACCACCATCAACAGTATTCCATGATATTGTTGATCCATTAGTGTAGAGAAACTCACCTGCTTGACCACTTTGTGACGGGATAATATATCCCGAAGATCCACTTACGGTTCCGTTAATAACCAATTTAGCAACAGTCAACGTGCCATTAGCAGTGATCGCTCCACCAGAGAACGACATACCGCCTTGGTTAGATAAATCCTTTACTTGTGCGACATTTAATCTAGTCATTGGTTATGAATTCTCCTTCCTTTTATTTAGCTGGGTTTGTGTAGACATAATTAATCGTATGAACGGTTGTGTCCAAATACCTTCCAGTTTGATCCATCAACATAGAAGAAGAACTCAACTAAATCCCAACCATTACTTGTACCTGGGTTGGATGCATAGTATTTGTCAGTAGAATTACCATTTATTAGGACATTGGTAATGTGACCACTACCATTCTGTTGACGAACAAGTACCTGTGCAGTATATATAAATCCACCAACGTTAGGTACGTTGTTAAAGTTAATGGTAAAGTTACCATTATAACCTGAAGGGTTAGTAGTAATAAAATATGTTGCTTGACTATGATCTACAGTTACAGAACCACCCTTACCAAATGCTATGAAATTCGCTTTTGTTTGTCCAAACTCTAATGTAGAACCTGGAACCATTCTTAAGTGTTCGTTGATACCAACGTTGTTAAAATATCTGTATGCTGCAAGGTTCTCGTCAGGACCAATAATTGTCCATGTAGCACCGTTCTCAATTGTGACAGTGTAACCGTTTGATATAGTAATAGGAGCAGCAGTGAAACCGTTTGTAAATTCTACACCACCGTTAGCTGTTGGACCTATCGTTAAGTTTTCTGATATGGTTGTTCCATTTGTCCTGATGATAGATTTCTCACCAATTGACGGACCACCACCACCGACACTATCCCAACCAGGACCACCAGATACATCTTGTTTCCATATCTGTGCTTCGTCTTCTGTAGAGTTATATACTAAGGTTCCATACGCAGGAGTACCAAGTGCATTAACTGCTGCTTGGTTAAGTTCTGGCAGATTGATTTGCTCTGTAACAGTTAGAGCAGTAACAATTGCCCTAGTTGCAGCATCAATCTGATTTCCAATAATCTTTGTTGACATAATTCCCTAGTGAAACTTAGATAACAAGTTCACGAATCTGAATAACGTCACCAGTTGCAGGTGGAGAAGATATACTAAAGTCAACAGCATTACCTGTTACTGTATAGTCTACGCCAGGAACTTGAGCGACACCATTTAGAAATACTAAAAGTGAGTAAGCAGTGTGTCCAGCAGAAATATTAAACGTCTGAGTTGCACCATTACCATTGTATGTAACACCGTTATTGCTATTTGCAATACCAGTTGCTAAAGAGTATTTATCTGCACAACCATATTTACCAGTAACATCCAAGTCACCAGAAATATAGGTGTTACCACCAATCTTCATCCTGTTGGATGCGTCAGGTGACATACCAATACCATAATGTGTTACACCACTGTATCTGTTAGATGTAATAGGTGTAGTATCACTCAATCCAATCTTGTACCATACACCAGTATCATACACCCATCCGAGTGATTGACCAGGTGCCCAGTCAATGTTATAACAAATGTCACCATTGTTAAAAGCTAACCCTGACTGTAGATCTGGTAGTCCATTCAGTTCTTCTGCTAGGAAGGTCTGTTTAAGAACTGTACCATCAGTGTTAGAGTAAGTGTACTTAAGTGACTGTATTCATCTGATGATGTTACTTTCTTCTGGAAGGTAACAGGACCAGAGAATACTGATTCTAACTGGTTAGATGCACCACCAATTACGGTTAGTTTATCAGTAAGAACCAATTCGGAGAACGTCTCAATGGTCGTGTCCTCCTCACCCAACACGTTAAGTTGAGCAATATCTTCGTTAGTGATCTGACCTGTAACTGGGTTAATAACCTGGTTACCAACGAACAGTTCACCATCACTGTTAACACCAGAGTAGTATGCCACACCTGCTGCTTCCTTAAGTGACTGTGATAGTCTCACCTGTTGTGGTGATAACACCTCAACCTGTGTAGATGGGAACGCTGTACTGTAGTTACCTGGACCAAATCCAAGATACTCAAACGTGTGACCTGATGCTCTAAGAATTGAGTACCTTCGTAACTCAACCTGTAGAGGTTGTACCGACTGGTCTGGATTTAGTTTCAGTGCTATCTTTCTTTCTTCTTCATCACCTAAACGTGCAGTAACAACTATACTATTCAGTACGTTAGATGTAGTGTTATATCCTAAGTTATTTTCAGTCTCTAACAATATAAACTGTGTAGTTTCCTTCGTAATAGATAACTGTTTGTTCTCATTAGGAGTTGGAGTAGCACCATCAGTGGTCTTAACCACACCCAACACTTCATTATCAGCAATGGAAACTGCAGGTGCAGGGTCAGCAACTGGGTTATCTCTGTCAAATGCAGGATAGATGTCCACGGTCTGCTGTGAGAATGCGAAGTCATCAAAGTTTGATGTTGCAGGTGATACTGACGCTGATAGTAGAGTCAAATAGTATATACCATCCTGTACACCTCGAATAAACTCTTGGAATGTTTCTACATCATAGATGTAATATGTCTTACTATATGCTGGTGAGTTTGTTTCTGATGATCTGGGCTGAAGAACGAAACCAGTGATAGGTGGTCTTGGTATAGGGAACGCATCCTTATCTAAGATATACCTAAATCTATATGTTCTGTCATTAAGGTCA
>Ga0209404_10001652_pt1 | contig 14698 bp, 13 predicted proteins | sample TroAtlMetagenome_2_FD_187447 | JGI IMG/M metagenome (GOLD analysis project Ga0209404, IMG submission 187447) | Marine eukaryotic phytoplankton communities from Atlantic Ocean - Tropical Atlantic ANT8 Metagenome (SPAdes) (version 2) | ecosystem: Environmental > Aquatic > Marine > Oceanic...
CAGTGATCTATGGCTAGTTGACTACCACCTAGACAACCAATTCACCTCGTCAGATCTACTGGAGTACTGCGACGGGGTCCTAACCCTACAAGGAGAGGCTGATGTTTGGCCTCCAAACCGCTCGAAATTTGCGGGATTTATCCCAGCCTTTCTAGGCCAGTGGGGAGGGGTGATGAGTGGTCTTCGCAGTGGAGCGCTGTTTAGCTCTGTACTTGTGGGGGCTGGGGTGTTCGTCTGGGCTAGACTATTGGGAGGGCGGGTTGCTGCATGGGCGGCAATTGGAGCGGCGCTAACACTGGGACCAATGACCCACCTCCCTAGGATGCTCTCTTTCTATCCCGAGATAACAGCCGTGCTGACATGGGCCGCGGTAGCTTCTGTTTGGTTTGTGCTGCGCCCAAGTATAAAGTCAGCGCTCTGGGCAGGTATTGGGCTGGGGCTTTGTTGTCTTATCGATGCGAGGGGGCTGCCCTATGCCGCCCTGTTTGGGTTTGGGCTAGTCTGCTGGATTATTTTTAGCCTCCGAAGAGAGGCTCTACGGCCACTGCTTGTCATGCTAATCCCCCTGATAATCTCGTGGCCTTTAGGGCAGTTGGCGTACTCGTCACAGATGGGCTCGTTAGAGGCTCAGTTGGACATGAGGCCGCTTGAGTCTGCACTACAGCTATCCCAAGGAGAAGAGGCCGTGTTGCCGCCTATAGGGGAGGTAAGCTCAGATCGTTCGCCGCTTGTGTGGGGAAGGACTAGCTTATTAGATCTTCCAGCAGCAATTGGAGGGCTCGCCAATTCGTGGCCAGAGACGGCCGATTTAGAGCGAGAAGGAGGCCTCTTCACCCTTGAGACCCGAGTCCGTCCGTGGCTACCGTTAGTAATCTTTGTCCTGCCTGTGGCCTTCTGGTTAGTTTGGATAAATCTGAAAACGAAGGGGGTTGTAGCCCTTGGGCTCTCCATATTGCCAACCGTGGTAGCAGCGCCTTTGGTATTAATGGTCTTGATACCCACCTCTGACGCACCCTCACGCTTCATTACAATGCTTATGCCTCCATTGGCTGTATGTATGGGGCTAGCGTTTGAGGGGTTAATGCGAACGGCCCCAAACGAGGGGCGCATCAACAGCAGCACGACCGTGCGTAACGCAACCTTGGGGCTTGTTCTACTGGGAGTAGTGTCCGGCTGGGCCCCAACCGCCCTAGCACCCGATGCAGCCTGGAGAGGCCCGTGGCGCGCTGTCGCTGAGCATGATCGAATAGCCCACAGAGTATCGGAGGGAGACTACCTAGAACAGGGGGCTATGGGGGCTGAATGCCTGAGAGCGCTTGGGGGGGAATAGATCAGTTTTGATTGATAGCGGCGGGTGGTCCCGTAATTTATGCGATACTGTCTGTTCTTGGACTGATCTCTCTCACTATTTTAACGGGTTCTGGCAGCTCTAGGTCAGAAGAGACGGAGACAGAGACAGAAACCCCACCTTCAGATGGCGATGCAAATGAGCCTGCAGCGGCTGCCGAGCCTGCGGCAGAAGAGGCACCTCAAAGAGATATCAAAAAGATCCTTAATTTGGTCTTTACTGTCATAGTTGTATGCATACTCGCATACACCATGCTCTCGAATTAGCGATATAGATCTCAGACGCTCTACGCACTAACGAGTGCCATACTACATCTTAGACTGGTTGTTACCGCTACTGTTGGTTGGGTGGATTTTGTTGGCTGCTTTTTCGAGTAGTCGGTATATCAAGGACTTGATTTTCTTCTTCAACATGCTCTTGGCCTCGCCTTCTATTATCAATACTCAGTAACAATGTATCGCGTGTTCGCTAAATTAGCCCCAACACGAGGTACGAATCAGATTCATACAAACCTTATGATTTATTACTCTGAAAAGTAAGCTGTTTAGAGATCGTCGATGACTATAGGTATACTGACCTGGGTATGATTCTAGGAAAGTATGGATGCATAAATAATGGTCAGAATAACAAAGTATTTCAAGAAAAACAGGTCTCTATCTTTCGCTATCGCATCTACATTAACGATGATTTTATACACAAAATTCATCTTTGTTCATTTCAGTAAAGGCTTCACTCTAGATGTTGGTTCAAATTCACTAGGGCTCTCTTTTTCTTACACTATAGATATGGTTCAGAATTTCTTTGAAGCAAGGACTAGAGAGCAACTTCTCTCTTACAACCAATTCCTTCAAATTTGGGACGCACTTTTCGCAGTTGTTTATACTTTAATGTACGCATCTTGGATTATGTACTTCTTTAAAAACAAGCGTCTGTTTTTGATAATTCCTATTCTTTGTATGATTGCCGATTGGGCAGAGAATTACGTTGAATCATTGATGCTAGAAACATACTTAAACTCAAGTCCAATATCCGAAACATTGGTGTCATTGGGATCTGGAATAAACTCGTTTAAATGGTCATTATTCAGTCTTACTTACTTGATAATACTCATTGGAATCGCGAGTAAATTAAAAACATTTCTAACAAAACCTAAACTGAATTAAGGCTCAAATCGTTTATTTATTCAAGCCCCTTAATCCACAACACTAACAGCCTATTCTAGCTCCTCTGGAAGCACCTCGGCGTACACGAAAGGTATCGCACGGTAGACTAGGTAGTCGCCTTCTTCACCCTCCAAGCCCATTCTCCAGACCTCTTCGCCCAAGAGATCCAGCTCAATTATCTCTAGAGGAGCATCGCTACGCCTCGTACCACCTGCAGCGATAACTGTGCCCCCATCCTCCAAGCTACGGGCGCTGCCCATGGACTTGTACCCATGGTCTAAACCATAAGCCCACACCAGCTCCGCCTCAAAATTTTCAGTGTCCAACATGTAGCGAGCGACGCGACTTGGTACTACCGCTTGTTGAATATTTCCATTGTCAAACACCATGATCGAACCGTCTGCTTGAAGCGTAGCGTCATGCTGACCCTTGAACCAATCCTCACCAGCAAGGCTAAAGTCACCACCACGACCCAGCCGCCAGACCACCTCACCAGTCTTGTGATCGACCAGAAGCACCCAGCTCTGGTTCCGCACACTGATCAAGAGTTGATCCGTCTCCTCTAAATATTCCACGCTGTTCACGTGGGACCACTCCAGTTTTCCATCCTTAAAAATTAGGCCTTCTGGCATTCGGTTCACGTCCAAGTGTTCCGAAATGTCCCATGACCACACGATCTCACCCGCTGGGTTCACCTCTCTAAGGACATCCCAAGCAAATAAAAACTCGCCCCAGAGGTCTAGATTTCGAAGCTCTTGTTTGTACTCCACAACGATCACGTTGCCGTTAGGCAACAACGCAACATCGTGGTTTGGATTAAACGAAAGCCCAATCTGAGAAACAGTCTCGCCATACCCATTAACGAACCGAACCAAACGCTCTGAACGATATACAAATAGATTATCCCCAACGGCCTCTATAGCTGCCCCAGAGACTGGAGGGTGTTCGCCTGTATCGAGTGCCCAGACAACCTCTCCTCGGCGATCCACACCCCAAAAATATCGGTCTGATTCAAATTCCTGAGAGTTAAACGCCCCAAACAAGAACATGCCGCCATTGGGTGTTTCGTCCGAACCCTCACCCAGAACAACCGGCAGTTCAAATTCCAAATCAGTGGTTTGGAACTCTATAACTTCCGACTGATCTTGCTCTCCCTCCAAATCCACATGAACCACTAGGTAGCTGTTCTGCCCAGCAACCAATCCGATAAGAGGCAATTGCTCCTCTACAGTCTGTGGGGCAAACTCGCGCTCAAAACGAAGACCATCCTCCTGCCAATATTCGAACCGAACCTCTGCTGGTTCCCGCAGGCTCACAGTTACCCGACGTGTCAGCGGGCTTCTCTCTGGGGTCTCCAAGACAACAGACAGGAGTAACGGCTCATAAACTGGGTCGGAGCTGTCATTACCTGTGTCCGAGCTGTCATCACCCGAAAAAGAACAGGCTATCGTCCCCATAGAAATGGCGAAACAGATGTAGATTGCGCTGGTGCGCGACATCGCCAAAAACCTATTCATGTGCGGTGACCTCTTGGGGTGATGGCGTCGGTGAAACGCTACCACAAAGGGGGGTTAGGCTCAAGCATCAAGAAATGAGTCGAACCCGAAAAGACGTAGTGTGGTAGCAATAAGAACAACACCTGCCACGAGAACTAAATGAAGCCTATCACTAATTTACTTTGTCTCAAAACCCTGTATATATACAGCTTATTTGCATCTTGTTTCTTTATGGGGAGCCCTGCTTGGGCCCAAGAGTCTGAGCCTCAAGCATTAGATAGAGACTACTGCGATAGCATCGAACTTGGTCACCCTGACTTAGATCGCTGCGAGGCCTTTCTAGAGGAGCTGGTTGCTGAGGAAGAGCTTGCTTTAGGAGAATCGATGTACATGGAAACTCAGGCTGAGGGAGAGCTATTGAATCAGATGGTAGCGGAGTCGCGTTTGATTGCTGCTGAGCGCCGTGCTGATGGCATCGTGTACTCTCGTCCTGAAACTCAGACTCGCTGGAACGCAGGCTCAGTTATCATCACAGGTGCCGGCGCATCCGTTGGGGCTTTTGGTGGGCTCTTCTTCGGGGGGCTCTTGACTTTTGACTATAATGGAGGGAGTTCGGGGGATGGCATTGTATGGGTATGTACAACGGTCGCGGGTGGTCTAGTTGGCGGGCTTGTTGGTAGAGGCATTAGCAATTTGATCTGGGATTACGACGAAGACGACGATACAAGAGCTGCCCAATTCTACGTAGCCCCGTACCTACGCGAGGACGCTTCGGGGTTGACCTTTTCTAGTCGGTTTTGAGAATCTCCGTGAAGCAGGCTATCTAATTGAGAACCTAGACTGGTTGTCTGCAAGGACAACTACTTCATATTTAAGCAATGCCAACAACAAAAACGTTTGAAAGATTTCTGCAGCGGGCTGATTATTCACTCATGGATTCACTTAATGCAGATCGAGAGGCGACGGATGATGGTCATGATCACTCGCCCCGCGAAGTATTGTCCGGTCACTACGTCCCAGTGACCCCCACAGCAATTCCAGACATGGAATACATCGCACACAGCAAAACATTGTTTACGGAGTTGGGCTTGAGTCAAGACCTTGCTCTTGACAAAAAATTCGAGCGTTTGTTTTCAGGCGACATAACCGTGGCACAGAAACCAATGCGGTCAGTTGGTTGGGCGACCGGCTATGCCCTGTCGATCTACGGAACCGAATACATACAGCAATGTCCCTTTGGGACCGGAAATGGCTACGGTGATGGTCGAGCAATTTCAGTGTTTGAGGGCCTCTTCGAGGGCAAACGCTGGGAGATGCAATTAAAGGGGGCGGGCCGGACTCCATACTGTCGTGGTGCCGACGGCCGCGCTGTCCTTCGTTCCAGTGTTCGAGAATTTCTAGCGCAGGAGTATATGCATGCGCTGGGTGTTTCGACCTCGCGCTCTTTAACGCTCTATGTCTCAAAATCAGAGATAGTTCGTAGACCCTGGTATTCAGAGAACTCAAGCTCCATCAATCCAAACATCCTGGTTGACAATCCTACAGCGATCACAACACGAGTCGCTCCATCCTTTATACGCGTAGGGCAGCTTGAGCTGTTCGCCCGACGCGCAAGGAGCAATACCCACCCGGATGCGTTTCAAGAGCTGCATTTAATTGTGAAGCATCTGATCGAACGCAACTACAAGGAGGATATTGATCCGAATCTTACCTTCGCTGATCAAGTAGTGGAACTGGCTGCTTTGTTTCGAGAGCGCCTTACTACACTTGTCGCCAATTGGATTCGCGTTGGTTACTGCCAAGCAAATTTCAATAGTGACAACTGCGCTGCGGGTGGTTTCACACTCGATTATGGCCCCTTTGGATTCTGCGAATTGTTCAATCCTCGATTTCAACCATGGACAGGAGGCGGTGAACATTTCTCCTTCTTCAACCAACCCGCTGCGGCCGAAGCGAACTATCATATGTTCTGGGCGGCACTCCGACCTCTTATAAAGGACAACGAGAAGGCTCTCAAAAGACTAGATAATATACGAGACGGCTTCGCCGACACAATGAGTCGGGAGTTTGAGGGCGTGTGGGCAAAGAAGCTTGGCCTGATTGAATATGACGATGCTCTGGTGAGAGATCTGCTGCAACTCATGCTCGCATCCAAAGCTGACTACACTATGTTTTTTCGAAAGCTGTCCCACATTCCAGAGCAAATCGACACCTTAAAAGAGAGTTTCTATACTCCCTGTTCAGACCAAGTTGATGAGCAGTTGAGTAGCTGGCTTCAACGGTGGCGCACACGAATTTCTAGCGAAGGCGATCTTAGAGTGACATCCACATCGATGAAAAGCATCAACCCCAAGTACGCTTGGCGCGAATGGTTAATAGCCCCCGCTTACAAAAAAGCAGAGCAAGGTGATTACAGCCTCGTCAGAGAACTACAATCGGTGCTCAGCAATCCCTATGAAGAGCAGTCACCAGAAGTGGAGGCGAAATACGACCGACTAAAACCAAAGGAGTTTTTTCAAGTCGGAGGCATATCCCACTACAGCTGTTCGTCGTGAGGGGTACCTCTTTTACAGCATCGCTAACAACATCACAAAGAAAACAAGCAGTACCACTAGTAGGTTTGTGAGCATGGCGTAGCCTCGAGAGCTTACCATCCCGCCACTATCGGATGAGTCTATGGCTCCACGCATAAGACAATCTGCCGCCGCGCCTCGAAAGACTAGAACCGACAAAATTACACCATAAAACAAGGTTAGCAACGCTACCGCCATAGCTGGTCCAATCATACTAGGATCATCCATCTTCTGCAGCATCTGAACAAGCCCAACTAGCAATCCAACCAAACCTGCGCCTATCGCCAATTCTGACAAGCGACTGAACAAGATGTGGCCTTTTCGAGCCTCTGACTCCGCTAACTGTTCGGGGCCAAAATATGCCGAAAGTCCTTGGCGAATATCAGCTGCAGAATGTGAAGAAAAGAGACCTCCCACTATCAGACCCAAAACAATTAAGATGCTGGGCAGATTAAAAAACGTCCCTAAATTAGTACCCATAAGAATGCCAAAAAAGAGGGCGCTCATGAACAAGGCAAAGCCTAAGAGTTTTCCTAAACTCAGACCCTGTAAGCCAGAGGTGACCTCTGACGCAGGAAAAGCCCTATGTTCGCACTCAGATGCGGCAGGGGCAAAGACAAACTCTGCGAGTAAGAGTCCATAAAATTGCGTCAACAGAGCTACAGCCATCGCTGGGCCTATCGCAGTGGGATCTTCCAGATTCGAAAGCATCTGAACAAGCCCAATAAGCGCCCCAATAAAACCAGCGCCGATAGCTAGGTTTGAGAGTCGCTGAAAGACACGTTTTGCAGCCCCAGCCTTTTCGGGGTCTAAGGGTCCCTTGCTCCAAACCAAACGAAACGCAGCGCTAATATCCCGTGATCGAAACGAAAAAAGAGATCCCCCAACGACTATACCGAATACGACGAGGATCGAGTTCACATCTACAAAAACACTCAAGGGTGAGCCCATTAAAATCGCCCATAAAACCCAGCCGATGACCAACACCGATGAAATATATTTTCGCACGATTACACACTCCTACTAAATGATACACCAAAACACTAGCTCAACCAAAAAACCATTGCCTAAGACCCTCTCTTACTGATGAATTGGCTCCACTGAGATTACGCTTGGAAACAGACCAAGGTGAGGGGTCATGCCCCCTTCACAGCAATGGGTGACGCTGGGTAGGTAGTCCCAGGTGACATTAAAAGTCTGACCAATGTAAGTGTTTCTACACTCAGCCAGACCCCATGACGAGCAGCTGTCATCATTACATTGGGCCGCTGTCCCCATTCCACTTAGATCATTTCGACCATCGTCGAAATCCAGTCGTACTCCATCAACACTAAACGACATGTAATAATAATCGTGCATCTCCTCCCCATTAAAAACCATCTCGTAGGTGCCTGGCTGGATACCTGAGCTGACAAGATATGAGGATCTTTCTTGGGACGGTCGGCCGTCTATCGCTCTTACACCATCATCTGCAAAGGATATCGGTACTAGCGCCCCATTGGAGATCTGCTCTAAGAGCTCACTTGAATACAAGTTATTAGCCGACAAGCGACTTTTTTGACCGCAACCCATCGAGACAGAGACTGTTAGTAGTGCGGTTATGGCTAAAAAGACTGTGTGTCGTTTCATCTGCGGCGACCTTGTGGGTTAGGATAATTGCTAGGAAGCCTACCATAGATAGTTTTTGGAGAGTGACTGTGTGGTACACTACCACCAAACGCTTCCACGAGAGAGCTTATAATGACATTAGCACGCCACATATCCGTGCCTCGATCTCATAAAATTGTGCTGATGCTTGCGGGTCTCTGCCTCGTAATGAGCCCGAAGGTTCGGGCCCAAGAGCCCGATATCCTGCCAGAAGAACCAGCGGAGCTGATCAGGCGCAGCCCAAGCCCCGATAACCCCAATGCGCGGTTACAGACCGTTGTTGCAACATCAATGGGAACAGCTGGTGGCATTGTGGGTGGCTACGCCGTCGCAGTGGCTGGATGCCTTGGATCTGGAGGAGGAGGCGATTATGACCTCGACTGTATTGGAAGCCCTGTACACTTGGCCATTAGTGTTTTAGGGGGAGGTGCCGGCGGATATTATAGTTACAAGAACAATGGCACCGTTGTAACTATCGGTGGGAGCGTTTTGGGTGCCGTGGCGGGGACGCCAGCGGCGTTGTTCGTTGGCGACTCCAGATATTGGCAACTTGCTGTTCCTGTAGTGCTTCTGTCCGCAACTGCGGGTGGTTACCTCGGCTACCGGCTTTGGAGGGTACGCGAAGCCAGCGAAGCTAGTTACTCGCTATCGCCGTTCTGGGACCAAGAGAGGGCTGGACTAATGGTGTCTGGCGCAATGTAGCCTACCGTCGTTGGTGGAGGATGAAACTGCACCACTTGGCTCATCTACGGCTGGGTGTTACCTGTGATAAGGATTATTGAATCGATCTCCCGAGACGGAAGCCTACGTGGTCGAATGCCGCTGCTGGGTCATGACCGAAACGGATAGATACACGAAGGTGCCCAACCTGACTGCCCCAGTCTCCACCTCTTCTAGCACGTGCTGAGCCTGTAGATGAACCTTCTGGATCAGACGAAGGGGAGACAGAGTAATAGTTTGAGTCATACCAGTCCCACACCCACTCCCACACATTGCCGCTCATGTCGTAAAGGCCCCAGCCATTTGGATCCTTCTGGGCCACTGGGTTGGTGCTGTTTCCAGCGTTAGACAAATACCAAGCTAAATCATCCGCGACATTAGAGCCTGCATAGACATAATCGTCCGCTCCTGCTCTAGCCGCATACTCCCACTCCGCCTCTGTTGGCATACGATAACCATCGCAAGTATAGGGGTTATTGCTAGTGCTACAGGTGCCGTTTGAGCAGTCAAAACACTCGGTCAGGTTTTCAGAGACAGAGAGGGCGTTAGCGTACTCAGCCATCGCGTGCCATGTGAGGTTTTCAACGGGGCAGTCGTCACCACAACTTGATAAGGCGCTGGGGTTAGAGCCTATTACCGCTACATATTCAGCCTGTGTGACCTCGGTCTCACCTATAAAAAAGTCATGAGTAAGTGTGACAGAGTGAGCTGGGGACTCTCCATCCTCACATGCGTTTGTAGCAAGCTGAGCAGAGGTACAGCCCATATCGAATGTGCCTGCGGCAATAAAGATCATTGTACCGCCGCCTGGGTGGGTGATTGGACACAACAACATTGTAGAGTCATTATCATCACAGTCACCATCACACGTGGTGTAGCCGTCGCCGTCGAGGTCATCTCGCTCTAAGGTAGCGTCGCTGTCATCGCAGTCGTCTGCCGTTAGCCAGCCGTCGCAGTCGCCGTCCTCTGATATAGCCCCTAGGGTCTCATCATTGTCATCGCAGTCATCACCGAAAGCTACACCATCGTTATCCGCGTCTACTATGAGGGTGCCTGTGTCCGTGGTTTGAATCGATGTGTCGGTAGTTTGAGTGCCCGTGTCGTCGCCCCCATCGCTCTTTCCGCAACCAACAGTCAAAGCGACAGTAGAAAGGGCAATTATTGCAAAAGGAAAAGAGAGAAGTTTCATGTGCGGTGACCTCTTGGGGTGTGGGACTTGCTGGAAAGTCTAACACAAGCCAATTCGTGATCGGGGTCAACTTGGCTCAATATGACTACTGCTCAACAGTCGCTCAAAGGAGGGCTCCAGGCTAGTTATGGAGCGAACCGCCAAACCCAAAACAGCGCCAAAAATCAGGGTGTGGTAGTGTATAGAACAACACTTGCCACGGTACCCAAAAAATGAAGCCTATCACCCAATTGTTTTGTCTCAAAACACTCTATCTGCCGATTTTGTTAGTGCTTTGCTTCTGTCTAGGGAGCCCCGCTTGGGCCCAAGCGGCACAACCGCCACGGAGTGATTTCTTGGTTTACTGCCTTATCATAGAGGATGGCCACCCAGACGAAGCTCTTTGCGGGGAGTGGTTTGATTCGTTGACAGCAGAAGAACGGCATGCCTTCCAAGAATGGCGAGATCAAGAAGATTACTGGGTATGGAACTCTATGGTGGAGCGTGCGGAGTTGATCTCAGTAGAGAGAGGAGGAGCCCCAGTGAGTGCTGAAAGTAGAGTTCCCAGTGTCGCAGGGACGATCTTCATTACAGGTGCCGCTGTGTCCGCTGGGGCGGTCGGTGGGCTCGTAATTTATGTTGAAAACGACTGCGATTGGGAAGGTGGTTGCGACATGTCGCCGACGGCCCTGCTCCCGTTCGCTGGTGCTTTACTTGGCGGGGTGGTTGGTGTGGCTATTAGCCGCCAGATCTGGCATGACAACGACGATCCAAGAAATGCACCATTATCTGTCGCCCCATACCTGCACGAGAACGCTTCGGGGGTGATGTTCTCTGGGGGCTTTTAAGCCCTTTAATAGATAACGTCAGCTCTCGACGGAGACTTGCTGTCTTGGACAGTAAGCACTGCTGTAGTTCTGGTAATCAAGAACCCAGTATTGAGAAGTTATCTTCGTACATCGCCCAATGTTCATGAAGATCAGGTGGTTTAGGTATGGAAATATGATTTAGTTCTCTATTGCATAGCTGTGTTGCATTAGCGCTTCCAGAGGTACTATCTGTAGAGTTCTTCTGTGTGTAGCCTCAAGAACAACTGGGCAAGCCTTACCTTCTAAGTAAGCCTGATACCAGCTTCCAGCACACACACACCATTGATCGCCATGCTTTAGACCTGGAAATCCATGCTGCCTAGCTGGAGTGATTAGATCATTCCCCATTTCTTTTAGCAACTCTAGGAACTCGTTTGTTACTCTGGCACACACTGTGTGTACTCCAAAGTCGTTGTCGTCGGTGTTACAGCATCCGTCTCTGTACCACCCTGTTTTGGGTGATGTTGAACAGATGGCCAACGGTGTTCCTAATACATTTAATGATCTGATCTGGTTCTGAGTTTGATGTGTAGACACTTAAGACTCCTTCGTTAAAGTCGATATAAGACACTTAGCCCGATGCGCCATAGGCTCAAAGTGTAATTCCCGTTTCCAGGAGGCACTACAGGTGCATTAATCTCGTGAAGTGTGGGACTTACTGGAAAGTCTACCACAGATGGGTTCGTGATTGGGCCCAAGCGGCACAACCGCCACGGAGTGATTTCTTGGTTTACTGCCTTATCATAGAGGAGGGCCAGTGAGTATGAAGTAGGATTCAGATCAATCGTCTTCGCCCTCTTTCTCGCTGTACCACGTACCATTATCACACCACCAATAAAAACCGTCCTGGATACACAGAGTCTCTGTCCAACTTCCGGTACAAGGCTGCGAAGGATCAAAGTCTGGTTCGCATTCCTCTACCTCACCATCCCACTCGTCCTCTCCCTGGTCATCGCAGGCTCCGTAAGAGAAGAAGACCTCCCTTGAGCAATTAAAATACTCCGCTGCGTTCGCGTAGGCGTCCCCAGCAGGACGCTCGGCACATTCACCGCCTGGTGGAAGCCTCCACTCGCAGCCTGGTGTGTTCTCAGGACCATCTTCCCAACAGTCGAGCAACTCCTGGTAGTCCGAGGCCATGGAGCCGGGATTGCTGGGTGGCATAAACTGATCTGCATGGAGGCCATTGGCCCGGAAAAGCATGTCCGTTTCCATGCCCATCCGGTGGCAAGTCAGGCAGGCATTGCCCTCAATGTGGATCGTCCGCATATCCCTCGAGGCACCGCCGACGATGTAGTAAGGCGCATCGGCTGGCAATGTGGGCAGGACGGACTCGCTCGGATTCGAGGGCAAGCGGGCACTGTCGACCCAAGGGTGATGGACAAAGGGATCGTTCTGGTGACACTGGACACATTGCACATCGCCGGGCGGTACAAAAGCCTGGTCGAAAGCGGGGTCGTCGTAGCTCGGCAGGACACCCATGGCCCGGTTGTTCTCATCTCGGCTGACCCACTGTTCCTGGAGCCCCACATTGAGCTCAAAGAAGCAGGTAGCGCCCGATTCGTAGTTGTAGCCAATCAGCTGGGCGCCCGTGAAGAAAAACGAGACCTCACCCTGGTCGTTCACCATGCCTTCGTTGCGACAGAACTGCACCCAGACCACATCGGGCCGCTCCACACCCTCACGTGTACGCCCCATTAGGCGGTTGATGGTCGACCCCGGAAAGCACTCGCCTTCCTGTAAACTGGGCGCGTCGCAGGTGTAATTCGGCACCGGATCAGTCACCTCAACTCCGTCGACAGTGATCGGCAGGGTCACGCCAGCGGCACAGTCAAACTCTGGCGGCACCCCAAGCTCAGGCTCGCACATCGCCACGTATTCCAGCGCTGTCTTAGGCTGGCTCTGAGCAACCCCCTCTGGCTCACATTCCTGTGTCTTCTGAGCGCAACCAGACAGCAACCCGAAACACAGAAGAGAGGTGGACAGGGTGTAGCTGAGGATGCGCATTGAGAACTCCAGGGCTTGTGCTCGACCCCGTTCTCTAACATAGGCAACTAAAAAACAACAGCGCCCCTGCTGTTTTCGCTGCCGAAGAAGTTCCCCTGTAGATTACAAACGGCGTTCCACCAGACAATTAAAGCACATCTCATCACATTGAAATCCTTTCAACTCAAAAACCAGCAATGAGGAGAACTGTTGAGTAAGTCTTTAGTCCGTCACGTTGAGTGGATCAGGGACAGGTGTCGAGGTTGTCGTAGGTGTACACCGAGCCATAAATGGTGCACGACGCTATCAGGTCATCCACACTGTCTTGGCAAAGGGAATCGTTTCCGAAGATGTACAGGTCGTCACCAACTTCCGTGAGGCTAGACAGACCGTCGACGTTCGTTAGGGCAGCGTTGTAACGAATGTTAAGGTAGCCCGGCATTGAGACGATGCTAGACAGGCCGTCAACGTTCGTAAGGGCGGGGTTGGATTCGATGTCTAAGACTAATAAGTTGGTGAGGCTAGACAGGCCGTCGACGTTCGTAAGGGCGGCGTTGTTTCTTATGTACAGGTAGCCACCCACGTCGGTGAAGCTAGACAGGCCGTCAAGGTTCGTTAGCGCGGAGTTGTAACCGAGGTACAGGTAGCCACCCACGGTGGTGAGGCTAGACAGTCCCTCTACGTTCGTTAGGGCAGCGTTGGAAGAGATTTCCAGGTCACCCCAGACGGTGGTGAGGTTAGACAGACCGTCAAGGTTCGTTAGGGCGGCGTTATAGTAGATGGCCAGGTATCCAGTAATCGCTGCACAGTACTCGAGGGCGACCATCTGACTATCGGAATCAACCGTAACCTCGTAGTTCCCTACACAGGTAACATCGTCACCGCCGTCGCAGTCTTGGTCTATACCGTCGTCTAGGGTTTCGGGGGCTCCAGTGTAGATGTGGTGGTCGCTGTCGTTACAGTCATCGGCGGTTAGCCAGCCATCGCAGTCTCCATCCTCAGCAACTATCGTAGATTCGCTATCACCGTCATCACAGTCATCAGCGGTTAGCACACCGTCACAGTCCTCGTCCTCAGAAACAGCCCCAAGGGTCTCATCAAGGTCATCGCAGTCATACGCCGTTAGCGTGCCATCACAATCCTCGTCCTCAGAAACAGCCCCAAGGGTATTGTTATGGTCATCGCAGTCGAGCTCTACAGGGACGCCATCGAGATCGGCATCAATAATTGCAGTGCCAGTATCTGTTGTTTGAGTACCAGTATCGTCGCTAACCGACTTTGATCTGCAACCCATCATTATAGTGAGACTAGCTATAGCAATTATAGCAAGATTGAATGTGTGTCGTTTCATCTGCGTTGACCTCGACGGGTGTGGGACTTGCTGGAAAGTCTATCACAGGCACATCGGAATGCCCTTTCACTTTTTTGGGAGGAGCCTAAGTGGATTTCTGCTCTGTGGTAGTCAAGCACCCAGTATTGAGAAATTATCTTCGTACATCGCCCAATGTTCATGAAGATCAGGGCCCCAGTCGTTTGGTTTAGGACCAGGGCCTATCCAATCCTGAACGGCGCCAGCTGGTTGTCGTTGTGTCCCGTCTTTCTTGGGTTTGTTCATTACAGCCGAGATGTGAACTCGAAAAAGGTGCTCTGCAACCTCAACAGGAACTACGACGAAACGCCAATCTGTAGGTAATTCATCTTTGGATATTTGTGTTGCTGGCGGGGGTTTCT
>Ga0209404_10001655_pt1 | contig 14692 bp, 5 predicted proteins | sample TroAtlMetagenome_2_FD_187447 | JGI IMG/M metagenome (GOLD analysis project Ga0209404, IMG submission 187447) | Marine eukaryotic phytoplankton communities from Atlantic Ocean - Tropical Atlantic ANT8 Metagenome (SPAdes) (version 2) | ecosystem: Environmental > Aquatic > Marine > Oceanic | place...
TACAAATAGACCTTAATAGATATCGACACCCTGACGCATTTGATACTATAAGGAAAACTGACAGTGGTATTCAGAAGTTATATGATTTACATGATCATACTTTTGAATTTACTAATACATCTGGTGGTAAAATATATGTTGATGTAGTCTGGATGCTAGATTTCAATGATATACCACAGGTGTTCCAAGATTATATAACCGTCAGAGCCTCTAGGATCGCTTCTAACCGCATGGTAAACAACCCCGAAGCAGCAGAACTCATTGCAGCCGATGAAGCCCAAGCAAGGGCTGTAGCGTTGGAGCATGATACTGTTCAAGGTGATTACAATATCTTCAATAACCAAGAAGGTAGAACTAATGCTAGCACTGTTTACCGACCATATAAAGTTCTACAGAGAAGGTAATGCCAACAGTTAATCAACGTATTCCTAACTTTCTAGGGGGAGTATCACAACAACCCGACACAATTAAATTTCCTGGACAGGTAAGAGTATGTGATAATGCTGTGCCTGATGTCACTTTTGGATTAACCAAACGACCTGCAGGTGAGTTTGTGAAAAAACTTACTAATACTACTGCTGATGGGTATTGGTATGAAATAGTAAGAGATGGTGATCAGAAATATTTATTACAAATAACAGCAGCAAATACTTATTCAGGTACTAAACCTATAAGAATCTGGAATCTTTTAACTGGAGTTGAACAGACTCTTACTAATAGTGACGGTGATTCAGTATTTGATTATTTATTACAGTCAGGTACTACTGAACGGTATGCAACACAAACTATACAAGACTACACGATTATCACTAACCCTCAGAAAACGGTGGGTACCACTGGGACTGGTGATGTTCCTCTCAACAGTGGGGACTACTCTTTTGCTAGGTTAGATACTCTTCAATATAACACGGAGTATGTGTTATACACAGGTAGTACACCACCAACTCCTAATACTTATTATAGAGCAACTGCATTAAGTGTAACTAAGGTTTCTAACTCACCTTCTGGTAATACTGATACTGGTAATACTTGGGATGACTCTGATAAGGATAGTCCTTATACAGGTTTAACTCAATTCTCATTTAGTGATTCTAATTGTGAAAACCTTGAAGGGCATGTAACTGTTAATGGTGCTGCTTATGTAGAGAAGCAAAGGTATAACTGGGAAGGTGGTGCTACTGGTGAGATAGATAACGATGGTAATAAAAGTGGTACAACTACAGGTGACAGTACAGATTTTTTAGGATATACACAAATTTATAGAGTACGTTATGTGGCACAAGTCACATTAAAAGACGGTGGTATTATTAAAGAGACTACTGAATCAGCAGCTTTAGCAAAATCACATAGTATTACTATTGAAGGTGTTAACTATACAGTTAATGTAGATGCAGTTGAACCTGTTGAGACTTATGAAGGTGTGAGTGCTATAGCTTTCTATAAATCACCACGTAATCCTGATGAAGGTAGTCTTGGTATGACTAAAATCTTAAGGGGTTTATTTACAAGTGTTAATAGCAGTCTTGCTAATGTCACTGCTGAAATGATTGGTAGTGGTTTATATTTATACGGCTCCGCAGCTCCTACAGTAAACTTTTTAGGAGGTGCTGTAAGTGAACAAATAACTATTTTAGGTAATACTGCACAAGATGTTACTAGATTACCAGCTCAATGTAAACAAGGTTATGTTGTTCAAGTAGCGAATGATAGTAATACAGAATCTGATAATTATTATCTTAAATTTATAGCTGATAACGGTACACAAGGTTCTGGTAAATGGGAAGAGTGTTTAAGACCACATAACTTCTCATCAGGTAGTGATCCTGTAGTACTTGGTTTAGACCCTGCTACGATGCCACATGCTTTAATTAATAATCTTGATGATACATTTACTTTCAAAGTTTTAACTGAAGCAAATGCAGGGACGACTGATAATTACTGGAAAAATCGGGATGTAGGTGATGATGCAACAAACCCATTCCCTAGTTTTAAGGGTAAAAAAATACAAAAAATATTTTTCCATAGAAATAGATTAGGTTTTGTTGCAAATGAACAGGTTGTTTTAAGCCGTCCTGGGGATTACTTTAACTTTGGTATTGTATCAGCCATTACTATGACTGATGATAATCCTGTTGATATAACAGTATCAGATATTAAACCTGCATTTATTAATCATGTACTCCCAATACAAAAAGGGATAATGATGTTTAGTGATAATGGGCAGTTTTTATTATTTACAGAAAATGATGTTTTCAGTCCCGTAACAGCTAGAATAAAAAAAGTATCTAGTTATGAAACTGATGCTTCTTTACAACCTAGTGATTTAGGTACATCAGTTATGTTTACTTCTAATGTATCTGCATATACAAGAGCATATGAAGTTAGTATATTAGATGATGATATACCACCTAACGTGCTAGAACAAACTAGAGTAGTACCAGAGTATCTCCCTAAAGCTATCACAACGGTAAGTAATTCTACTTCATTAGGTATTGTTAGTTTTGGTGAGAAAAATTCATCTCAACTTTATCATTATAAATACTTTAATCTTGGAGAAAAGAGAGAACAGTCTGCTTGGTATAGTTGGACTTTAACAGGTACTCTTCAGCATATGGCTTACACTGCTGGTAGTTTCTATATAGTAACTAAACATGGTAGTGACTACATCTTATGTAGACATGAGTATGTAACGGATACTACAGCTACTAGAAGTTATACTTTAGGTGGTAGTGAAGCTAATGTAGGTTCACCTTTATACACAGCTAGATGGTTTGAACCTTGTCTAGATTGTATGGAAGTCCCGTCAGCTATCACATATACTGCACCTGGAGGTGCTAACATAGAGAAAACAGTTTTAACTTTATCCTATACTCCTACTGCTGCTACTAATTTTTATGCAGTTGGTCTAAATGGTACAAATGCAGGTATGGTTGTTAAAGCTGATTCTGTAGGTACCAATAGTGCTACCTTTAACGGTATTAATATGACTGGATGGGAAGTAGTTGTTGGCTATGGCTATACTAGTATATTAGAGTTACCTGATTATCACTTGATAATTGATGCTAATAAATATGATACAGATGGTTCTTTAAGAATCTCTGGTATGAACTTTGATTTAGGTGTATCTGGTCCTATGGAGTTTCACCTAATAGCTAAAAATTCTTATACAGATGCTAGTGGTACTGTAACACCTGAGTTTGATACTTACATTCAATATGAAGCAGGTATGAAAACTGGTTTAGCTAACTTTGGTGAACCACCTTCAGAATTAAATAAGTCTGTAAGAGTACCTATACAAAAGAAGAATACTAAATATAATTTACAAATAAAAGTACCAGACCCATTTTCCACCGCTTTAATCTCAGCTAGCTGGGACGGCAATTATAACCAAAGAAGACATGTACGAAGGTAAGTATATCCAACCCTGCACTCCAGAGTTAGCTCTAAGTGTGGGGTTGAACCTCCGCTGGGAAGATAAGCGTGAGGTAGAAGAAACAAGTGGTATGAGTGCTGCAGCAGGTGTAGTACAATCATATTTTAATTCCACAGATAATCAGTGTGTATTTTTTAAGGTTCCTAACGGCAAGGCAGCTGGAGTGGCAGGAGTCACTCCTGAAAATGCTGTATGGATGCTATGTACAGATGCTACAAATGAGTATCCACATACATTTATGAGGGAAGCTAAACGCTGGGTAGATTCTTTACCCAATCCTTATCTATGCAACTATGCAGATATGCGGAATGAAAGTCATATCAAATTATTGAAGTTTCTAGGTTTTAAATTTATTCGTTACTTTGTTTTCAATAAAGTCCCTCTTATAGAGTTTATAAAAATATGTGTACTACACTAGCAGTTGCTATTGCATTAGGTGCTGCCACTACTGCTACAGGTATAGCAACCCAAAACCAACAATGGAAAGCAGAAGTCGAGGCTGTTGATCGTTCTAACGCAATGGCTCGGCAGAAATATATTAATGACATACAAATATCCGCTTACAATGACCAACAAAAACTTAACATATATGAAGCTCAGTTAAAAGCTGACTCAGCTGCTGAACAAAATTACTACTTACAAACAGAAATAAATCAAGTTGAAGCTAACAGAGCATTATCAGCTGCAGATCAAGAATTTAGGGAGAAACTAAATGAACAGATGTTTAATAGTCAAGCTAATTTAGCTAAGGCTATACAGGCCCAAGGTACTGTATTAGCAAGTGGACAGGCTGCAGGACAATCAATGATGTTATCTTTAGATGAAGCTGAAAGATTCTATGGATTTGAACAGGCTCAGATTGATGCTACTGTGTTCGATGCTACTAAAGCTTACGGGATTAATAGATATGGCATTGATTTAGATCAATATTCCGCTGATACAGCAGCACTGAATAATATACAAAGAACCGCTTTAATGGCACCAGCTCCTTCATTCCAGACTATCAAACCTACTAAACAAAACCGTCCTGATAAACCTTCTGCACTTGGACCTATACTTAGTGGCCTAACTACTACATTCATGGCAGGCTCAATGATAGGTGGTAAGGGATTCTGGGGTGGTAAGTTTAGTTCGTGGTTCCCTAAAGGACCAGTACCAGCTGCAGGATACCCAATATCATAATAAACAATGCCCTATCAAAGAAGCACACAAGCCTCGGGATTCAGAAGACGTACAGCTCCAGATGAAAGCAAGCAGCTACGGCAATACGCTACAGCTCTGGACAATAACCGTAAAGAGAATGTTCAAGGTATGGAACGTCAAGGCGTTCAAATGACAAATGAGATGACACGCATAGATGCGTTGGCATCAAAAAAAGCTACTTACGAATTACAAAACCTAAGTAATTTTAGTAAAACTCTTAATAACTTTCTAAATACTGCTGCAGAAGAGGTTGTTAAACCTGTCTTTGACCAACAAATAGAAGATGGTGTTTCACTAGGAGTACGGTACCAACAAGGAGATCCTACTGCTATTGCTGAAATAGAAGCTAATGAAAAACAGCTTGAAGAAATTGAATCTAGAATTACAGAACAAGCTCTTAAAACAAGTCAAACTGAAGATGCAATAAGAGCACAATGGGAGAAAGAAGGTAAAACAGCTTCTTTAGAAGAGGAGTATCGTCTTCAAAACATTAAAAAACTAGGTTCTAACAGAGCACTTGGCTTTAGAAAAGGTATCCTAATGGAGTCAGCTACTGGCTGGGATGCTTATAGAGACACTTCTTTACTATATAATGAAAAGAATCCTAATTCGACAGAGAATATAGGTACTGAAGATGATCCAATTATAGTTGGGCATTATCATAAGTACACTGGTTTAGAGGGTATAGAGAAAAAGAAAGCTATTCTTGGTCATTTAACTAATAAATATGTAGTTGAAAAAGGTAAGCAGTCTGGTTTATCTAAGCATTATATACAGAAGTATTTAACAAACCCTATACTAGAACAAAACTCTAAATTCCAACAGAAAGAAGCACAGACAGCTAGACTAGAAGAAGCTTCTGCTGCTTCTGAGAATAACAAACGAGATATTAGTTTAGGTATTGATGCTGTTGATACTGATAAAGGTACGCTTTTTTTAAAAAATGTACAAAAGTTTATACTTACTGAACCTGCTAATCAACGTGGTATGAACACAGCAGGTAGTAAAGTAATTAATTCTAATGATTTATTAGTAGATACTATAGTTGACAAGATTGCTGAATTAGATATAGATACACAAGAAGAGGTACTTGATCTTTTAAAGGATTCTGAATTTGAAGTCCCTGGGATCACCAAAACAGGTGAGAAAGATACTTTACCTGGACTTTGGCCTACTAAGTTTAATATAGATGATATAAGATCTAAGGTATCAAAAGAAGCTGCTAGATTAGAAGGTGATAGAAGGACTATAGCTAAAAACGAAGCGTTAGGTGAACAAGCTAATATTTTAAAAGATTATTATTTGAATAGAAACCCAGATAACTATGACGCTGCGGTTGCTGTTATGCGGTCTAACCCAAAATATATAGGTGTTTTAGATCCTAAGTTTTTCATTGATATGGAGGCTCGTAGATTAGCTTTACCTTATAATGAAGAAACATCTAGAATTAAATTAAAAGAAATAAGAAAAGAATATGGTAACAACCCTATCCCAAATGATCACGCTATATTAAAAAAACTACACCCTACTGTTGTAGAAGAAGCTGAAGAAAAAGAGTGGATTGGACCAGACCTTTTTGCAGGTGATAATGAAGCTAAGGCTTCTCATAATGCTAATGTAAAAGCGTTATTAGCTGATGTTGAAAATCAGTTTAAACAAGATTATTCTGGTTTTAAATGGAGTGATGAAAATGACCAAGTTACTGCAGCTAATGGTTTGATAGAATCTACACTGAGAGAATACACAAATACTTATTGGACACTTGGGAGGCAAAACAATCCAGATTACCCTTTATCAAAAGCAGTTAGTCTTGCAAAAATCCAGTTAAAGAAAGAAATGAAAGCAGACTGGAATAACGAAGTACTTCCAGTTAAGCTTGAAGGTGGTGGAGAAGGTATAAGAGATGCTGTTTGGAAAATAGATGAAAATAAAGGTGGTTTTGATAATTCAGCACTTAACAAACAATATGAATTAACAGCAACTGCACCAACCGATGTACATGTTCGTAGAAACAATACAATTGATAAAACTCAAAAGCTGATAACTAATAGTTATGATGATGAAATATTCAGCCATCCAGATTACTCACCAGTTGTAAGCCTTGAAGACTTTGAATTAGATGACGGTAAAGTTAAACATATCTGGAGAGAATTTTCAAAGATAGATCCACTTAGTAGATCTGCTGAACTTCTTTATACAATACAAGCTCAGAAAACTCCTGGAGTTGAAGTACCTCAATGGGATGCTAAAACTCAGTTAGAGATAACTAAATGGGAATCTATACCTCCAGAGATTAAGAAACAATTAATAAGTGGTGATCGTATCTCAGGTGGACGTGCCTTACAAGAAATAGGTGTTTTAGATCTTGATACTACTATAAGTACAGCATTATCTCATAGTGAAGTTTGGGAAGATTTCAATATAACTGAAGATGAGTTACCTACTATTCTTAAATCTTTAGGTTTACAATCAATGAACTTAGAGGAAGTAAAAGCTAATCCTCAACTTTTGAAAAGTCTTTTTAAAAAGAAAATACTTAACATAACTGAACAGGTACAAGCTGTAACAACAGATCAAAACCAAGCTATTAGGATGATCTTTGCTGGTATTAAGTTTGGAGATATTAAAGAATGGAATAATCCATATACATTAGCTGCTTTGAATTCTTATTATAGTGGTGATGATTCTGCTTTAAAAAAACTTAACTCTACTTTTAACATGAATCCATATGAAGTTAAAGGTGTTGACATTCAAGCTAATGAAATAGGTATTGAAGAATCTTGGGATATTAATGTATTAGATCAAGAGTTAGGAGAATTAGAACAAGAAGTTCCTCCTAAAAGTTTATTAGTCGAAGATGGTTTCATACCAACTACACGGGCCAACCCAGAATACCAGAGATGGTCTGCTAGAGTACAATTATTGAACGATAAAAAAGTATTTATTAATGCAGAAATGAGTGGAGAAGTTTTACCACAAGATCAAGGTAGGATATTCAGTGCTGGTAAACGTATTGTAGGCGTAGATAGATACACAGACCTTCAGAATAAAGTTATTAATAAGTATCCAAATCTTAGAATAAATGATGCAGGTGTTATTATTGACCCAGCTGTAGGTAACAGACGTATAGGTACTAAGTTATTTGAAGCTAGAGATATGCTTCAAACTCTATTATTTAATGAAGTACGTGGTGGACAAACTGTTGACCAAAGTGACATCATAGATGAAGATGGGGTATTAGGGACTCCTTTATTAAAAGATGAGGACCAGTACCAAGTTGGTAGTGACTATGCGGGTAACTTTGAAGAAGGAGATTTAGTAGAAGTACGTGGTTACGGAAAAACTGGAGTAGGTGAAACTATTCAAATTAGAAAAGATGTAGCTGAACCTCTAGAAAACATGTTAGATGCAGCAGCTAAAGATGGTGTATTTTTAAACTTTAGTTCTCAAGAGAATTACGGTAGTGGTTACAGGACTAAAGAAGGTTCTGAAGAAGCTTTGAAAGGCGGTGGTCCAAACGCTGTAGCACAGCCTGGTTATTCAACACATAACTTAGGTGCAGGTGTAGATTTTAAGAGTTTAGATGAAAAATCTTTAACATGGCTCCAAGAAAACGGACCTAAATATGGTTTCTTTGGTTATTCCAAACATGGAAAAGGTATGGATAAAGAGGAAATGCTGTCTAAAAAAAGACCAACTGGACGTGTAGAGAAGTTACTTTCATTTAACCGTGGCCCATCTGCTAAAGAAACCTTTGAATATCATCATTGGGATTATAGACCTGATTTAATGGAGACTAATTAATGGAAGAAGAAGAATTACAACAACCTCTCACAAATGAAGTTGAAGAGGAACAATCTGATGACGAAAGATTGAGAAGATTGGATGAGCAAGCTCTACAATCTCTTGAAGAAAATGTACTGTTACAAGAACAGAACGCACAAATACAAGCTCAACAACAAAGCCAGCAGATTGGTGATCAAGGATTCTTACCAGATAATCCCGTTGAGTTAGTTAAAGAAACTGCTAAGGCAGCTTACGGTGGTGTTACAGATGCTGTTGAAAGTGTTGGTAGTACATTAGATCTAGTAGGAGATACTTATAAAACAGTGTCTCATAAAATACATGGTCTAGAACCTGATGCTGATTCTAATGTATTTGCAAGTGGTTATAAACCAGAACCTGTTAAGTTTTTAGATATACCTAGTAGGTATGAAGTTGAGAATGAATCTGGTTTAGGTAACTTAACTAGAGGATTAGTAGAATTTGGAGCTTTAATTTATGCAACTAAAGGAGTTGGTGCTGGTTTTAAACTAATTCCTGGAGTTACTAAAGCTGTACCTGTACTAGGTAGAGGAGCTGCAGCTAAGAGATTACTAGGTGCTAACTTATTAAAGTCTGCTAAAGCTAGTAAACTAGCACCTTTAAGTCATTTAGCTAACACAGCTAAAGGATCTAGGTTTATTAAGTTTATACCTAAAGGTGTTGGTATATTTGCTGAAGGTTCTGTAGCTGATTTAATATCATCTAGCTCAGACTATGGTAACATGGCTAACCTTGTCAATGAATATGCTCCTTGGTTCCCATTTGCTGAATGGTTATCAGTTGATCCTGATAAGGATAACCCTTGGACAGCTAGAATGAAAACTATTTTCGCTGGGGGTGGTTTAAATATAGCTGCTCACACTTTCATGGGTTTTGCTAGAGGTGCATGGGCATCTAGAAAAGCTAAACTAGAGGGTAAGACAGACGTTGAAGCTAATGAAATTGGTAATGTAAGGATGTCTGAGTCTATGAAAGCTGATATTGCAGCTGAGATAGAGACTCGTGTAGAGTTAGAAAAGCAAGATATAGAGGAAGGGCTTGGTGTTTCAGCTAATCCTAGAAGAGATTTCATACTTAGTAATCTAGATGAATCAGATTCTAAACTTTATCAAGACTTAACCGAGGGTAATTTACCTGATACTAGAGGTAATCAAGTTTACTTCCACGGTACAGGTCTTGTAGCGACAGCTAAAAAAGGTCTTAAAAAGGTAAAAGGTTTACAAGGTGAAACTCCTGTTACTAAAGGTGTAGGAGATAGGGTTTGGTATGATGAAAATATGTTTGGTAATGGTTTTTATACTACAGATGATATAAATGTAGCTATAAAAAACAGGAAGAAAGGTGAAGGTTTGGTTTGGGAACTAGATAAAGAAGGTGTTAATAGACCTGTTTATAGAGTTGAAGAGATTGAACCTGTAACTTTCTTACTAGCTGATCAAAAGATAAGTTTTACTAAAGCATATGATCCTGCTAAAGGGTTACGTCAACCGTCTAATGTAATCACTGATCCTGTTGAACAAGTCTTAAGGCAAATACAATGGGTGGATGAGTTTGATGAGGTTGATTATATATGGAAAGAAGCTGATGGTCCGTTGACTTATGGTGAGTTTATAGATAAGATTAAAGATAACCAGATGTATCCTAGAGAAGAAGTAACTATGTTGCTTGATCAGATACATGCTAAACTTCAAGAGATTGGTTATGGAGGTATTGAATACGGTTCTGAGATCAGTGGACGTAAACATAATGTTAGAGCTTACTGGGAACCTGAAACACAACTTAACATAACTAGAGCTGATGAATTTCCTGCTCAAAAAATTAAAGAGCTAGAAGATCTTGCAGACTCTAATGCAAATGCTAATGGTAATCCTTGGGTAGAAGAAAATAACTCTAGCTTTAATGATGTAGGTAAGACTAAGAAACCTACACCAGATCGTAATCCAAGTAAGTTTACTGAGAAGGAAAAAGCAGTTATACCTGACGAACCTACTAAATCAACGAAACAAAAAACTAAAGAAGTCTTGAAAGAGATGTCTGACAACAATAAGACTACAGGTAAGCCTGAGTCAGATCGTCAGTTATTCCGTGAAAGAGCACTTAGAAGATTAAGTTTTGGTATTCCTGAGTTAAGAAAGTTTATCTTAGAGATGTCTGAAACTATAGCTGATGAAGTCTTTAGTTCAACTAAGAATACTTATAACTGGAATGAGTTACAAGATGCTGTCTTGAAACAAGTTGATGAAATGTATTCTAGAATTGAAGAAGGTGGTTCAGATGCTTTAAGGTCTTATATAAAAGATAATGCTAAAGATAAAATTTTATGGATGCACGATGGTACTGAAATTGTTACAGGCAATGCTTCACAGGCTATTTCTTTACAGCTAGTTATAAACTCTTTAGCTAAACGAGCTTCGTTAACAGCTCAAGGTGCTGTAGAAACCATTAGCGATAAAGGTTTTAAAGAGTATTATGAAAATACTGATTTATTACGTCAAAGTAGAGATGTACAAAAATCTTTAGTTATAGCATTAACTGAATATAAAAAGATTAGTATGATGTATGGTCAAGGTTTGCAACAATTTAATATGACAAACCGTTTAATGCCAGCAGATCTTTCAAGAAATATAAAACGTAATCTTAAACAAATTGAACTTGAAGAAAAGCAGTTTGGTGAAGAGTTAGATAAGCTTATGTTTGAAGGTAAGCTTGGTGATAGAGAACAGCTTTTACAAATGTGGGCTATTACTAAAGGTGATATTCGTACTATGGCTGATCTTAGAGCTTACTTAGGTGCTAAGGTTGTAGGTGGTCGCTTTAAAGGTGCAGATATAAAAGGTCGTTGGAGACAAGAAGCAGCTGGAGCTTTCTATAATTCTATATTAAGTGGTATTAGTACTCCTATTAATGCTATTGTTAACACTGGTGTTATTGGATATCTACGTCCTTATCAAGCTTGGCTGGGTGCAGCTGTGCAAGGTAATAAAGAAGAAATGATTATAGCTGCTGCTGGTATAGATGCTATGGGTAAGTCTTTTGCTGAGTCTTTACAGATGTTTAAGCATAACTGGACTCAAGGTCTAAACCGTAAACCATTAACTTATCAAGGTAAGTTTGATGTACAAGCAGATATAAAAGAATGGAAACAGTTAGCTCCACAGATTGAAAGATATGGTACAGAGAATGAAAAACTAGCTTATTATTGGACAGATGTTTTAGTTGACTTTAACAACTCTCCTTGGGTGAGATACAGTCAAAACGCTATGGGGGCTGGTGACGCTTTTACTAGAACTCTTATTGGTCGTGTTGAGATGCGTATGAAAGCTGCCCGTAAAGCTATAGAAGATAATGTAGACTTAGATGATATACAGAAGGTAGCTAGAGATACTGAACAGAATTTCCGTGAACAGGTATTTAAACAAGATAAACATGGTATGTGGGTTGTTGGTGATGAAGCTGTTAAACAAGCAGGTGATGAAACAACTTTAACACAAGCTTTATCTGGTCAACTAGCATGGTTACAAGGTGCTAGAAATACTACAGGATTGAGATTCTTCTTCCCATTTGTTAGGACTGGTGTTAATGCTTTAGACTTAGCTCAACAGCATACTCCTGTGTTAGCACGTTTTCATGGTAAGTGGAAAGACTTAATGAATCCTAACTTAGACCCTGCTTATATACTTAAAAAGTATGGTATTCAACCTAAAGATATTCCACAAGCTCAAGCCTTGATGAAAGGTAGAGTAGCTTCTGGGCAAATTATGGTTGGACTTGCTTCTATGATGGCATTGTCTGGTAACTTAACAGGATCACTACCTGCTGATAAAGAAACTAGAGATCTATGGAAAATGCAAGGGGTTAAACCTTTTTCATTTAAAGTAGGTGATACTTATATTTCTTATCAGAAGATGGAACCGTTTAATACTATACTAGGTATGGTAGCAAACGTGATGAACTACCAGCATGTATTAGGAGAAGATTTAAGAGATGATTTCCTAAACAAAGCAATCTTTATGGGATCTGCTGTTATAGTAGATAAATCCATGTTAGCTGGTGTCTCTGATCTTGCTGAAGTATTTAATGCTCAAACTGGTTCAGGTACATTAGGACGTACTTTTGCTAAGTTTGCAAGAGCACAATTCCTCCCTTATGCTGGTTTAAGTTCTCAGTTAGGTAGTATTATAGATGCTAACCAAAAAGAAGCTAATACTGTATGGGAAACTATATTCCAACGTGATGTGTTTGCTAAGAAATTCTTAGCTCCAAAGTATGATATCTTGAGTAAAGATAGATCTGGAAAACCTTGGATGCCTTCAGATGGTAATCCAATGATGAAACTATTTAATACTATGAGTCCTTTCCCTATCTATTGGACAGATAAGGATGATTATGTCAAGATAGGTTTAAGAGGTATGAGTTTTAATATGCCTGAAATCTTAAGATCATGGAAAGGTGAGCAACTTACTTCTAGAGAAATATCTCAGTTACAACGTATTTTATCTCAAGGAGCTTTACGTTCTCGATTAGAAAAACTAATGAAACCTGGAGGAAAATGGGAGAAAAATTATCTCAATTTCAAAAAGGAAGGTTTTATGAAACGAGATGGTGTTAATGTAACAGATCAAGGTTTTTATTTACAAGTCCGTAAGATTTTCTTAGATGAAAAGAAAAAAGCCCTTACTATAATGAGATCTCAAAGTCCAGAATTGTACGATAGAGTACAGTTAAGGCAGCTTAAAAAGAGAGAAGGTAAGGCAAACGATCAAGAAACTATATCTAGATTACTCGCTCTTCCCAAATAGGCACCAATCCTATACACATTGATTATCAATGGCAGTTACAACTAAAAAAACATTTAATGCTGTAGGTAGTGGGGGTCAGTCATCAACGACTGTCTTCACTCCTGTCAGTATAGAACTGAATAACCAAGATGATTTAGATGTTTATGTTACTAAAGCTAGTGCTGGAATCAGTGCTAACAATAATCTACGGATTAAACACTATAGACAGAGCACAACTAGTAACTTAGATGCTAATCATGAACAAGTTAATGATACCACGGGTCTTTACTTTCCAGCATTGACCCATACAGGTGGTACAGAGACTTTAGAAAACTATACAATATCCACTGATAACGACACGATTACGTTTAATGCTGCTTTACCTGCAGGTGCAGTAGTTTCAATAGAACGTAGAACTAGGGATAGTTCTAGTAACTATACTAATTTTGTAGGTGGAAGTACTATTAGACATACAGATGTTAATAAAGCGTTTGATGAATCTAATTTTACAGCACAAGAAGGAAGGAATAAAGCATTTGAACTAGAAGGGAAGATATTTGGAGGAGAAGCCACCAGTACATCATTTATTACAAGTGATGAGATTGTAGATGGGACTATAGTAGATGCTGATATTAACGCTTCAGCACAGATAGCAGTTAATAAATTAGCTGATGGAAGTGCGAGACAAGTTTTACAAACAGCATCTAACGGTTCTGATGTTGAATGGACAAATAATATAGATGTTCCTGGGACTTTAGATGTTACAGGAGCTGCTGATTTTGATAGTACAGTTAAAGTAGATGGTACATTAAATGTTGTAAGTGCTGTCGATTTTGATAACAACTTAAATGTTGATGGAACATTAACTGTAGATGGTGTGTCCACATTAACTGGTAATGTTACTGTTGGAGGCACTGTAGATGGTAGAGACGTAGCTGCAGATGGTACGAAACTAGATACTATTGAATCTAATGCTACAGCTGATCAAAGTAATTCAGAAATAAGAACAGCAGTTGAAGCTGCCTCGGATAGTAATGTCTTTACTGACGCTGACCATAGCAAACTAAATGCAATAGAACCTAATGCTACTGCTGATCAAACAGCTAGTGAGATAAGAACTCTTGTAGAAGCTGCTACTGACTCTAATGTATTCACAGATGATGACCATTCTAAACTAAACGCTATAGAAACTAATGCTGATGTAACTGACGCTACTAACGTCAATGCAGCTGGTGCTGTGATGAACAGTGACTTAGCTACTAAAGGTACACTAGTAGTAGGTGATGGGTCTGGTGATCCTACAATCCTACCTGTCGGTACAAATAACCATGTATTAGTTGCTGATAGTAATGAAGCTAGTGGTGTTAAATGGTCTACAGTTTCGTCTGCTAGTGGTTTCAATAATGTTGTTGAAGATACAACACCACAACTAGGTGGAGCATTAGATGTACAA
>Ga0209404_10001658_pt1 | contig 14689 bp, 15 predicted proteins | sample TroAtlMetagenome_2_FD_187447 | JGI IMG/M metagenome (GOLD analysis project Ga0209404, IMG submission 187447) | Marine eukaryotic phytoplankton communities from Atlantic Ocean - Tropical Atlantic ANT8 Metagenome (SPAdes) (version 2) | ecosystem: Environmental > Aquatic > Marine > Oceanic...
CAATAATACCACCAAAATAATCAAATAAATTTATTGATTTTTCGGTATTATTTCCAATTTTCTGTATACCTAATTTTGGCTTTTCGTCTTATGTAATTTATCAATGCTTTAATTGCTGCCTCTCTTTTTTCCGCCTCGATAGTTGCAACGATTTCCTCACGAACCATGTTAAGAGGCACAACACTTTGTTCTTTTCGATCTAGCAAACGAATAATGTGCCAACCGATTTTTGTTTTAAAAGGTTCACTAATTTGACCTTTCTTCAATTGGTAAATTTTGTTGTAAAAAATCTTAGGAATTCGATTTTTCGTTAACCACCCCAAATCTCCAAAAGACTTCTTTGAATTAGGATCTTCAGAGTAATTTTTTACTAATTGATTAAAGTCTTCACCATTAATTGCGAGCCGATAAACCTCATCTATCTTATTTTGTAGATCGCTATAATCTTTATCAAGAATTGTAAAAAAAATTTGCTGAACCTTAAATCTATCAGGATTTAAAAAGGTCGCTCTATCTTTTTGATATCTTACATATATTTCCTCATCTGTAACCTCAATATATTTAGCAATTACTCTCTCAATCCATACTCTCTGCATCGATTGATTTTCAATAAATTCATCTAATTTTTGAACAGAGAAACCTTGGGTTAGAGCCGCCCTCTCATATTCTTTTGAACTTTCAAAACCTTTTCTAAACTTAATTAAAGCTTCATTAATTTGCTCATCATTTAACTTAGATGGGGTATGGTAGGAATGAAACCATATCAATTTATCAATTATCAAATTATTTAGACAAAGAGCTCTAATCTCATCTATTCTTGATTTTGATATCTTGCTTTGATTGATTCCATTTTTTATACAATATTGATTAGTGCGCCGTTCTAATTCTAAATTGTATATTGGGTGAGCATTGGCGGTAGCAACTATACCTTCCCGAATTGCAAGTTCTGCAGGACTCAGCGATTCCTCTTTCTGAAATTTCTCAAATGTTTTACTAATTGGGCCATTTAAGAAATGAAAATCCATGAGCACATAAACAATGCCAAAAAAATAAAACCAATGCCTTTTATGAAAACGGGGCACCATTTTTAAAATATCATTTCACTAATGCTTAATGAATAATAGAGAACAAAAAAAATTGCGATAATAAATCACATTAATTGTCTTTCTTTGACCAAATGCTGACTTGAGCAAGACTATACTGAAATTTTCGATAGTGCTCCAGTATAACAAAAGGCATATCTTTAACTTCAATAAGCGAAAGATCTTTGGTAAGAGCATCTTGCAACCATTCTATTGTTGAACTTTCTGGCCATTTTTCAGGCCGCGTAAATTCACCCAACCATGTGCATGGTGTTGTAATAACTAATCGTCCACCTTTATTCAATAACTCAGGCAATCTAAGCAATAATTTATCAGGATCCGGTAACCGACAAATTAAGTTAGCTGCGTGAATAGCATCAAAAGTTCCAATGTCCTTTGGTAAATTTAATGCATCGCCCACTTCGAATTTAATACGATCTGGAATTGAAGGCTCTGGCTTTTTAGCCAGAGCCTCAACGAAATCATTTCCCTCTTTATGAATTTGATAACTAAGACCTGAATTAAGCCTTAAATACTCGGCACTCTCAATAAATAGCTTAGAATTATCTATAGCAATAACTTCATCACAGAAAACCGATAATTCAAACGCAGATCTACCTACTGAACAACCAAGGTCCAAGGCCCTATGAAGTTTTACTGAACAATCAAAATTCTCATGAACAGTACGCACTGGAAAATCCAAATGAGAATTTTTGAATATACCAAAAGGGTTTATTTCAGAGCAACTACCATAATGAAAAAGTAGGTACTGATCTAAAAGGTTCTGTGTTTCGTACAAGTTCAACCCAAATCCTAATCTTTACTTTTTTAAGAGTTCAATGCCTCAATGAGATAATGACTCGGTTTAAAATGCTCAATTAATATTTCAGATTGACTACCTCTTTTCATGCGAACTTGGCTGATGTCAAAATTAGGCGTTTTGTGAGGCGCAAAAAGTATGTCATCATGAGTAGAATTACGATGAGTTTTAAACATATCTGGTGTGATATCACCGCCGAGATGATCATCCCTACCAGTCGCCAAGTGACACGTCCCCAATACCTTTTCGTCCTGAATGTCAGCACCAGATACTGGAAGAACTTGAGTTCCAAAACCAAGCTCTCCTAAAGTACCAGTTACTGGATCATCAAGTAATCTTCGGTTGTGCTCATCAATCGTTGTTTGCCTTCCTTCAATCAAAGTGCTTTTTTGGATATTTCGATCTTTAACGTCAAGCAATCCTAATGTTCCATCATGATATTTCATTGGAAATTGGCCAATAGCATCAATAGGCACAAAATAAACTTCACCCGCTGGCAAATTAGCTATATCTGGTTTATTACCTCTGCAAAGCCCATGAGACTTCTGCGCATCTTGACCACCAAGCATTAATTTAGCAGTCAAAACTTGACCATTATCGATAGTAAAATCAATTTCAATTTCGTCTGCACCAGTCATAGCAAGTCTTAGCTTTTCGGCATCAGAAGATACCTGATCATAATCGACAGCTAAACCCGTACTTAATATAATATCATTGACTCCATGCATAGTTGCCCCTCTAAAACCATATTCCTTGCATTTAGAAGTTAATGGAGCTGTGGCACTCCAATCCGAAATACATAAAATTATGTCATATTTAGTATAAATATCCTGATCCAAGGATAAAACATTACCTTTAGCGTCAAAGCACTCATCTTCCATATCTAGGTTAGACCCTCCTGTCGAATGATAGGCAAACATTTCTCCTCCACTCGTGCCTAGTTCATTATTTACGTATTCTCTAAGCGGAGTAAAAAATTCATGGTAGGCTTTATACTGCACTGGATATTTTATTTCATTTTCCAAAAAATGATAATTAGACATTTCTTTCTTCGGATCATCAAAATCAGTAAGTATGCAAATACTGGATCCAGAGATAGGATCGAATACACTATTTAAAAGTCTACTAAGGCTAAAATCTGGAAATATTCTCTCTTCAGGTGAAAGAATAATATTAGGTGGCAAAGATTTAAGGGTACTCATTGTATTTTCTTCAGGGATCAGTCATAAGTCTGATATTGATGTGATGCAACTTTTCGAAAATGAAACACTTTGATTAAAAATGGAAAAAGTTATCAACCAAATCAATACGGCTAAAACAGTTGTTATCTCAGGATGTACAAGTGGTTTAGGAAAAGAAATGTCCATTTCTTTTGCAAATCGCGGATGGCAAGTAGCGGGCCTAGGAAAAACAAAGTCAAAAGTCGAAAAAATGGCCGAAACAATGGGTGAAAGCCATCAAATATTGCAATGTGATGTTTCTTGTGATGATTCTGTAAAAACGGCATCGAGGCTCATAATCAAAAGGTTTGGGGCACCTAATATATTAATTAACAACGCTGCAGTAATGAACACTCCTAAACCTTTATGGAAAATAGCAGCAAATGAATTTAACCATTTGACTGAAGTTAATATTAATGGAGTTGCTAATATGATACGCCACTTCGTTCCTAATATGATAAAAGAAAGGAAAGGTTTAATTGTTAATTTAAGCTCAGGATGGGGCCGATCCACATCACCCGAAGTGGCTCCTTATTGTGCTACAAAATGGGCAGTTGAAGGCCTAAGTAGCGCAATGGCTCAAGAACTTCCCAAAAATGTCTCCTGCGTTGCATTGAATCCGGGCGTAATTAATACAGAAATGCTTCAAAAATGTTGGGGAAATGCCGCGGAAGATTACCAAAAACCTAAAGATTGGGCTAAACTTGCTGTTCCATTTATCGAGAAATTATCAAGTAAAGACAATGGTAAACAGATAACTGCGCCCTAAATATATAATTAACGATCTTCCTCGTTGACCACGCAATGAAGAAGAGCTTCTCTCAATTGTTTTCTACCAAACATTGAAGCTGGTGATTTACCTCGAGTCCTTTCAGTGAATTTTATATTCTTTAACCTCCTCGGTGACCTACCCTCTCTCAGAATTTCTGAAATATCTCTCATTTCATCAGGATTATTAGTTTTCTTTTTTAAACTTGGCCAAGGAATACGACTTAGGAATGACATAATATAAACTTAAAAATAACTTATAATTGATTATCAATAAATCTTAACTAATTGCAAGATTAATATCAATTAATGTAAGTAAACCGATTTGATAGATTGCTTTTACCAATACGAAACCGAATGTATGAAGTTAAAAAATTGAACGCAGATAAATCTTAATATGAAGCATTTGTTCTTATACTTATCCTTGAACTTACTCATTTCTTGCATTGCCTATGCAGAGGAAAAAAATAATTCAAATTACGAGGCGGTCGTAAGAATTGAAAACTCATCGTTAAATCCTGATTATAAAACCCCTTGGAATAGTGGTCGAGATTCCGGTGGTAACGGAACTGGTTGGCTAGTTGCTGAAAATAAGTTTCTCACCAATGCGCACGTTGTAAGCAATAGCCGAATTGTGTACATCAAGAAAGTCGGCGATGCTAAACCCTATCGCGCAAGAATCGTGCATATTGCTCATGACTGTGATCTTGCCATGTTAGAGTTAGAGGATCCTGCTGCATTTGAAGGTGTTAAACCTTTCGATGTTGGAACATTGCCCCAACTTGATACCACAGTTAAAGTCATTGGCTACCCAATTGGAGGTGAAAGAATTTCAATTACATCTGGAGTAGTTTCAAGAATAGATTTCCTGAGCTATTCTCATACAAGTGTTGATTTACACCTAACTGTGCAAATTGATGCAGCAATAAATCCTGGAAACTCAGGTGGTCCAGTTATTCAAGGTGGCAAGGTCGTAGGAGTAGCTTTTCAAGGTTATTCAGGAAACATAGCACAGAACACTGGATACATGATTCCTCCTCCAGTAATTAAACGATTTTTAAAAGACGTAGAAGATGGGAATTATGATCATTATGTAGATCTGAGTATGAGTGATTTTCCTTTGCTTAATCCTTCTCAAAGAATTGCATTAGGTCTGCCCAATGATGGTATAGGAATCATGGTGTCTAACGTAGAAGAAGATGGTTCTGCAGGAGGCATATTAAAAACAGGCGACGTACTCTTAGAAATTGATGGCCTAACAGTAAAATCAAACGGTTTAATTAACTACGGGGGAGAAGATGTAAATATGAATGAGATCGTTGAAAGAAAGTTTGCTGGAGATGTTATCGATCTGAAAATTTGGCGAAACAAACAGCCGATGAATAAACGAGTTACACTCAAAAGATTCATGCCCTACTTAATAGCCGCGCGTAAATATGATGAAAAACCAAGATATGTAATGTTTGCAGGCCTTGTGTTTCAACCACTAGATCGAAACCTTATGGCTGCTCATAATATGAAAAGCTTACAGGTTCGTTATCATTTCGATTCGTACGTCTCATCTAACATATATAAAGAACGCCCAGAAGTGATTGTCTTAACATCAATTCTTCCAGATTCAATCAACTCCTATTTTAACCAATTTACTCAAAGCATTGTTGATAAAGTCAACGGCATTACAGTAAAAAATTTAAAAGATGTCCACTCAGCTTTATCAAAAAACGATGGAGATTATATCGTAATTAATCTTCTAGGTAATGGCAGACCAATAGTTATTGAGAAAAGTAAAATTGAAGAAGCGCAAAAAAGAATTCAATCAAAATATAACGTCATTAACGATAATTATCTTGGTCCTATTGAATAATATAAATCACTATCAAAACCAAAATTTTGCCACAAAATAATTTCGAAATTTTATATTATGAAACAGTTTTCTTACACTCTAATCATTTCAATTTCTCACCTATTCGTTTGTTACATTGATGCGTTCGCAGCAAGCGCTGAAAAGTCTGTAATTAGAGTTAATACAACGATGCAGGCCTTTAGCCTCATTCAACCATGGGAAAAAGGGGCAGCATCAACAAGGCTAGGACTAGGCGCTGTTTTACCCAACAATAAAGTGCTGGTTACAGCTCAAATGGTCACCGACGCGACCTACATTGAATTGGAAAAACCTGATTCATCTGAAAAAACAACGGCTAAAGTACTAACGGTTGATTACGAGGCAAACCTAGCCCTACTAGAACCATTAAATGATAAGAATTTTTTATCAGATAGAGAACCTTTCCTACTCAATGAAAAACTCTCTCCATCGGACGAATTAGAGGCTTGGCAATTCGAAAGTAATGGGACACCCGTCTCAACAAAAATTACAGTCTCAAAAGCTGAAGTAAGAAAATCATTTTTGGACACTTCAAATTTTCTCCAAGTTCAAGCTAATGGCCCTGTTCAGTATCGATCTGGAAGCTTTACTCTTCCCGTAGCAAAGAACAAGAAACTGGCTGGCCTCCTTGTCAGCTATTCAAGTAAAGATCAAATATCAAGCATCTTACCAACTTCTATCATTAAGCACTTTCTTAAAGACATTGAAAACGGTGAATATACAGGGTTCCCAAACTTAGGAATCATGTATTCACAAACTCTCGACGAACAATTTAGACAATATTTAAAACTTGGTAAAGACGATGGTGGAGTTTTTGTCAGCAAGGTAATCGAAGGTGCTTCTGCTTCAGGGAACCTTAAATCAGGTGACGTTATTCTGGAGATCAATGGCAATAAAATAGACTCTCGAGGAAACTACGATGATAAGGTTTGGGGTAAATTGAAATTCGGTAATTTGGTAAGAGGTATACCTTTCACAGGCGATATCATAGAAATGGAAATAATAAGAAAAGGAGAGAGGATGAAAGTAAGCTTCGAACTCATCAGAAGACCAACAGAAGATTATCTTATCGATCCTTACATGTTTGATAGAGGGCCTAAGTTTTCAATTATTGGAGGATTAGTTTTCCAGGAACTCTCTGTGCCTTTTTTAAAGCTTTTCGGAAACGATTGGCGAACCCGAGCTCCAATAAAACTTTTAATGGCTCATGCAAATCCTGAAATGTACGAAAAGCAAGGAAACAGAAAACTTGTAATCATGACAAGAACCATACCGACTCCAGCAACTTTAGGGTACGAAAGGCTTAGTACGCTAATAGTAACAAAGATAAATGGAGTTCCAGTCAAAGACATCAAGGATGTCCATGAAGCCTCCAAATCACCCATAGGTGGTCAGCACAGAATTGAATTTGAATCTTACCCCAAATTAATATTTTTAGATGCATCATTATCTTCAAGACTCAACAAAGCACTCGAGCAAAGAATTGGTATAACCCAAAGGTTAGACTAAATTATTTATTTTCTGAGGCATGCTCAACCATCCTATAGGTGTCATCTTCGACTGGGATGGAGTTATCATAGATTCACATAATCAACATGAACTGAGCTGGCAGCGCTTGGCTAACGAACACGAAAAAAATCTTCCTAATAATTTTTTTAAGGAAACCTTCGGCATGAGGAATGAATCCATCATTCCAAAATTTTTTAATAACTGGATTGATACAAAAGATGATACACAAATCAAAATACTTGCCGATAGAAAAGAAGAAATCTACAGAGAAATAATTACTCAAAATGGAATTGCTCCTTTGAAGGGAGTAAAGGAATTACTGACTTCTCTCAAATCTCAAAACATTCGTTGCTCAATTGGATCATCAACCCCAAGAAAAAATATAAAAACGGTTATAAATATAATTGGCCTATCAAATTATTTCGACGCCATAACCGCAGCTGAAGATGTTAGTAATGGAAAACCTGACCCTGAAGTTTTCCTCAAAGCATCAAAGAAAATTGGCATCGCTCCAGAAAATTGCATTGTTTTTGAAGATGCCCATGTAGGAATCCAAGCCGCTCTAGCTGCAGAAATGAAAGTAATAGCAGTCGCAACGACTCACAAAATTGATCAACTTGGTAAAGCTCACCGCGCCGTGGAAAGCTTAGAAAAAGTCAAAATCGGAGAATTGTATAAATTATTTGAGTAGAATTTTACTTAAGCCCTAAACCTAGTTTGTTACGACAATAATCGATACTATTCGCAATCTCATTTTTCTGATAATCCTGATCAGCCTTATCTTTATTAACACCCTTAGGAGGAGCCCATGCCTTCCTCGGTTTACCTTTTTTAGCCAATTTTAGAAATTCTTCATATCCCTTTGGCTTACCCTTAGGCCAAGCTTTCCAGAAAGAATCGTCATTAATTCTAAGTTCACGATTAAACCCTGATATTGTTTCAATATTAACTGCAGTTTTAGGACACAACTTCTGATAAAGATCAAAATATTTTACGAGGTCTACGCTCCCCTCACCCATGGCAGTCCATTGAGCTGTGACTCCATTCTCACTTTCCCATATCGCTGTGTCTCGAAGACTAGTAGTAATTGCATATTTCCCAAGATTTCTTAAGTTTTCTATTGGATCCTCTAATGTCCACACCGCATTTCCAGAATCCATGTTTGCACCTACAAAATCACTACCGGCTTCTTCAATCAATGTCACAAGCTCGGTCGAATGCATATCACCAGCGTGGTTTTCCATCGCAATCTTCACTCCATGATCAACACAATAATTCTTATTTCTTTTCAAAACTTTAACAGTATCCGCAATTCTTGCTTCAATCCCTCCTTCACTTAAGCGATCACCCCTATCTCCGAGAACAACTCTAAAGGCTGGTGATCCCAAAGCCTTGGCCATTCTCACTCCAAGCTTTAAATGCTCATCAGCAGTACCCCAATCTCCCTTAAATCTCCTTGCTGTCGGACAAATAGACCAAGATCCAAGCAAAATCTTTACACCTTTACCCGATGCTAATGTAGATAAATTTTGAAGATATTTTTCATCATCTAATTTTTCAAAAGGACCAAAATCGGTAATGAAAATAGTATCACACTTTAATTCCGCAGCATAATGAATGAGCTCACTAGCATTCCATCGCATAGCGCGCACAGCAAAGTTGTCATACCCAAGAGAAATTTGTCGTTTAACAATATCAGCCCCAAATACATCTATATTGGAATTGGCAACTGCATAAGCACTTCCTGTAATTGCTGCAGATTTAATAAATTCTCTACGGTTATTTTTTTGCATTTCAAAATTTAAAACCGTTGAGAGATATTTAGCAATACTCTTTCCTTCAAAAATTAGACCCAATTGTAGTCAGGAGCTAGGACTCTTGCTTCATTAATGTTAATTTTTTCTAATAGAAAGCGTCTACTGTATTTACCTCCATTATACTTTTGGCAACATGGATAACATGCTGACTCTCTGGTAAGTTTTCTAACCCTTGGAACAATAACGCCGCAACTCCTACAACGATATGCTAATTTCCTTTTCACTTCTCTTGTAGCCAAAGGAAGATCATGACAACGTTTTTCACCTGGAATTCCCAATTCAGAGCAAGCAGACTGCCACTCACGCCCATGAGGCTGTATCCGAGCACCAGATGCTCTGTAATGAGCAATCAAATGCGCTAACTCGTGCAATAAAGTTCTTTTAGGTTCATCAGGAAAATGACGTTTTAAACGAGGGTTTAAATCAATACGAGCCTTATCGTGATAGGCAAGTCCTGCAGTTGAGGTTAACCTTAAGTTCCAAAAAACATTAACTTCAGAAGCTAATGAATATAAACCCATTTCTCGAAGTCTATCTGCACATTCATTAGTTAAGTCTTTATCAAATTTTAAGCCATTTCCTCGGGTTACCTTCTTTCGGTTAGCTGGCTTTGTGACATCAAAAAGATCAAACAATGAAGTCGCTGAGCTTGAATCATTTTTATGATTTTTTACTCTTTTATAGATTCCTCCAAATAAAGAACCACTGAGACTAAGGTTAAGCTGATGGTATTCAGGATTGTCCATTATCCTCAGCCTCCTTATGATTACGTTTATTTTTTATCTCGTGTTCTACTTCTGAGAGCGCAACAAGGGAATCCTCGTCGATACTATTCATTATAAAAGCATTAGCTCCAATTGTACTACGAGCCCCAATAACCGTTTCTCCACCTAATATAGTTGCACCGGGATAAATAACGACATTATCTCCGACATTAGGATGCCTTTTGATACCTTTAATTGGATTTCCTTCATTATCTTTCTGAAAGCTCCGTGCTCCTAGAGTGACACCATGATAAAGTTTAACATGACTACCTATCACACAAGTCTCTCCTATGACTACCCCCGTACCATGATCAATAAAAAAATGAGATCCAATCTTTGCTCCAGGATGAATATCTATTCCTGTTTTCGAATGCGCCCATTCTGTCATCATTCTAGGAATAAGAGGAATACCAAAGTAATATAAAACATGAGACATCCTTTGAATGGCGATGGCTTCAAGACAGGGATAAGCGAGTATTATCTCCTCAAAACTTTGAGCCGCTGGATCCCCTTCATAAGCTGCCTCTACATCAGTACGCAAAAGTCCTCTAATGTTTGGCAATTCTGAAAGAAAATCTGAAGCGAGGTCTTTTGGATCTTTAACTTTTAAATTCTCTTCACTCAAAAGTCTCAAACTTCGCTTTATCTCTTTTTCGAGTGCATAAACTATTTTAGATAAGACTTGAGCCGTTTCTTCTTCTAGATTTTCAGATTCGACTGCTTCAGTCTCCAGAAACCCTGGAAATAGAATCTGCATTAAACCTTCACAGAGAGCAGCGATAGCAGGCCTAGAAGGTAAATTGGCGCTATCAATTCGATTAATGCCGCCCACTTCTTGATAGGAAAGAAGTAAGTCATCAACTATTTTCCTCTCTAAAATATCCATATCAGCTAATAAATGCTCGGATAAATTCAGTTTATTAATACTGAATAGCAACTAATATAAATAATAAAGTAAAGTTAACTAGTTGTCTTGTAATATTATTGATAACTTTATTTTAATCGTAATGTCATTCATTCCTTTGAAATAGAATAAGAACAGAGTTTTTATGAATTACCTAGAGCCGCCAATTAAAGAGCAAAGATTTACCCTCTCGGATATACTTAAGTCCTTCATTGTCATACTCCCAATGATGCTTATTAGCTGTAAACATACCAATCAAGAAGTCACTATAGTTAATTCAAAATATTTCCATCTCAATGCGGAGGAAGACATCGCTTCACAAGACCCAATGGTAAGATTTGAAAAAAAGCACCTACTGCACGGAGCAATAACAGAAAGAGAAAAAAGACTAAGATCTGGTCATTACTATGTATTTGATTGGCTAAATCCAAATTGGAAAAATTCAAATCAGCCTATAACAGTTCGCTTTGAATACCGTCAAAAACACACAGGATCGAAAATTCATCGCCGAGATTTAAAGACATTAAGATCAACCTCGCTTAGAAACAAAACGAAAATTAAAATAGCTGGGACGGAGTATCTACAAAATGGCAAGGTTACCGCATGGCGATTTTCAATTATGAGAGGAGAAATGTTGATCACTAGTGACCAATCTTACCTTTGGTAGAGGTATGGATATGATTTTATTTAAATAAAAAAAGTTTAATTCTTGAAGGATTCCTCTTGCCTTAATACCAGCAGAGGTTTTGTTTAGAGCTCTGCTCTAATCATCAAGTGAATCCCGTCGCACCTATCTATGCTGGACAACTCCAAAACGGAGTCATTTGGATTCGTATTGAAGGTAAAGGTTCTTTTAAAAATAGTACCGAGTTAAAAACATATGTTTCTCTAGCTATCAAGAAAGGAGCTATGAAATTTGTTATCGATTTGGAAAATTGCCCAGTTATGGATTCGACATTTATGGGAACTCTGGTCGGCATTAACCGGTCACTAAGTAATATAGAAGAGGGAGGTATTGATGTCATAAATGCCAATACAAGAAACCAACAACTTCTTACCAGTCTCGGAATAGACAAATTATTACGACTTGATCTAGAAAATAAAGTCTATGAAGAATTTAGATATGAAATATCTAAACATATTCAAAATGGGCATTACTTAGATCATGAAGAAGTCGATAATTATAAAAATGCCATTCATTCACTTGAAGCGCATAAAGAACTTACTAAAGCCGAAAAAAGTAATGTACCAAGATTTAAGGATGTGATTATTTATTTGGAACAAGATCTAAAAAACAAAACAAAATCCTAATAAGAAAAAATGTATATAACGATCATAGCAATTTTGCTTTCTTTGGTCGGAATATGTTTTTTTTATATTTGGAAATATCTAAAAATTGCTAAGCAGTTAGAGCGGCAAAGGGTCGACATCGAAACTGAAGAGCTTAGAATGTTTGATTTCCTGCACAGCCTAGGAGAAACACTTACGCAGGAAGGGGGCACCAATCCATTGACTCTATATAGAACTATAGTCAGAGGGTCAGCTATGGTCGTTGAAGCTCATGGAGCAGCACTATATCTAATAGACAAAACAAATGATAATCTAGTATCACAATATCAAAGTGAAGCTTGTCCTATCTTAATTCCTGTACCTGAGCATATCGCTCAACAGGCAAAGACCACACCAAATACCATTAATAGCTATAAAAGATTGACTAGCATAGGAAGAAAATGGGGGCCATTTGGAGAAGCATTTGCCTCCAAAAAAATAATTAAAATTAACAACCTTGCAAAAAATCCGCATTATGAAAAAGCAGACCAAAAAACACATGACTGTGTATCTGCAATAATAGCTCCACTTATTTACGGAGGTAAAGAATTAGGAATTTTAGCCGTTGCTAATAACTCTGATTCAGAAAAATTCAGTCAAAATGATTATGAAGTCTTCCAATCTATTGCTGAACAATCCTCTTTTGCTCTCGGAAATTCAATAATCCATCGAGAAGCAGTAGAAAAGAAAAATCTTGAAAATGAGCTGAATACCGCAAGCGAAGTTCAGCGAATTTTATTACCTTCAACATCTCCTAATCTTGAAGGATATTCCATAAACGGTCTCAATGTTCCTGCAAAAATTGTGAGTGGGGACTATTACGATTATTTTAAAATCGACGATAAGAGACTTGGAGTAATAATCGCTGATGTTTCTGGAAAGGGCGTACCAGCCTCATTAATTACTGCGATGTGCCGCAGTGTTGTACGAGCCAATGCTGACAAAACTCTTTGCCCGGCAGATGTGCTAAGAAAAGTTAACTATCAACTTTTTCCTGACATTAGAGAGGACATGTTCATCAGTTTAGCTTATGTGGTTCTGGAAGCAAATTCAGGAAGGATACAAATTGCGCGGGCAGGCCACGATGCCCCATTACATTATTCGTTTAACGAAAATAAAATTGAAGCTATAAATGCACCAGGCATTGCTATAGGTATTGATTCGGGAGCAGTTTTTGACAAAAGCATTCGATCCATCGATTTAGAAATGAGCCAAGGTGACATTCTATTACTCTATACTGATGGCGTTAATGAAGCATCAGATGTTAGAGGAGAAGAATTCGGAACAGAGCGTCTTTATGAAACGCTGACACATACCTCTTCGCTAGGATCAAAGGAAGTAGTTAAAGGCATACAGGAAAAGGTCACAAAATTTGCTGGGAATGTTCCCCAAAATGATGACATTACCCTGATTGCAATTGAAAAAAATTGATTTTATTTCGTAAATAGCTTTGTAGCAATCCAAAGTTTATTCGATATATTGTGCTTCAATTTATTAATTCCCTTCTTAATGAGTAAAAAAAATAAAGAGACAAAGTCTGAGGAAATTCCAGAAACCAAAGAAAACGAACTCGAAATCGAGGAAATCGAATCTAATGATTCTGAGAATGAAAATGAGGAAAAATCTGATGCAAAGGAAGTAGATCCGTTAGAGGATGCAAAAAATGAAGCTGCTCATTGGAAAGATATAGCTGCAAGAAATCAGGCAGAATTAGATAATTACAGAAAGAGAATGGCTAGGGAAAAAAGTGATGCTATTAAATTCGCCAATAGTAATCTACTTAGCGAACTGCTCCCAGTCATTGATAATTTTCAGATGGGCCTTAGTGCTGCGATTAATGAAGATCCAGATTCAATCATCAGCAAAGGCATGGAAATGGTACAAAAACAATTAGAGGAATTCTTCACTTCACAAGGAGCAGTACCCGTTTCAGCAGTGGGTCAAGAATTTAACCCTAATCTACATGAAGCTATCTCTCAAGAATCCAGTGAGCAAGTTCCCGAAGGTAAGGTGATTTCAGAGATAAGAAAAGGCTATACCCTCAATGATAGATTATTGAGGCCAGCCAACGTGGTTGTTTCGAAAGGTCCAGAAAATACAGAGGAGCAAAATGAATCATAAATAGATTCATTTCATTTGATATTCTTATCTAATTTAAATCAAAAATTACCACTTTAATGTCTAAACGTGATTACTATGAAATCCTTGGAGTATCCAAAGATGCTAGCGCCTCAGAAATTAAAAAAGCTTATAGAAAAGCAGCTGTAAAACATCACCCTGATAAGAATCCTGACGATCCTTCCGCAGAAGAAAGGTTTAAGGAAGCAGGGGAAGCATACGAAGTCCTAAGTGACGACCAAAAAAGGTCCACTTATGATAGGTATGGGCATTCAGCCTTTGCAAATCAAGGGGGAGGAGGAGGAAGAGGTGTAGATCCATTTGATGTTTTCAAAGAAGTTTTTGGCGGTGGCGGCGGCGGTGGCGGTGGCGGAATTTTTGAAGAACTTTTCGGTGGAACTGGCAGACGAAAAAGGAAAACAAATAATCGTGGCTCTGACTTACGTTATGATCTAGAAATCACCCTAGAAGAAGCT
>Ga0209404_10001659_pt1 | contig 14688 bp, 13 predicted proteins | sample TroAtlMetagenome_2_FD_187447 | JGI IMG/M metagenome (GOLD analysis project Ga0209404, IMG submission 187447) | Marine eukaryotic phytoplankton communities from Atlantic Ocean - Tropical Atlantic ANT8 Metagenome (SPAdes) (version 2) | ecosystem: Environmental > Aquatic > Marine > Oceanic...
TCGGTAGCCGAAACGACCGTCTATTAAAAAAATTACAAAAAAATGTAGATGCCATCAATGCACTGGAAGCAGAGTATGAACAGCTTTCTGATGAGGCGTTAAAAGCAAAAACGGCTGAGTTTAAACAACGAATTGAAAAAGGCGAAAGCCTTGAAGATCTTATGTACGAAGCTTTTGCTACCGTACGTGAGGCAAGTAAACGTGTGTACGGTATGCGCCACTTTGACGTGCAAATGCTGGGCGGCCAAGTATTACACGAAGGTAAAATTTCAGAAATGCGTACCGGTGAAGGTAAAACCCTTACCGCTACGTTGCCTACTTATTTAAATGCCTTGTCAGGCAAAGGTGTTCACGTTATTACCGTGAACGATTACCTTGCTAAGCGTGATGCTGAATGGGCTAATCAGCTGTTCACTTTCTTGGGTATGCGTGTAGGTTGTAACGTACCTGGTATGGCGCACGAGCAAAAGCGCGATGCCTATCAAGCAGACGTTACCTATGGCACGAACAATGAGTTCGGCTTTGATTACTTGCGTGACAACATGGCGTTTAGCCCGCAAGACCGCGTTCAGCGCCCACTTAATTTTGCTGTGGTGGATGAAGTGGATTCAATTTTAATTGATGAGGCTCGTACTCCGCTGATTATTTCAGGCCAAGCAGAAGACAGTTCTGAACTTTACCGCCGTATTAATTTAGTTATTCCTGAATTGATTCAGCAAGAAGAAGAAGATGAAGAAGGTAAAGAAGGCGACGGTGATTACACTATCGACCTTAAAGCAAAACAAATTCATTTAACTGAACGTGGCCAGGGCCATGTAGAAGAAATTTTGCATCGTGCAGGCGTATTACCAGAAGGCGAATCGTTATTTGCTGCGGGTAACATTTCATTACTTCACCACATTAACGCAGCGCTTCGTGCCCACAAGTTGTTCTCGAAAGATGTAGATTACATCGTTAAAGAAGACCAAATTGTTATTGTTGATGAGCATACCGGTCGTACAATGGAAGGCCGTCGTTGGTCTGAAGGTTTACACCAAGCTGTAGAAGCAAAAGAAGGTGTGAAGATTCAAAACGAGAACCAAACTCTAGCGTCTATTACCTTCCAAAACTATTTCCGTTTGTACAACAAACTTGCGGGTATGACAGGTACAGCCGATACGGAAGCATTCGAATTCCAGCATATCTACAGCCTAGAAACGGTTGTGTTGCCAACGAATAAACCTATGCAGCGTAAAGATAAGGCCGACCTTATCTACTTAACGGCAGAAGAAAAATACGATGCTATTGTAGAAGATATTAAAGCGTGTGTTGAGCGCGGTCAGCCTACCTTGGTAGGGACAGTATCTATTGAAAATTCTGAGTTGTTGTCTCGAGTACTCAAGAAAAGCAAAATTCCACATAAAGTGCTTAACGCTAAGTTCCACGAACACGAAGCCGACATTGTTGCGCAAGCAGGTAAGCCTGGCGCAGTCACCATTGCAACAAACATGGCCGGTCGTGGTACGGATATCGTGCTTGGTGGTAACTGGCAAGCAGAGATTGAAAAAATTGAAAACCCTACTCAAGCACAAATCGATAAGATTAAGGCTGAGTGGAAAGTGCGTCATGATGCCGTTTTAGCATCAGGTGGTTTACATATTATTGGTACAGAGCGCCATGAGTCTCGCCGTATCGATAATCAGCTACGTGGTCGTTCAGGTCGTCAGGGCGACCCAGGTTCAAGCCGTTTTTACTTGTCACTAGATGATGCCTTAATGCGTATTTTTGCCTCTGAAAAAATGGGCAATATGATGAAGCGCTTAGGGATGGAAAAAGGTGAAGCCATTGAGCACCCATGGGTAACCCGTGCTATCGAAAACGCCCAGCGTAAAGTGGAAGGTCGTAACTTCGATATTCGTAAGCAATTACTTGAGTACGATGATGTAGCAAACGATCAACGTAAAGTGATTTACGAGCAACGTAATGAGTTGCTTGATGAAGGCGATATTAGTGAAACCATCGCAGTAATCCGCGAAGATGTGGTAAGTGGTGTGGTTGATGAATATATTCCACCACAATCTCTAGAGGAAATGTGGGACGTTAAAGGCTTAGAAGAGCGTTTACGCGCTGACTTCGCCGTAGACTTACCTATTCAAACTTGGTTAGAAAACGACGATAAGCTTTACGAAGAAAAGCTTCGCGAGCGAATTCACGATGAAGTGGTTTCTAGCTATAAAGAAAAAGAAAGTGTAGTGGGTGAACAAGTTCTTCGACAGTTTGAAAAAGCAGTGATGCTACAAAACCTAGACAGCCATTGGAAAGAGCATTTAGCGGCAATGGATCACCTTCGTCAAGGTATTGGGCTACGCAGCTATGCGCAGAAGAATCCAAAGCAAGAATACAAGCGTGAGTCGTTTGCTTTGTTCTCACAAATGCTAGAAGCGTTGAAAGTTGAAGTTATTACTATTCTTTCACGTGTGAAAGTACAAGCTGAAGAAGACGTTGAGAAAGTAGAAGAACAGCGTCGCCAAGCGGATAATGTGCCTAAGCAATTTGAGCACGAAAACGCATCTGCCACAGAAGCACCACCAGAAGCAGCAAGCGATAAAGTACGTACCGAAGTGCGTGACGGTCCTAAAGTAGGTCGTAACGATCCTTGCCCGTGTGGTTCAGGTAAAAAGTACAAGCAGTGCCACGGTAAATTAAGTTAATGAAAATTGTACATGTTGCCGTTGGGGTAGTAGTTCGCGGCACACAAGTGTTTATCAGCCTGCGAGCTGATAACGCACATCAAGGCGGCAAGTGGGAGTTCCCAGGAGGTAAAGTGGAAGCCAATGAAACCGCACTTGATGCATTACGCCGAGAGTTGCAGGAAGAAATTGGCATTCTAGTGCAATCTAGCGAGCCTTTGCTGGTAATAGAGCATGATTATGGCGATAAGCTGGTTAAGCTTGATGTGCACGCTGTGAGTGCGTTTGGCGGTGAACCTGAAGGTAAGGAAAGCCAACAAACGCGCTGGGTTGAAGTCAGTGCATTGGAAGCCAGTGAATTTCCAGCAGCTAACGTGGCTATTATCGATGCGCTTCATAAGAAATATTCAAAGTAGCGGCTGGCTTCTAACTTAAAAATATACTTCAAAATAAAAAAGGGCGGTCTTCATGGACCGCCCTTTTTTGTCTCTGTGTCACGTGCTGAAATACGGACTTCTAGAGGCTACAGCATAATCCGTGTTGCGGTGGCAAAGGCTACATCAAGCTTGTGATAAGCCGCTTCGTTAATGAAGTGAGGATAGGTTTCTTGTGCTTCTTGCCATTCAATGTCTTTACCGTCAAAAGAGCGAAATACAGGTGCGCCGGGAATGAGCGGGGCAAAGTCATTGTCTTGCAATGAGTGGTGGATCATCGCTGTACGTTTACCCTCGGCATTTAGTGGGAATTTAATATTTTCCCCTAGTCTAAATACCTCGCACTCGGGATATTGTTCAAGGCTATCTGTGTTGTAGGCTTGGCAAAAATCGAGAATAACTTCAGCCATGGTTTGGGTAAGCAAATAAACGTCTTCTCGCAATACACCTTGAGGCTGTGCGCCTACTTCAATCATGACGCCACGTTTGCCTGTGGTACACAAATAACCGTGTTCTAAATACGGCTTTTCGTCTTCCAATAGAATGTTCGCTTCAGGCATGTGATGTTTTACAAATCGAGCAAGCTGAACGTGGAAGTCATCAGCTTCTAAAATGATAAGCGTTGCACCCATGTTACTGGTGGTGTTGTGGATATCAATCACCAAGTCAGTGGCAGAGTCGCCTTTCGGGCCAAATTGTTGGTTAAGCTGTTTGGCCAGCTTAGCCTCTTTAGCAGCACTGTTTTTTTCTAACGCTTCTAGCGTGAATTGACGATTCAAATCTTCTTCAACAAACCGTACATTAGCGCTTAGGGCATCTGGGTTAGCAATGGTCAGCGAAATATCCAATGATGAAAATCGCGATGATTGCTCGTCAGAAAACCCTTCAGATTGCCAATTATGAATAAGCTGAATACCACTGGTTTCATTACCATGGGTTCCACCAACAAGCGCAATTTTATTAATCATATACTTCCTATTAGTGTTTAAAAAAGTCGTCAGACTGTTTAGCAAGCATTGCTTCTATTTCTTCAATATCGACTTCTTGGGCGGAAGGCTGTTCAGAAGGCTTTGCAGCAATTTTCCTTTCCTCTGAGGCCCATTCTCCTAAATCAATAAGTTGGCACTTTTTGCTACAAAAGGGGCGAAATTCGCTATCGTTATTCCAGGGAACCGACTTCGCGCAAATCGGGCAATCTACAACCATGAATTACTCCAGTGGCACAATAAAAATACAATGGGAGTAGTTTAACAGGCTGCCAGTTTAAACTGAATATTAGATTCAACGGCAGCGTTTTGACCTTGTGCAGGAGAGAACCATAAAAAGCGTAGGGCGTAGCGGTATTTATTACCACTAAGGGTAGGGTAGTAGCCTTCATCTACACGGCACTTAATACGGATAAGCTCGTTTTTATCTTCAGCAGCACCTTGGTAGAAGCCGTTGTCTGCGGTAACCGTTTTGAATTGTCCGCGTTCTCGAATAAAAGACAAGCTAACGGCTATGGTGTCGTCTAGTAGGCTCAAGGTGTCGAGCCATTGGCCGATTTCATGTTGGCGAGTTTCGGCTGGTTGTTGCAGCCAGAAGTGAAGATTGGGTAGGTCGAAACTACACGAACCACCTGGAATAGCGAAACGCTGCCTAATGGCACTTAGCAGTTTATCTTCTTTAAGCGCACTGCCAAAGCGGCGGTCAGTTTTTAGCTTTTGCTTAAGATTAACAATCGTTTTAAGTGCTTGATCTAATGCGGCACTGTCAATTTTAGGGTGCTGTGACCAGTAAACGAGATTTTTTTCATGGGCATCTAAATCTTTGCTCATGTCTGAGCGCAAATCTAATCGCTCAATTAAATCGAGTAACTCAAATAACTGCTCAAAGAAAACCATTTGCAGCGGAACACTGTCAGATTTCGCGGTGCTTTTTAACTGCCCAAGAAGCTGCTCTACGCGCAGATAGTTACGCACTTTTTCCTTTAGGGGAAATTCGAATACAGCTTCGCTCATGGATATCCTTAAAACACATAGACTTAACCCTAAAGCCTAATGCATGAACTGCCCTAAGCCAAGCCTACTTTCATAATCAATTAAACTTTTGACGAGTTTTAAGGAAAAAAGTTGCAGTAAAACCGGATTTACGGAGAATTTTCGTTATTTGCACTGTATTTACCAGTTACTGACCGGTGTACTTACTGTGTAGGGTGAGTACTTGCTCATTTAAAAACGCGAGGGTTTTACTATTATCGATAACATCATCTGCAGCTGCCAATCGTTCTTTTCGCGTCGCTTGCGATGCCATAATACTTTCAATAATTTGCTTAGTACTGCCATCGCGTTGCATGGCTCGTTCAAGCTGCATAGACTCTGGACAATCTACCACAATTACGCGGTCGCATAATTCTGTGAGGTTGCCCTCAACCAACAATGGAACCGATAAAATACAATAATGGCTGGTTGCATCAGCTATTTGTTGCAGCATAGTTTTGCGGATAAGCGGATGTAACAATTGATTGAGCCATTGCTTTTCTTCGCTGTTATTAAAAACTCGTTCTCGTAGCGCGGCTCTGTTAAGGGTGCCATCTTCTAACAAAATAGCGTGGCCAAAATGCTCGGTTATTCTAGTTAATCCTTCACTGCCAAGAGTAACAACATCTCTCGCCACTTCATCGGCATCAATAATATCAATGCCTAACGCTGCGAATTTATTTGTAGCGGCAGACTTCCCGCTGCCTATTCCCCCGGTAAGGCCAACCACCATTTTATCGTTTGCTTTCGAAGGCACTTTTTTTTCAACTTCTGCTGTTTTAGTTGCGTCCATTACTGTAGCGCCCATTTTATATAGTGGGTAATAATCGTGTCTTTATAAAAGAGTGTTATCCAACCTGCGACGGCAAGATATGGCCCGAAGGGGATAGCCAATGATTTGCCTTTATTTTGGAATAGCATAATGGCAATACCAGCAAAAGCCCCTACAATTGAAGACAGTAAAATGATGATAGGCAAGCCCTGCCAGCCTGTGAAAGCACCAAGGGCGGCCAATATTTTGAAGTCGCCATATCCCATGCCTTCCTTCCCGGTGACTATTTTAAACAACCAGAATACAGACCATAAACTCAAATATCCGGCGGCGGCACCAATGATAGCGTCAACAGGGCCTACAAAAATGGATTGTGTGCTAAGTATTAAACCAAGCCAAAGTAAGGGTAGGGTAAGTTGATCAGGAAGCAACATTTTATCTAAATCGATAAAAATTAAGGCAATAAGAATATAAGTAAATATCACCGCCCATATTGCTTGCGGTGTTGGGCCAAAATAATAGGCGGCGAATGTACAGGTTAGGGCAGTGAATAACTCAACTAACGGATAGCGAATAGAAATAGGGGTTTTACAATTTGAACATTTCCCGCGAAGGAATAAATAGCTAATAATAGGAATGTTTTCCCATGCCCGAATTTTGTGGCCGCAACTAGGACAGGTGCTATCTGGCTTGGCTAAATTAAACGTTTCAGGGGAAGTTTGTGCACTAGAATCTAAAACAGCGTTTTTCTTGCTATTTGTTGCATCGCTATCAGTTTCACTAAAGTAACTGGCGTATTCCTGCTTCCAACTGTTTTCCATCATAATGGGCAAGCGATGAATAACCACATTTAAAAAGCTTCCTACCATTAAACTCACTACAAAAACAAATAGGTAGAATAACCACGGGTATAATTGGCTGGTAAGCAATATCGCTTCCATAAAATAGCGTTCTCTTTTTTATTTTAGTTAATAATGCAAAAAAGGCCTGCGCTGGGCAAGCCTAATCATGTGTAGTGTACGAACAAACAAGGAGCAGCTGGCGTAAAAGGTTATACCACATTACCCATTTCAAATATGGGAAGGTACATGGCGATAATAAGTCCACCAATCACCACACCTAGCACAGCCATGATCATTGGCTCAAGCAAGCTGGTTAAGCCGTCGACCATATCATCTACTTCGGCTTCATATATTGTTGCTATTTTACTGAGCATTTCCTCAACCGAGCCAGATTCTTCACCAATGGCGACCATCTGCGTGACCATATCGGGAAATACATTGGTGGCGCGCATGGAGATAAACATTGGCATACCGCCAGCCACTTCTTTTCTAATATATAAGATAGCGTCTCTAAATACCGCATTGCCCGACGCGCCAGCAGCCGATTCAAGTGCGCCAATTAAAGGTACACCGGCAGCAAAAGTAGTTGCGAGGGTGCGAGTAAATCTTGCGATACTGGCTTTTTTGAGTATTTCCCCAATAACGGGAATTTTAAGAACCGCTCTATCAACTCTATCGCGAAAGCTTTGGCTTTTCTTATGAGCCCGCATAAACAAGTAGCCAGCTACACTAATGCAAATGCCTATGAATATCCCATAACTTTGGACAAAATTTGAAATTCCCAGTACTAATAGAGTGAATCCGGGGAGTTCCGCACCAAAGCTGCTAAATATTTCTTCAAACTGAGGAACTACGAAAATCAATAATATGGTTGTTACAATAAGCGCTACAACAACCACAGCAATAGGATAAAACATGGCCTTTTTGATTTTAGATTTAAGGGCTTCCGCTTTTTCTTTATAAGTGGCTATTCGGTCGTAAATAGTTTCTAAAGCACCGGATTGTTCACCGGTATAAACTAAGTCACAGTATAAATCATCAAAATAGTCTGGATGTTTACGTAGCGCTGAAGAAAGTGGATTACCTGCGCGAACTTCATCAGTTATCTCCGATAGGAGTTTCCGGGCTGCTGGATTGGCATGACCCTGTGAAATCATTTCTAAGGACTGAATTAAAGAAACGCCCGCTGAAAGCATTGTTGCAATTTGGCGAGATACAATCGATATATCTGCAGCTTTGATTTTTTGTTTACGCTTAAACAGTGAGGCGCTTTGTTTCCTAACCCTGTTGGCGGAAATTCCTCTTCGGCGCAGTAGAGATTTAGCTTCAGCAATGTTGATAGCGGAGAGTTCGCCTTTTTGGCTATTACCTTTTCTATCTTTCCCCTGCCATTCAAATACTAATGTTGCCTTTGCCATTTTGAGTTTCCATTTAGCTAGACAAAAAAGCCCAGTATTCACTGGGCTGTTCAAATCAAATATAGTTAAGAGGTAGGAGTTGCTGTTGCAGTTGTACAGCTGTTCGAAAGTGAATCGTCACTACATGTGATTGTCCAAGTTAAACGATTACTTGTTACAGTAGGAGTAAATGTAGCAGTTGTGCTAGACAAGCTAGAGTGATCAGCATGCGTAGCTACCGATATAACGCCTGCTGCTGTTGAAACTCCGACTATATCACCCGAAGCAGTTATAGCGGCAGGGATCCCGTTTGTTCCAGAATTACAATTTGTTAAAGCAGCATTTGATTGGTAACAAACCTCAACAGCGGTTTTAGCTGCAGCAGATGCATTAAGAAGCTCTGAGAACCTAGCTTTTTTCACATAATTTTGATAAGCAGGTAAAGCGATTGCCGCCAAAATACCGATAATGGCAACAACGATCATTAATTCGATTAGGGTGAAACCCTTTTGGTTTTTATTATTCATGTTCATCATGGTTTTCTCCGGGACGTGTATAGCACGTTAAGTTTAAATGTAATTCAAATTGACGTTTATACCCGAGTCGTCCTTAAACGCCCCTGGTACTTGAATCTAAGTATATAAATTTATTGGTCAGAGACAAGTATGCAGAAAAATACCTATGTCTGACTTTTTCAGTATGACACATTCAAAAAGGGCTTTTCAGCCCTATGTTGTTGAACTTTGGTATGAATTTGCAACTTTCGTACGTATAGATAACTATACTACCTAGAACGAAACCGGTGAAACGTGCCTATAAAGTAGTAAAGTAATTTTATACCCAAGCACGTCATTTGAACTGTTACATGTGAACTTAACGCAAGCTAATCGACAAATCTGTTTTACGCTAAATTCACTCTTAGCGATAAATCAATTGCCTTCACATTCTTGGTTAGTGCACCAGATGAAATATAGTCTACACCCAGTGTTGCTAGCGACGATAACCGTTCATCGGTAATGTTACCTGACACTTCCAGTTTACATTGCCCTTGGGTTAGCGCTACTGCCTTTTGGATCTGTTCGTTGGTAAAGTTATCCAACATAACGATGTCAGCCCCTGCAAGAAGTGCTTGTTGTAATTCTTCTAAGCTTTCTACTTCTACTTCAACAGGCTTCCCAGGTTTCATTTCTTTAGCACGGCTTATTGCTTTCTCTATAGAGCCGCAGGAAAAAATGTGGTTTTCTTTAATTAAGAACGCATCAAACAAACCAATACGATGATTTTGTCCGCCGCCACAATGCACAGCGTACTTCTGTGCCATACGAAGGCCTGGTAGGGTTTTGCGTGTATCAAGAATTTTGGTGTGGCTTCCGGCAAGCAACTTCGCGTAGCTGGCTGTGACGGTTGCCGTTGCTGAAAGGGTTTGCAGAAAATTAAGTGCTACCCGCTCGGCAGTAAGAATAGCGCGAGCCGAGCCTGTTAAAGTCAGTAGGGTAGTATCTGCTGCAACGGTATCGCCGTCTTTTACTTGCCATACTAATTCCAAGCGCTCATCAATTAACGCAAACGCTTGTTCAACCCAAGCTACGCCGCAAATAACGCATTGCTCACGGGTAATAATAGTAGCAGTCGCGTTTTCGCTTTCGTCTATTAAGTTCGCAGTAATGTCGTTATGCGCGTTAAGCTCGCCCCCTAAATCTTCGATAAGTGCGAGAGAAACTTGTTCGCGGATGGCGTTAATGTCGGGTGAAATCATGATGGCTGCTGTTTAGAATTAAAGGGTACGCAATATTAACGAATCTCCGCGCTGAGTAAACTCTAATTGCCGTAAAACGCTCATTCCAAGCAAGATATGCTCACTTTGCATACCGGGGTTTAGGTTTGCGCTAACATTGTTTAGCACAATGTCGCCAATTCGAAGAGTATCAATACGTGATTCAGCAACGGTAACGGTTCCATTCGCTGTATTGGCTAAGCCTTTACGACCCGCTTGTAATTGAAGTCTCTGGGCTAGATGGGCGGGAATAGACACATCGGTAGCGCCGGTATCTACCAAAAACACCACTTCTTCGCCATTAATAAAGCCTGAGGTCACGTAATGCCCAGCACGGTTTTGCTTCAAACGCACTTCGGTTTGTGACCCAATACGCTGTGATTGGGGTTCGCTATTAGGGTTAACTTGCTTATCGAGCAAGCCAGAAAAGACATAGACCAGCAGGCCAAACCCACAAATCCACGCCAGCACCACCATATACTTTGCCGCAGAATTCTCGCCCACAGAATCATCTTCACTCATATAAAACATCTCACTTCTTTTTATACGTTCTATTTATACCGCCTTTCTACGTATATATAAATGTATCGGCCTAACAAAAGGAGTTCGTACCCAGTGAAACTTTATGGAGTAAGGGGTAGCACTTTTTTCTTTTTCAAAAAACGCTCGCGATTATTAAGTGCAAGGTGAGTTTGAGGGTAAAGCCGTCTGCGCAATATCTCTTGAAACATTATTCACGCTCAATTCAAGTGGTCATTCGTCAAAGCAGTAAGGCAGCATCCATTTAAAACCTTATGCAGCAAGGAGCTGAATTCTTCTCTTTTTTAATATGTAACTTGCCTATTTAAGTGCAAGGTGAATTTGAGAGTAAAGCCATCTGCGCAATTTTTCTTGAAACATTATTAACGTTCAAATCAAGTGGTCATTCGTCAAAGCAGTAAGGCAGCATCCATTTAAAACTTTATGCAGCAGGGAGCTGCATTCTTCTCTTTTTTCAAATATGTAACTTGCCTATTTAAGTGCAAGGTGATTTTGAGGGTAAAGCCGTCTGCAGCATGGATGCTGCAGCCGAGCCTCCATGGATGGATTCACGGCGTGCTTTACCCTCAAACTCACCTTTCACCAGAAACGGCGTTTAGCTTGTGCCCTTGGGCAGCTGGTGTCACACTGTTATTAATGAAAACCACGTAACGAATCTTCAAATTATATGGTGTTATACAAGCCCGCGAAGCAAATTGATTGCCCCCATTATGATGAACGGCCCGACGAAAGCGATGTGAGCGTGTTGGTTATTCATAATATATCGCTGCCACCGTCGCAATTTGGTACATCAGGTATCCGTGAGTTGTTTACCGGTACGTTAAATCCTGATGAGCACCCGTTTTACAAAGAAATAGCAGGAATTAGGGTATCTGCCCATTGTGTAATTTACCGCAACGGTGAAATAGAGCAGTTTGTTCCCTTTAACAAGCGGGCGTGGCATGCAGGGTTATCGACATTTCAAGGTCGCTCTCGTTGTAACGACTTTACCATTGGTATTGAATTAGAAGGCACGGATACTCTGCCTTACACGGATGCTCAATATGAGCAACTATCGATATTGAGTAAGTTTATATTGCAACGGTACCCGCGAATTACGTTGGGTCGAATTGTGGGTCATAATGATATTGCGCCAGGGCGAAAGACCGACCCAGGTGTAGCGTTCGATTGGCCACGCTACAGACAGTCACTTGATGCAACTAACATATCAAGCAACACGATTATTTAAATCGGTAAGCAAGGCGATTATGCGTCTGCCTATTACCTATAATTCTACGGTAGGAAATAAACATGATACTAATGAGTTTACTGCTGGTATTAAGTCTTGAAAGGCTCATTACTAAAACGCCGGTATGGCACATAGAACGTTATGCAGTTGCCTATCAAAATTGGCTTTACGAGCGAAAATGGCTAGAAGAAGGCACGTCATCGATTGCTTTTTATTTATATATGTTGCTGCCAGCACTAATCATTGGGCTAATTGAGCATTGGCTGTTCGGCGCTTTTCTTACCTTTATTGAACAAAGTATCATTTTATTTATTTGTATAGGCTGCCCGGTATTGCGTGCCACATATAAGCAATTTTTGAACGCCGCAGACCGTGGCGATTTACAAGCTTGCAGTATGTACACCGACCAACTAGGGCATTGCGGTAGCAAGCGTGATAGCGACGGTACTGCCATGGCTGAGGGAAAAAGCTTCGGCCAACACCTTACTTGGCTGAACTATCAGCACTACGCTGCGGTCATGTTGTGGTTTATAGCATTTGGTGCACCGGGTGCCGTGTTCTACTGTTTCAGTAGAAGTGCCACTGAGCGTTTCTGTGCATCTCAACATCCATTAGCTATGGCGGCGGGCAAGTTAATGTACGCACTTGATTTTATACCGGTACGCATTACGGCGTTTGGCATGTTGATGATGGGGCATTTTTCCCGTGCACTTCCTCAATGGTTGAAAGACGGACTTTCACTTAATGTTCCCGCGTACGATTTGCTTACCCGAGTATCGTCAAAAGCCGAGATGTTAACGGCTGAAGAACGTCAAGCTCAGACAGAAAATGCAGCGGTAGAGCCTAAAGTGCTGGTCAAGTTAGCAAAACGTAATGTTATTTTTCTGCTTGTTATTACCTCTGCGCTAACCGTTGTTGGCACCCTTGCTTAACTATTTCAGTTAACAAACGTATTACCATTCTATCCTGGTCTATGAATTTTTCATTTATAGATCAGGTATTTCACGTCTCATACCCTCGCCACCCCACCTCATCAGACCAGTGAGTGTTTGCTAAATTTTTGCAACAAATTCAACAATAAAGCTTAACAATAAGCAACTCCTTACAAGTTTGCTATGCTTGAGAGTATTTACCTCACTTTCGATCTATCTTAAACTATATAGGTAAAATGGTATTACCAATTGTGACTGTAGACCTTACTTGTTTACAAAATAGTCGCATACTCAAGTAAACGAAGGAATATAGTCACGCATGCGTCAGCAGCGAAAAAAACTTGCCGATGTTATCACCGAGCAGCTTGAGTCCATGATTTTGGATGGGAGCTTATTGGCAGGTCAGAAATTGCCACCAGAGCGTGAACTTGCGATTCAGTTTGAGGTATCACGGCCTTCCTTACGAGAAGCCATAGGTAATCTCCAGGCACGTGGATTGGTTGAGCGCAAGCAGGGCGGCGGCACGTTTGTAAACCGCAACCTTAACTCTGCCATGAAAGACCCATTGATGGCACTTGTCAGTAAACGGCCTGAAACTCAGTTCGATTTACTTGAGTTCCGTCATGCCTTAGAAGGAATGGCTGCGTATTACGCAGCGCTTCGCGGGCAACCTGAAGATTATGAAGCGCTGAAAAATGCGCTTAATGAACTACCCACGCCAGCACCCGAAGAAAGTAAGCGGGAACAAGCGGAAGCGCTAGGTAAGTTCTACATCATTATGGCAAGAGCATCCCATAACATGGTGCTTTTACATGTAATGAGCACCATGCAAAGTATGCTGGTGGAAAACATTGAACGTAACTTTGATATGTTAGCGACTCATCCGGATGCCGTGGCCGATATTGCTCGTCAAAGACGAGAAATAGTTGAGGCTATCGCCGCACGGGATCCAGAAGCGGCACGTCAAGCGTGTAATACGCACCTTGCGTTCATTGAAAAGACATTATTAACCATTAATCAGCGTGACACTCGTGTACAACGCGCGTTACGACGATTGGAAATTTAACACGCCTTCTTGTTTACCCAGTTTTATGAGGCGTGATTATATAAGCAGAGGCTTAAAGAGAATTTTAGCTACTGCAATAGGCAAAAAGCACAGGTGAGCCATTAAGGGTCACAGCGAGTACAACGTAATTTGGTCATTCTTCTTTCGATAATTAGGTCGAAGGAAGAATTCTCTATATATAAAGCAAAAATAGGATGGCACCATGACTGATATGATGCACCAAGATGTGGATCCTCAAGAAACTAAAGAGTGGATTGACGCTCTTGAATCTGTTTTGGAAGAGGAAGGTGTAGAACGCGCCCATTATCTACTCGAGAAACTGATTGATAAGGCTCGTCGTAGCGGAGCGCACTTACCGTACGACGCCACCACAGCGTACATCAATACAATTCCTTCAGCGCAAGAGCCAAAAATGCCTGGCGACCTAACGATTGAAGCACGTATTCGTGCAGCCATTCGTTGGAATGCATTGATGATTGTACTACGTGCTTCTAAGAAAGACTTAGAGCTTGGTGGTCACATTGGTAGTTTTGCGTCATCTGCCATGCTATACGATGTTGGTTTTAACCACTTCTTTAAAGCGCCTACAGAAAATGCTGGCGGCGACTTTATTTTTGCTCAAGGCCATATCTCTCCAGGTATTTATGCCCGTTCTTTCATTGAGGGTAACCTTTCTGAAGAACAGCTAAACAACTTCCGTCAAGAATGTGCTGGTGAAGGCTTATCTTCATACCCACACCCTCACTTGATGAAAGATTACTGGCAGTTCCCAACAGTATCGATGGGCTTGGGTCCACTTCAAGCCATCTATACTGCACGTTTCCTTAAGTACCTTACTAATCGTGGTATCAAAGACTGTTCTGAACAGCGCGTATACTGCTACATGGGTGACGGCGAGTGTGATGAGCCAGAATCATTGGGTGCTATTGGTCTTGCTTCACGTGAAGGCCTAGATAACCTAACTTTCGTTATCAACTGTAACCTACAGCGCCTAGATGGCCCGGTTCGTGGTAACG
>Ga0209404_10001662_pt1 | contig 14682 bp, 12 predicted proteins | sample TroAtlMetagenome_2_FD_187447 | JGI IMG/M metagenome (GOLD analysis project Ga0209404, IMG submission 187447) | Marine eukaryotic phytoplankton communities from Atlantic Ocean - Tropical Atlantic ANT8 Metagenome (SPAdes) (version 2) | ecosystem: Environmental > Aquatic > Marine > Oceanic...
TTTTGCATCATACTTTTTAAAGAAGAACCAGAAGGCATTGCTGGAGTAATGCCAATGATTTTTTTGTTTTTTTTGGCTAATTCAATAATGGCTTCACCAAATATTTCTTGATATTTTTTTATATTATTAGGGGTTTCTTTTTTAATAACTTTTCCAGATTCTTTGTCAAAAATTCCTGGAGCATGCCATTTTGTTTGATACTTTTCTGCTAGTTCGTAACCTTTTCCTTTGATAGTTAAACAATGTAAAATTTTAGGGCCTTTAATTTTTTTTAATTTATTTAACGTTTCAACTAATTTATTAACATCGTGTCCATCAACAGGTCCAAAATATCTAAAATTCAAAGATTCAAAAAAATTACTATCATTTAATAGTGTTGATTTAATAGATTTTTCTATCCTTTTTACAATTTTTTTTGCACTATTTCCAAATTGACTAAAACTACTTAATAAATCCCAGATTTCATTTTTTGCATTATTATAAATATTTGAAGTGCTTATTTTAAGTAAGTAGTCTTTTAATGCTCCTACATTTGGATCTATAGACATACAATTATCGTTAAGAATAATTAGAATATTAGAATTTTCAATGCCTGCATGATTTAATGCCTCAAATGCCATTCCGCCCCCAATAGCACCATCTCCAATTACTGCAATATGTTGCTTTTTTTGTTTTTTTAATTTTGATGCAACAGCCATACCAAGTGCTGCTCCAACTGATGTTGAAGAGTGCCCTACACCAAATGTGTCATATTCACTTTCGGATCTTTTAGGAAAACCACTCAGTCCTTTTAATTTTCTATTTGTATGAAATTTTTCTCTTCTTCCTGTTAGTATTTTATGGCCATACGCCTGATGACCAACATCCCATACTAATAAGTCTTTTGGTGTATTAAATACATAGTGAAGGGCTATAGTTAACTCAACAACGCCCAGACTGGCTCCAAAATGACCTCCATTTACAGATACAGAGTCAATAATAAAATTTCTTAATTCGTCTACAACTTGTTTTAGCTCATCTGGTTTAAGTTTTCTTAAATCTTTTGGACTTAATATTGTAGAAAGTAAATTTTTCATTTTTTATATTAGGTATATGTAATACAAATTATGTAGTATGCAAAAATAAAACAAAAAAATAGAATTCTTAAAAGTTAGTTCTATTCTATCATAATATTTAAATTTGTGAATATATAGTATTAATTTACATTCATGCAAAAAACGACAATTAAAGAATTATTTTCTAAACCAGAAGTAAATATTCAATATAATTTATCTGGGTGGGTTAGAAATAAAAGGTCTAGTAAAAGTGTAACGTTTATCTCATTAAATGATGGTTCATGCTTTGAGGACATACAAATTGTTTTTGAAACAGAAAAGTATGAAGAAAGTTTAAAAAAAATTAATGCGGGATGTAGTCTTCATATTTTAGGAAAACTGATTCAATCTTCAGGTTCAGGACAGAGTTATGAATTAATTCCTGAAGAAATCAAATTTATAGGATTAGCAAATCCAGAAGAATATCCTTTACAACCGAAAGCACATTCTTTTGAGTTTTTAAGAGAAAATGCGCATTTTAGATTTAGAACTAAAACATTTAGTTCTGTTTTTAGGATTAGACATGCGATTAGTTTTGCTATACATAATTTTTTTCATCATAAAGGATTTTATTACATTAATACTCCTATTATCACTCAGTCAGATGCTGAGGGCGCAGGAGAGATGTTTCGTGTAACTACTTTAAAAGAAGGAGAGAAAGATTTTTCTAAAGACTTTTTTGCTGCCAAAACCCATTTAACAGTTTCAGGTCAATTAGAAGCAGAATTAGCATCCTTAGGATTAGGTAAGGTATATACATTTGGCCCTACTTTTAGAGCTGAAAACTCGAACACATCTAGACATCTTGCAGAGTTTTGGATGATTGAGCCTGAAATAGCATTTGCGGATCTAAATCAAAATATTCATTTAGCTCAGTCATTACTAAAGTATGTAATAGACTTTATTTTAAAAAATTATGAAAAAGATATAATGTTTTTAAATAACAATTTTATTAAACGCCAATCACAGTTAAAAAAAGAAGATCGTGATGATATGAATTTAATAGAAAAATTAAATTTTGTTCTTAATCAAGATTTTGAAGTAATCACTTATGATGAAGCGTTTAATATTTTAAAAAATTGCAAAAAAAATAAAAAAGGAAAGTTTGTGTTTCCAATTGATGATTGGGGCGTTGACTTTCAATCAGAACATGAGAAATTTTTAGTTGAGAAGTCTTTTAAAAAGCCGGTTGTGATTATAGATTATCCTAAAAAAATTAAAGCTTTTTATATGCGTCAAAATGAAGACGGAAAGACAGTCAGAGCTATGGATGTCTTAATGCCTGGGATTGGCGAGGTAATTGGCGGCTCACAAAGAGAAGAGAGATTAGATTTTTTATTAAAAAGAATGAAGGAAATGGATATTTCGGAAAAAGAGCTATGGTGGTACTTAGATACCAGAAAGTTCGGCACAGCTCCTCATAGTGGATTTGGTTTGGGACTTGAAAGGCTAATACAATTTATTACAGGAATGCATAACATAAGAGATGTGATACCCTTTCCAAGAACACCTAATAATGTAGAATTTTAACATTATTTATGAATAAGCAGTCATTAAATCAAAAATTACTCCAAAAGCTTTCTCCTCAGCAAATAAAGTTAATGAAGCTAATTCAATTATCTACACTAGAGTTAGAGGATAGAATAGATCAGGAAATTGAATTAAACCCAGCATTAGAAAATAAGAATTTAGAAGAGTCTGAAGAATATAATTTAGAGTCTAATAATGAGGAGAAAGATGATGAAAATATATATGAAAATAGAGATATTGATATTGATCAATATATAAGTGATGATGAGATACCGGCATATAAATTATACTCAAATAATAATCATTATGCAGATCAAGAGATTAAGGAAATACCATTTAGTGGCGGAGAGAGTTTATTTCAGATTTTACAAAAACAGTTAGGAGAACATAAATTAAATGATAAAAAAAGTGAAATAGGTAATTATATCATAGGATGTATTAATGATGATGGTTATTTAACTAGAGACAATCAAGCTATTTCGGATGATTTAATTTTTTCTAGAAATCTGAATTGTAATTTGGAAGAAATTCAAGAAGTTGTAGAAATAGTTCATTCTTTTGACCCTCCAGGAATAGGAGCAAAAGATTTACAAGAGTGTCTTGTCTTACAACTTAAACGTAAGAAAAAAAAAGAAGAGGTTCAGCGCGCTATTGTTATATTAGAAAGAAAATTTTTAGAGTTCACAAATAAGCATTACTCTAAAATTTGTGATAGTTTGAAAATCACAATAGATGAATTAAAATTAGCAATTAAAGAAATAGAAAAACTAAATCCAAAACCAGGTGGCGGTATGGACTCTAGTAAATATATTCAAAGAATTATACCTGATTTTTCTATTCAGGTTGAAGAGGAAAAAGTGCATTTTACTTTAAATTCGCGTAACGCCCCTTCTTTAAGAATAAATAAAGAGTTTTCCAATCTTCTTTTACTGCATAAAGAGAAAAAAGGAGATATTAGTAAATCTCAAAAAGACGCATTATTATTTACAAAACAAAAATTAGATTCAGCTAGATGGTTTATTAATGCTATTTATCAACGGCAACAAACATTAATATTAACTATGTCGACAATATTAGAAATTCAGCAGGATTATTTTTTATTTGGAGATGAGAAAGATTTAAAACCTATGATTTTAAAAGATGTTGCAGAAAAGACAAATTTAGATATATCTACTATTTCTAGAGTTGTTAATAGTAAATATGTAGAAACGCCATATGGAACATTTTCCCTTCGTCATTTTTTTTCTGAATCAATTGCTAAAAGTGATGGTGAAAATATTTCTGTTAAAGAAGTGAAAAATATTATTACAGATTTAATAAAAAATGAAAATGTAGAAAAACCATTAAATGATCAGAAATTAGTAGATGAGTTAAATAAAAAAGGTTATAAAATAGCAAGAAGAACCGTGGCTAAGTATAGAGAGCAAATGTATATTCCGGTTGCTAGGTTAAGAAAAAAAATAAGTTAAATATGGAAAAAAATATTGCAAATTTATTAAAAGCCATTGCTCATCCAATACGTATTAAAATTGTACGTATTATTTTTGAACACCATAGTTTATCTGTTAGCTCTATTCATACATTGTTAAATATTGATCAGCCTATTATCTCTCTCCATTTAGGTTTACTAAGGAAACAAGGTATTATTATGGCAGAAAAGAGAGGGAAGCATAGTTATTACTCTATTGTTAATCGGTCTATTATGCAGGTTATAGAAATTATTTCTAATGATTTTTACTCCAATTAATTTAAAATAATTATTTTAGAAAAAAATTTAAATATTATGAGTGAAACACAAAAATCCACAATGGGGCCACGAAGATTGTTTATTTTACTTGCTTTAGCTGCTTTTGCATATTGGTACTTTAGTAAACCTGGTAATACAACAGAAACGGATGATGTTGAATCAGATGAGGCAGAAATAGTAGAGAATGATTATGGGAACGATGTTAATTTGACTACATATGAAGATGAAGTTTTAATTCCTGACGTCAAAGAAGAAAAACCGCAAACTACTATAAAGGAGGATGAAGGGTATACGCCACAAAGTCAAGGTGGAGGAAAGGAGCATTCTCCACAAAGTGGAGGTGGGAGTAGTGATTATCAACCACAGTCTTCTAAATAGAGTTATATCTTAACTATTTGGTACAAATGATTATTTAATTCAGGAGTATATATAAAATATATTCCTGAATTTAGGTCTTCCATATAAATATTATTTAAACCTTTATTTAAATCAATTTTTTTTACCACCGAACCGTAATAGTTAATTATTTCTATACTAGTATTTTTTTGACTTTCAATAAATAAATTACCATTGCAATTAGGATTGTTAATGTCTATTATATTTTGAGATGTCGTATCAGGCACATTAATATTTTCTAAGTTTATGGATACTATTCCAGCAGTTTGTGTTCCAATCCAAAGTTGATTATTTATATTGTCATATGTTATACAGTTTATTTCATCTTCAGGAAGATTAGAATTTTCACTATTATAAAAAGTCCAATTATTATTTGCATATTTGATTAACCCATCTTCCATAGTAGCTAGCCAAATATTCCCACTATTGTCTATGCTAATATCACCTAGACTATTAATGAAAAAAGGTAGAGAAGGATTTATTTCTGAATTAAACCAAATCCAAGAATTTGTATTTGACCATACGCCTAAACCAGCAAATGTTGTAGTGATAATTAGATTTTCATTTTCATCAAAATAAAGATCTCTTATTGTATTATCTAGTAATTGTGAATTGTCATTATTGTAAAATGTAAATTCATTATTGTAGGTAACCAGCCCTCCATTTAATGTTCCAAAAAATATAGTTTCATTACTTGGGTGTTGAATGATTTTAGTTATATGATTCGATGTTATATTAGTTATTCCCAAAAAATCAAATACACTCCAATTAGTATTATCAACTAAAACAAGACCACCTGTGGTCCCAATCCATATTTTGTTTTCACTTTCAAAAAACAATGATTTTGTAAAATTACTTGGTAGGTCTGTATTAGTATTATTTAAATAAGAATAAGAATTGTCTGTGTTAATTATAGAAATTCCATCAGGTCCACAAACCCAAATATTATTGTTTAAATCAACATTTATATATTTTATAATATTACTACTTAACCCGGCTTCTTTTCCTTCGTCAAAAAAAACTTCCCAAGTTTGATTACTAATTAATTTTGCGGCTCCGTTTTCTGTACCAATTATTAAATTATTATCTAAATCTAGTGTTAAATCATTTACTTGGTTATATGGAAGAGGTGAATTCTCAGAGTTATATACTTGCCAATTTGTTTGGCTTAAGGTAAAGATTGGTAGTATTAAAATGATAAAATAATAAACATTCATGTTAAACTAAAAAGCCCTCTTTAAAAAAGAGGGCTTTTACTATTTAGTTAAATAAAATATGTTGAATTTGCGAATTGTTTTTTGATTTTATCTCTATAAAATAAATGCCTTTAGGATAATTTGCTATATCAACCTTTAAAATTTGATTTAAATATCCATTATATAATATTTCAACTTCTTCACCCAGATTATTGAATAGAGTAATACTTACTTTATCTTGGATGTTTTCAGCTTGAATTTCTAGCTTATTTGACGCTGGATTTGGGTATAAAGTAAAGTCTAGTTTATTAGATTCATTTAAGTTTGAATTATTTTCGTTTACAGTAACTTCAACTTCTAGTAAGTCACTTTCACATGTAATTCCACCAATTTCCCATTCATTATTGATTTTCCAATCATAGAAGTAGTAATAATACGAAGTGCTGAACCCTGCTCCATTGAAATCATTACCTTCATTATTATAATAACCTTCGTTGATGCTAATAATACCATCTACTGTATGAGGAAAAGTGGCTAGACCATCTGTTGTTCTTTTTAACATAGGATTATTAGCACCGAAATTAGTGTTATTTATATCTGAATCTGTTGTTATAATATATTCTCCTTCTGGAATAGTCCAATTTAATTCTACTATAAAGCCATCTTGTTCACTTTCAGGTATATTTATAGTAGTTGATTCATAGACCATATCTAGTGAAGTGTTTCGAAGTTGAAATACTCTTTCACCAGCAAGTCCAGCATAAACTTTAACTGAGTTTAAAGTAAGCTCATTTAAAACCTCAAACCTCAAACCCCCATTATATACATTTCCACTATAATCACAACTTCCTCCTCCATTGCATAAGTGCTCAACTTCGCCAGTACTTAAAAATTCAGGTGCAGGAATAATTTCCTCTTCTTGGTATACAAAATAAGAAGTAGTTTCATATAAAGAAGGTGTTGTGAAAGTTTCACCATTACCAATTATCGAACCATTAGTATCTGTCCAAAAAATACTCCCTGTTCCTGTTGCATTCAGTGTTGTAGATTCACCCTCATTAATACTCATATTTGCAGATGAAGGCATCGAAACGTAGGTAGAAGTTACTTCAATAGCCTCTGATGTGCTACTTCCACATTCACTAGCTACTTCTACATAGTATGTTCCTGTTTCTGATACTTCAATACTAGGACCAGTCATTCCATTGGACCATGAATAGGTCATAGTTGGATTATTAATTGAAGCTGTAAGAGTAATAGACTCTCCTTCACATAATACAGGTGCGCTGTTTGTAATAATTTCAACTGCGAAATTTTGAGCATCTAATTGTTGAGTTAGTGTAATTGGAACAGCTGTCCAGTTATTTTCTTTATCTGATTCTAAGTAAAAGTTGTTTCTATCTATTTCACCAACAATCCAGTATTCACCATTACATAAACTTGGATCTATGTCGATCCATTGATCATCTAAGTATTCACTATAAATATCAGTCCATCCCACTGTAATACCTTGTTCAATTACACTACAACCATAATTTTGTCCACCAAGTCCATTATTTGGAAAATCACTATTTTCTGTCAAAATTGTTCCTCCGTCAAATCCCTGAGCAGCAACTTCTGGATAATCTTCAAGATATTGTTGTGAGTATCTATTTTCATCTCTACAATGTCCATAAGCAGCATTATCTCCACAATCATTATAATCCATTAGACAAAATCCCATTTTGGCACCGTTACTTACAATAGGCCAATTTAGCGGATTAGGGTCATCTGGGTCCTGTACTCTTAAAGTAAAAACACCCCATTCATCTGAGTGCATATGCCCGTGTGTAGGATGATATGTCATTGTTCCAGCAAATCTGTCCCAGTAACTCATCGATCCATCTGCATTTCTATGATAGATTCTTTGTATAGCTAAATGTTTTGCAGGTTCATCAGAGTCATCACAGTAAAAATCTCCTATTGACCCACCTGTTTGAACAGCAATGGTATCATCATCACATAAAAAATATGCAAAACCGTCATCATCAACACCCCTAACTGTAAGAGGGCCGTAACCAGTATTAGGAGTAGACACACTAATACGTAATCTTCCATTATTATCACCTGCTCCAGTTTGCGGATATTCAGTAGGGCCATCGGAATAAGTTAATATCCCATACCAAGAAGCCTGAATGTCAGGAAGTAAATCGCAATCAACTTCTCCTTGCTCCCTACATTCACAATCAGTAGCATCTGTAGTTGTGCATTGACTCCAAGAAATTAATGCTGATAGACAAAGTATAAAAAGTAGTTTTATTTTCATAACATATATAATTAAGTGTTAATTTAGTTAGGCGCTATTGGGATATTAATCCGAAGGCAAAAGTACAAAATAATTTGGTTATATAAACAGTCGTTTTGTATAATTTTTTGAAAAAATAATTATACAAAAAGAGCCCTCATTTAAAATGTATTATATTAGCAAACTTAAAATTTATAATTTATGAGCAATATTTCAACTTATTTTATTTGTTTTTTACTTACTTCTGTCCTGGTTTTTCCTCAGAAATATGTTCAGATAGAAGAGGAAGTTGTTAATATTAGATTTCAACCAACAACTTCGTCATCAATAGTGGGTCAAGCTATATTAGGACAGATATTCCTTCGTACAGACGCAACTAATAATTGGATAGAAATTGAATTACCATCTGGTGAAAATCGTTGGATATATAGAAGTTTAGTTAGTTTAGTTACTGATTATGGAGCCATTTTACAAGATGTTAATATTTTTTCTTTAAAAGATGCATTAATTAATGCAAAAGAACGTGCTCAAAAAGATTCTTTTACACAAAATATTGAATTCATGAATCAGCAAGAGGAAGAAATGTTTTTATTAGATAAATATACATTGTCAGTTTTTAGGACTTTTGGAGTTTCTCCAATTCATTTTCAAGATATTATGAATGTTTCAAATAAAGATTCGGATATTATGTTTGGCAATGTATTTGAAAAAGAAGTACGAGTTTCTTTTGTAGATTATGATGTATTTGAAGTATTAGGTGAGAATATTATTTTAGAGACAAAACGATGTTTTAAAATAGACAAAAGAGTAGATGCGGTAATAAGGATTAGTAGTATAAATGGCGAAAGAGAAGAGTCTTTATGTTTTATAGGAGGATATGGAGAAAATTTTGATGATTGTTATAATATTAAAAATATTTTTAATCAAATTAATAATGGACAAAGTAATCAATTTGTTTTGACTAAATCAGGAAAATTAAAAGAAGCAAAATTAATTTTAGAATCAACAGATTTAGATTTAAAAGATTTTAAAAAAATAACCACTTTTTAAAAATTATTCTAAATGCGGTTCTTTATATTGATATTATTTTTTTCTATTAATATTTTTTCACAAGACACAAAAATAAGTGGAAAAGTATTTGATAAATATACTGGAAAGCCAATTGAATTTGCAAATGTTTCTATTGTCGAAAAGGGCCTAGGCTCAACCACAGATTCTACAGGTTTTTTTGTAATTAATAATTTGAATCCAGGAATATATAATTTACAAGTTTCTTTTATTGGATATCAAACAGAAATATTATATGAGTTAAAGCTAACTCCTTCTCGTTCAATATATCAAATAATAGAGTTAGAACAAGTAGGCAGTAATTTAGATGAAATAGAATTAAGTGCGCAACCTGTTTTCCCTAAAGAGAATCCTATTTCAATTAAAGAGATAGGATCATCTGAAATAAAAAGAAGCCCAGGAGGAAATAGAGATATTTCTAAAGTGATACAGTCTTTTCCAGGAGTTGCTACTAGTATAAGTTTTAGAAATGATATTATTATTAGAGGTGGGGCGCCAAATGAAAATGTATTTTATTTGGATGGAATAGAGGTTCCTAATATTAATCATTTTTCAACACAAGGTTCATCAGGTGGTCCAGTAGGGATGTTAAATGTTGATTTAATTGAATCAGTAGACTTTTATTCTGGAGCATTTCCTGCTAATAGAGGTAATACGCTAAGTTCAATTTTTGAATTTTCACAAAAAATAGGAAATCCAGAAAAATTAAATATGAATTTCACAGTGGGATCTAGCGATTTGGCTGTTTTATTTGATGGCCCTTTAGGCCCAAAATCTTCATTTGTGCTTTCAACAAGAAGATCGTATTTACAGTTTTTATTTAAAGCCTTACAATTACCATTTTTACCAGAATATAATGATATTCAGTTTAAATATTTAAATAGATTAAGTGATCAAAGTGAATTAACAATAATTGGCCTAGGAGCAATTGACAATTTTGCTTTAAATAGAGAAGCTAATGAAGGTGTAGATGATTTAGCAACTTTAGCACGAAATCAATATATTTTAGATAATATACCAGTCAATGATCAATGGAACTATACAATAGGAAGTAGGTACCGATATTTTATGCCAACAGGGGGTTTTCATACAGTAGTTTTGAGTAGAAATCATTTGTTTAATACAGCTGTAAAATATGATGATAATATTGAAGTTTTAGACAATCTAATTTTAGATTATTCTTCTGAAGAAATTGAAAACAAAGTTAGATATGAATATACATTTAAAAAATGGGGCTGGGATTTCAATACTGGAATAGGTGTAGATTATATACAATATTTGAACGAAACATATAATAAAATTAGTACTTCTGGAGGTGATATTTTAGAGATTAATTATGATTCAAAATTAGATTTTTTTAAAACAGGTTTGTTTGCTCAAATGAGCAATCAATTTTTTAATGAACGTGTTTTATTATCTTTTGGTTTAAGGTCTGATTTTAATAACTATGATTCATCAATGTCTAATGTTTTAAATCAGCTTTCTCCTAGAGCTTTAATATCTTATTATATAAACTCAAATTTAAAATTTAGTGTCAACTCAGGTATTTATTATCAATTACCGCCCTATACAGTTATGGGATATCGAGATTCGGGTATATTAATTAATCGTCAAAATAAATTAAAATATATTAAGTGCACTCACTTTGTATCGGGATTTGAATATATTACTAATTCTAATACTAAAATAAGCTTAGAGGGCTTTTATAAGGAATATCATAATTACCCCTTTTTAGTGAGAGATTCTATTTCCTTAGCTAATTTAGGCGCTGATTTTGGCGTGATTGGTGATGAAGAAGTTTCATCTTCATCAATGGGGCGTTCTTATGGTTTTGAATTATTTACCCAGAGAAAATTAACAAAAGGAATATATGGTCTTTTATCATATACATTTTCTTTTAGTCAATTTTCAAATACTGAAAACAGTAAAAATTATGTTTCTTCTTCTTGGGACCAAAGGCATATAATTAATTTATGTGCGGCCAAAAAATTTAAAAGAAATTGGGAGTTTGGTTTTAAATGGAGATATACAAGTGGAAGCCCTTACACACCTTATAATCAGCAAATTTCTATGCAACCAGAAGTTTGGTCTGTGAATGGTCAGGGTATATTAGATTATACTAATATAAACTCTTTAAGAAACCCTTCTTTTCATCAGTTAGATATTAGAGTAGATAAAAAATATTATTTTAAAAAATGGACTTTGAATGTTTATTTAGATATTGAAAATATTTATAATAAAGTAGCTTTTTTAGGTCCATATTTGTCTGTTATTAGAGATGAACTAGGCAATCCTATTGAAAATGCTGGTTTGTATCAACCTGAATATATAGAGAATACATATGGACAGTTTTTACCTTCTATTGGCTTAATTATTGAATTATAATTTATTATGAATAACCCTATTAAAACTTTTAATTCTTGGGCGAAAGAAAATAAAGATATTGGTATGGAAAAAAACCATGATCAATCAGTGCAATATATGTTAAAACAAATCCCCTCTTCAATATTAGTAAATAAATTTTCTTTTTTAGATATAGGCTGTGGAAATGGCTGGGTAGTAAGAAAAGTTAATAATTCAGAAAACTGTATAAAGTCTGTAGGCATTGATGGGGCAGAAAATATGATAAAAAAGGCTAGGGATTTGAGCCCTGAATTAGAGTATTTAAAACTTGATATAGATAATTTAAATTTTATTGAAAAATTTGATGTTGTATTTAGTATGGAAGTCTTTTATTATTTAGGATATCCAGGTAAGACCATGAAGTATATTTATAATAATATGCTTAAAGAAAATGGTTTTTTTATTATGGGAATAGATCATTATTTAGAAAATAAGCCGTCATTAAGCTGGCCTAAAGATTTAGATTTAGATTTACAAACATTATCAATAAATGATTGGGTCAGTATAGTACAGCTAGCAGGATTTTCTAAAGTGAATTATAAGCAAGTTGGTGCTAAAGAAAATTGGGCAGGCACATTAATTGTTTATGGATATAAATAAAAAAGAGCTAATCAAATGATTAGCTCTTTTAAAATATATTGATATTATAAAGCTTATAAATCTATTCCGCAATCCTCACTTACTTCCATTGCCCATTTAACAAGCTCTTCTTCTTCTTCTGTATCTGCTGGTCCGATATCCATTTTGTTCATCATAGCTTCGTAAGATTCAAATTGTGATTCAGATTTTTCTATTACACACTCACATGCGGACTCACTGTTGCCACCTTTTTCTGTGCAGTCTTTCATTGCTTGAGCGACATCTTCATCTGACCAGGCAGGGCCTCCACAAGAAATTAAAAACATTCCAGTGATAGCTAATAATAATAATTTTTTCATAATAATATTGGTTTTAATTAATGCTAAAATAGAATTAAAAAGTTAACCCTACAAATAGTTAAGTAGATTATTAAAAAATATTAAAATAATTTTATATTTATAATTATGATTTACGAATTAAAAAGGGAACAATTTTTACATTCTAATATTAGCGATGTTTGGAATTTTGTTTCTTCGCCAAAAAATTTACCCAAAATTACGCCGAAGTATATGAGTTTTACTATTACTTCAAAAGAATTGCCTGAAAAAATATATCCAGGGATGTTAATTTCATATACCGTTTCTCCATTATTAAAAATTCCGATGACGTGGTTAGCAGAAATAACACAAGTTGAAGAACAAAAATTCTTTATTGATGAACAAAGAATTGGTCCTTATACTATGTGGCATCATCAACACTTTATAGCGCCTTTTAAAAATGGTGTTATAATGAAAGATATAGTAACATATAAATTGCCATTAGGGATTTTGGGTCAAATTGCACATTGGTTATTTATAAAAAGACAATTAAATAGTATTTTTTCTTATAGATTTAATCAAATGGAAAAAATATTTAACAATAAATAATTATCGTAACCCTAATTTTTTCCTTAGTGATATAGGTCCCACATATATATTAGATAGAGCATCTTTATGTATCATAATATTCATAGTTTTATATCTAGCATATGGGAATGAAGCATATAAGTAGCCACTACAGTAATTTCCATCTCCCCAAGAATTTTTAACTATAAAATATTTATCTCCATTTTGATCTGAGCAAATTCCAGTTACATGCATACCATGGTCATCTGTTGTGGTCTGCTCATCATAAGCAGCTTGTCTTTCTTCTGGTGTAACCCATTTTTCTTCTGTTGGATTTTCAAAACTATCATCCGTAAAATTAATAGGGTTGATTGCTAATCCATTTCTGAAAGAAAATCCCTCTTCTGAAACATCTGCTCCCCAAGCAAAGCTATAACCGTCCATAACAGATTTTTCCATCACACTCATTAACTTATCTAAGGGTATATTGTAGCACGGCTCTAGAGCCCAATTATCAGGTACTTCTAAAATAAATTCTTCGTAAAAAGGATGATGCAAATAGGATGTTAAGCATATATAGTCAGACATATCTAAACCAAGTTCATGTGCAAATGATTTCGGTGTATAGTCTTTATTATTATATGTGAAAGTAAAGTCTTCGGTATTAGTAGGTAGTTCGCCAAGATAAGAGTCTAAAACCTCTTCAAAATTATTGATCCAATTTGATGGTAATTTTTCGTTTTCTTGTAAATCCTTTAGAAAAGTGTTTACTACATAAGACAACGTATCTTCTAAAGATTTGTGATTATGATAATCTTTTTCTGTGTAAGCTAGACCTGTATAAAAACTTTCAGGAACAATCCCATATTTATTTATTACCCACGGTATATCATGAAAAGCCCCCCCTTGTGAAAAATTAAATTTTCCATTCATGCGCAAATAATTCACAGCTTTTCCTAAGTAAGCATTACGAACTATAAACATTTCAGATAAATTAATATTTGTTTTATTTTTTCTTAGCAGCTCAGACTCAAAGAAACTTAGCGTACAAAAACTCCAGCACGTTCCGGTATATCCTTGGTCATTTACTGGATTTGCATCTACATTTTGTATAGTTTTTAATTTATAATTACTATTTTTTTTATTGGAAAAAAAGTCAGAATGATTTTGTGCTGACAATAAACTAAAGTTGATAAATAATACTATAAATAAATAAGATTTCATAATGAATAAATTTTAATTAATTTAGGGTTGTTCAAATATAATAAATTAAAGATTTATTTTTAAAATATAAAATACTAAACTTCGTAGATATGATTTTAAGTGGAAAAGAAATAGAAAAAAAAATTGGCAAAGATATTTTTATTGAGCCCTTTAATGCTAATCAATTAAATCCAAATAGTTATAACCTCTCTTTGCATAATGAGCTGATAACGTATACGTCTTTAGAATTGGATATGAAGAAAGCTCCAGAAACTAAAAAAATCATTATTCCTGAAGA
>Ga0209404_10001664_pt1 | contig 14672 bp, 11 predicted proteins | sample TroAtlMetagenome_2_FD_187447 | JGI IMG/M metagenome (GOLD analysis project Ga0209404, IMG submission 187447) | Marine eukaryotic phytoplankton communities from Atlantic Ocean - Tropical Atlantic ANT8 Metagenome (SPAdes) (version 2) | ecosystem: Environmental > Aquatic > Marine > Oceanic...
CTCTATGAACGGATTTCTAAATTCACCAACGGTTCACAGTTGGCAAACAGGCTTCCAAACTATGCGCAAGCTCTCTGACGCTGCAGGGAAACCTTTAAGCGATTTGTATGTTGTTTTAGATCAGCGCGAGGACCGAATCAACAACGGATATTTTGCTGTCGATATGAACGGCTATAATCCCAGAAACCCAACAGCAACGCGCTGGATAGATTATCCAGCCAGCTACCACAACAATGCAGGAGGGGTCACACTCGCCGATGGTCATGCGGTAATCAAAAAATGGGCAGATGCTCGCACCTCTGTTCCAATTCGTAAGGGCGTAAACATCCCCGTCTTTGTATCCTCACCAAAAAATGCTGATATACTTTGGCTTCAAGAACGTTCTGCTCCACCGAAACGCAGGCGACGTTGATCTCTAAAACAGACGCAAATCAAGCTCGTTTCCTTAAGCTAACTGTGGCTCAATTAGCGCTATAACCTTTCCAGAATGTGAGATTGCTTTCTATTCTTTCACTGTCGATTACAAGCATTGCAGCGTTCTCAGTAGAGCCTTCAATCATCTTAGACAAAGACGACGTTGTTGTGTTTCTCGGCGGAACGGACATGGTGCGCGCGCAACGCAGCGGCCATTTAGAGACACTTCTAACTTGGAATTTTCGTAACGAAACACCCAAGTTTCGCGATATGTCGTGGGAAGCAGACACAGTGTTCGGACTTGGCACCGAAACCGAACGCTGGCGCAGCGGCGGCTTCCGAGGCATCAAGGGGCTCGGCAATCTGGAAACTCAACTGAGCAATCTAAAGGCTACGGTGATAATAGTTCAACTTGGGAAAAACGAAACATTTGCTGGGATCAAAGGCCTTGAGGCGTTCATTCAGGCTAGTAATAAGCTGTTCAGTCGACTGCGAGGAGAAGATCGGAAATTGATTGTCATTTCACCAACAAAATTTGAACGATCAAAAAACCCACTATACCCAGACCTAAGAAATCGAAATTCCGATTTGTCCCATTACATAAAAACACTACGTACTGCTGCATTAAATCATGATGCGATATTTGTTGATTTATTTACTGATAATGAAGAAAAATTTACAACAAACGGCCTGCATATCACCTCAGATAAACAAGCAAATTTTGCGTTACAAATTGCATCATCACTTGGCATCGAACGTCCTAACGGATTTGAAGGATTGAATGATTTACTAGCCTCGGTTCGCGAGAAACACCGACTGTGGTTTGACTACTGGCGTCCAGCTAATTGGAAATGCCTTTTCGGCGATGACAATCGACGCGTATTTAGTATTGGCAACCAAAAAAATATTCCCAGTATCCGCGATGAACGCGACAAGATTCCTGATCTAATCAAAGAAGCAGAAAAAAATATTACTGCCGTAGCCAAAGGCTTGGCTAAACCCAAGATAGCCCAACAAATCCCACTACCACCACCAACCTCAGCACTTTCTTCAGAAGAGGAGATGAAAGAATTCCAGCCAGCTAAAGATTTTGAGGTAAATCTGTTCGCCTCGGAAAAACTCGGCGTGGAAAACCCCCTAACTATTCGTTGGGATTCTGAGGGAAGGATGTATGTAGCTTGTACTTGGACATATCCACATCTCAAACCAGGTGAAATCCCCAACGACAAAATAATCCTACTCACCGATACAAACGGTGATGGCCAAGCAGATCATTCGACCATTTTTGCTGATGGATTAAATATTCCCACAGGTTTGGAGACTGCCAACGGCGGAGTCTATGTAGGACAATCTACTGATCTTCTTTTTCTGCGAGATCTTGATGGTGATGGTGTGGCAGATGAACGCAAGGTGATCTTAAGTGGCTTCGGAACTGGAGACTCACATCAAGCGATGAACTCATTCACATGGAGCCCAGACGGTGAGCTATTCTTTTGTCAAGGCGACGGCATCGAGTCACGAGTGGAAACGCCTTGGGGAATATCCTCACTTTATCAAGCTGGAGTGTATCGACTTCGCCCAGGCCGGCTGGAACTACATGGCCTTCTGGATGATTTTATGGGACCAGGCAACCCATGGGGTGTTGTGTTTGATAACTGGGGTCAATCACTGGTAGTCGATGGTGCTGGTGGAATCACATATCTGACTCCGGCTTCAATCCCTGCCAAGCGCCGTTTACGCCTCGATAGAATCGGTAATCCCGGTGGATATTGCGGAGTTGAGATGATAAACGGACGCAACATGCCAAAATCAATGCGAGGACAATTCGTAATTAACGACTTCAAGTCTAACACTGTTAAGCGATTTTCACTACAACCTAATGGATCTGGTTTTAAGCTAGAGTGGGAAGATGCAATATTAAAATCCAATCATCGAAAATTTCGCCCTGTCGACATTCGAATAGGACCAGACGGCGCCATGTACATTGCAGATTTTTACAATAATGTAATCTGCCATCAGGATGATTACTTTCGTGATCCGACTAGAGATCTACACCACGGAAGAATCTGGCGTGTTACATACAATAAAAACCCAATTGTACCTAAACCTAAATTTTCGAATTCATCTACTAGCCAATTGTTCAATATGCTCAGTGCGCCTGAACGATGGACACGTCAACAGGCGAAATTTGAACTCAATAAACGTAAAGGCAAAAAGGTTCGACAGATAACAGAAAATTGGGCTAGCCAAATTAATAAAGACGATCCACACCACGATAGAAATCTTTTTGAAGCATTAGCGCTTTGCGCAATTGCTGAAGCTCCTAGCCATAAGTTGCTAAAGCAGGTCATAAACCTCAAAAACCATCGGGCAAGAGCCTTTGCTACAAGGATTTTGGGGCGCTGGCAGGACCGATTACCAAATACAAACAAATTACTAGCTCAAGCAGCAAACGACCCTCACCCTCTAGTCAGACTTGAAGCAATTCTCGCTTGCGGTCAAATACCAAAGGCTAAAGTAATCCAATTTGCAGCACAGGCAGTCACAAGACATTCTAGAGACAAGTGGATTGACTATGCATTCACTCAAGCGGTACGACATCAAGAACTAAACTGGATGAATGGCCTTACAGATGGCACCTTGGATTTTGAAGACGATACCAGTTCAATGCTTGCTGTATTGGAAAAAGGTGGCTCTAAAAAAATTCTGTCTCAATTGCTAAATTTAGCAAAGTCAAACAGTATCAATGATAAAGGCTTACCTGGAATCTTTCGTGGTATCGCTTCCCTCGGAGGGCAGAATGAAATAAAAAGAATTTTCGAACCGTCTTTCCATTCATCACTAGCAAGTCAAACGGCCGCATGGGCAGCGCTAATCAATTCCCAGTCATATAAAAAACCAGAGGGTGACACACGCGTGATTTTAGAATCAGCATTAACTGGAACAAATGAATCAATACGAGTGCAATCACTAGGCTTGATAGCAAAATGGAAAATTTCAGAGCTAAAAGATTCAACATCAACTCTGGCCTTCGAACAAACAGCAAGCGATTCAACACGTTTGGCAGCAGTCAGGACATTAGGAAAACTTGAAGGAGTGAATACAAAAAAATTAATTAAGCTGGTTAATAGCAAAGAATCAAAAGTACTAAAGATTGCTGGGCTCGAAAGCCTAGCTAGGCTGAATCTAGCAGAAGCTGCAAAACTAGGCGCCAATATGATTGCCAAAGGACAACCAGAAGATGAAGTATTGTATATCTTTTTGAATCGAGAATCCGGAAGCAAAGCCTTGATGGAGGCGCTAGCCAAAATCAATCTCAACAAAACTTCAGCAGCTAAAACACTTACCAAGTTACAATCAATCGGTAGCAGTGATGCCAATCTGATGAATTATTTGAGTAAAGTAGCCGGGATAAAAAATACCGCACCAATTTATTCACCAGAATATGTTTCTAACTTAGCTAAAATAGCTGCCAAAGGAGACGCTAGAAACGGGAAATTAATATTCTCTATTGCTGGATGCATTGCATGCCATAAAATCAATTCCTCAAGTAATAATGGCCTTCCTTTCATTGGGCCAGATCTAGAAACAATCGGAAACACACTCAGCCCTGAACGAATTATTGAAGAAGTGATCTGGCCTAACCGGCACGTTAAGGAGGGATACAACTTATTACAGGTTACCACCAATGGTGGTGATGTCTACCAAGGCTATGAACAGCGTTCAAGGGAGAGGCATATCATCCTTCGACCAATATCCGAAGCGCAAACAATCACAATCCCTCAAGAGCAAATCCGCGAACAATCACAATTAGGTTCAGCAATGCCGACCGGCCTAACTGCTAATCTAAGCAAGAAAAATCTCGCTGACCTAATTCATTACTTATCAGAGAAAGGCCAAAATTAAACTATGATAATAGGACAACTAAGAACTCCAGACCTAGCCGTTCTAACAGTATACTTTTTACTATTAATTTTTGCTGGATTTTATTTTCGAAAACGCAGTCTTACCGTTGAGGGCTTCACAGTAGCAAACCGCTCGCTTCCTGGCTGGGTATGCGGCCTTTCGATATTCGGCACATATTTGAGTAGCAATACTTTCATTGGCGTACCAGGGAAAGCATACAGTGCTAACTGGAACAGTTTTGTATTCAGCCTATCTATCCCTATTGCTGCATTGATCGCAGTTAAATGGTTTGTTCCATTCTACCGGAACAATACAGGCCTATCCGCATATGAACATCTAGAAAAAAGATTCGGACCTTGGGCTCGAATATACGCGGTCATATGCTATCTCCTAACTCAAATTTCAAGGGTTGGCACAATTATGTTCGGAGTCGCAATAGGACTGAGCGCACTTACCGGCTGGAAGCTTGAAACTATTATCATCGTATCAGGATTTGCTGTAACGCTTTATACCTTACTTGGAGGAATTGAAGCGGTGATATGGACAGACGCAATTCAAAGTATCATTCTAACCGTTGGGGCAATTCTGGTTATTGGATTAATTCTAACTGACATACCGGGCGGAGCAGAGAACGCAATTTCTATTGCAAGTAAAGCTGGCAAATTTAATTTAGGAGAATTTAGCAGCCTCAGTTTAGCAGATTCAACGGTATGGGTAGTCTTAATGTACGGTATCTTCATAAACCTAACCAATTTCGGCATCGACCAGAATTTCGTACAACGATATCATGCAGCTGACTCTGAAAAGGCTGCTGGTCGCTCGGTCTGGATGGGCGCACTGATTTACATGCCAGTTGCACTTATGTTCTTCTTTATCGGATCAATCCTATTCTCCTATTATCAAGCTAATCCCGATCTGCTAGAAGAAGTGAAAATCACAAAAGCTACAGAATTGATAGCAGAGCAATCTACCGGATTTGCCAAAGGGTCAGATGAAGAGATAGCCAAAATAAAACTTATAGCAAAGGATCTAGAACCTGATAAATACGGTGACAAGATACTACCTCATTTTATCGCCAACCGAATGCCTGCTGGACTTGCAGGAATGCTAATCGCAGCACTATTTGCTGCCGCAATGAGCAGCATCGACACCAGCTTAAATAGTTCATCCACCATCGCACTCCAAGATTTTTATCGGCGCTGGATAAATCCTCATGCAAATGAAGCGCAAAGCCTAAGATTTCTCCGAATAATGACAGTTTTATTCGGCCTAATTGGGACTAGTGTCGCTTTAGCAATGATGGGCGTTAAAAGCATACTCGACGTTTGGTGGAAAATAAGCGGAGTTTTTGCTGGAGGAATGCTCGGATTGTTCCTACTCGGATTCATAAGCCGTCGGGCTAACAATGCCGGAGCAGCTATCGGAGCAACCATTGGCGTACTGGTGATTCTATGGATGACCTTTTCTCCTGCTTTTAAGGAAGAACTCGGTTGGATGAGTAGTCCATTTCATGCCAACATGATTACGGTTATCGGAACACTTTCAATATTTCTTTTCGGTCTAACTGCTTCTTGGTTTTTTAGTTCTAAGCGCGGTTAACCTTGCAACTACCAACAAGCACGATAAGAATCTACCTTTTAGAAATATGGCTGATTTTCCAAATGAAATCCGGATCAATCCGGCAGCGCTTAACAAGATGATTATGGGAGGCATCGTTGTTGGGCTGATAGCAGTAGGGTTGTATACTAGTTTTTTCAAAGTAGACCCACGAGAGCACGCAATAGTTTTAAGGTTTGGCAAATATACCGGCCAGCCTATCACGGAAACAGGTCTACACTTCAAATTGCCGTTTGGAATAGACAGACACCAAATAGTTGAAGTCACAACCATGCAAAAGGAGGAGTTCGGTTTTGCCACACAATCTGCAGGACAAAGAACTCGTTACGCTAGTCGAAATAGAAACCAAGCAGATACCTCACTTATTGTCACCGGCGATTTAAATATAGCCGACGTAGAATGGTCTACTCAGTATGTTGTTTCCAACGCTTATAACTATCTCTTTAAAGTTCGAAATGCGAATGAAACATTTCGAGCAATGAACGAAGCCGTCATGCGTGAAATTATTGGCGATCGAACGATCAACGAAGTCCTCACATCAGGTCGTAGTGAAATTCAGCAAGAGGTTAAGGATAAACTTCAAAGTTTAGCTGATCAATACGAATTAGGAATCAAACTGGAAGAAGTAATATTGCAAGATGTTAACCCTCCAGAATCTGTGAAGGCATCTTGGAATGACGTTAATCAGGCACAACAGGAGCGCTCGCAAAAAATCAATAAGGCTCAGGCAGAATTCAACAAAGTCATCCCCAAGGCGAAAGGTGATGCCGCACGGATCATTGAAGAAGCCAAAGGCTACGCAGTTGAACGTGTTAATAATGCACAAGGTGATGCAGATTTATTCAAGCAGGTGTTTACTGCTTACGAGCTAGCTCCAGAAGTGACACGTAAAAGAATTTACCTTGAAACGATAGGTAAGGTTTTTAACACAGCAACAAATACCGGACCAAAAAAAATTATCATAGACGAAGAAGCCAAAGGGCTACTTCCACTACTAAACCTTAATACTGGAGGCAAATAATGTTGAAGCAATTATCATCTATCATTCTCGGGATTGTCCTTTTCATTCTTATAATAATAACGTTTTCATCGGTTTATATTGTTGATGAAACCAAACAAGTATTCATTACACAATTTGGAAAAATTGTTAGAGGCCCTATCAACGGACCTGAAAAAACTGGTGAAAACAATGAAGCTGGTCTTTATTTTCGAATACCATTCATAGAAAAAGTTCATAAGTTTGAGAAACGATACCTAGAATGGGATGGCGACCCTAATCAAGTTACAACGAAGGACAAATTGTTCATATTTATTGATACCTACGCACGATGGCGCATTGTTGATGCCAAACTATTTTTCGAGAAGGTACAAGATGAAATTGGTGCTCAGGGACGACTTGACGATATCCTGGACGGTGAAGCTCGGATTGTGGTAGCTGCAAATAATCTAGTGGAAGTTATTCGTTCACGACAACGTGAAGTTGTTGTTGAAGAAACTGAACTGCTTGATGATGAGTCCCAATTGAAACCATTTGAAGATGGACGATCTGCTCTAGCTCAAAAGGTACTGGATAATGCTGGGCCCAATCTGAAGAGTGAGTTTGGCATCGAACTGCTCGATTTCCGTTTTAAAAGAATAAACTACTCACAAGAAGTTCGCTCAAAGATTTTCGAGCGAATGATATCTGAAAGAAGTCGCATTGCTAATAAGTTCCGATCAGAAGGCGACGGTGAAGCCGCAAAAATTATGGGTGAGCAAAAACGTGAACTAAAGACAATCACTTCAGAAGCTTATTTACAACAACAACAAATAAAAGGTGAGGCTGATGCTAAAGCTGTCGCTATCTATGCCGAGGCATTCAATCAAAGTACAGAAGCGAGGGAATTCTATGAATTCCTAAAAACGATGGAGACCTATGAAAACACCTTATCGGAAAAGGATACGCTTATTCTTTCGACTGGATCGGATTTCTTTAGATTCATGAAAAACTCTGCTCCAGGAGGCAATTAATTCACTACTTGAAAAGTTCATCGAGTATAGGAACGAGTAGCATGCAATTTGGTTTGCATTAATTTTACTAGCGAATCATTACCTTTACGCTTGGCTAAATTAATGTACTCCTCTGGGTCGGTTTTATAATCATAAAGCTCTACACCGTGTTTTCCGTCTTGACCCCATTCGGTATAGCGATATCGATCAGTACGAATAGTTCGACCCAATGGTTTCTGCCCACCCAATTTTTTGGGTGATTTTCCACGTGCGCGAGTAACAGTAAATGCCGCTTCCCTGACACTCTTTGTTGAATCTCTCAAAACAGGGACAAGACTTTTACCTTTTAAGTGCCTTGGTTTATCTAAACCACATAGTTCGGAAAGGGTTGGATAAAGATCAATTAGTTCCACCAATGAGGCCGTTTTTTTTCCGACCTGCTTTGCACCGGGCACTGATATAATCATTGGAACTCGCGCGCTCCCTTCGAACAGGTCACTCTTTTGCCACAGACCATGATGCCCGAGATGATAGCCATGATCTGAAAAGAAAACTACGATAGTGTTTTCGGTTAGTTTTAATTCATCTAAAGCATCCATTAGTTTACCAACACAAGCATCCATTAGTGTGACAGATGCATAGTAGGCTTGAATGATCTCCTTCCGCTTTGAAACTGAAAGCTCTCGTTGATGAGGTCTGTCGTGGAGCGCCAATGATGGGATATCATTTCGATCACCCGGCTTTTCCATTAAAGGTACAATCTTTTCGAAAGGATATAATTTAGCGTAATGCGCAGGGGCAACATAAGGAGTATGCGGCCGGAAAAAACCCATTGCCAAAAAGAATGGTTTGCCAGTTTTATCGGGATGATGCTCTTTCATGATTTGAATCGCATCAATCGCACCTTTACCATCGGTGTGATCTTCGTCCTTACTTTCCACTATTCGCCAAGAAATAGTGCCACCGTATTTACCCTTCATCAATGTAGAGACAGGCTCCAATTGAGTACGATCAATACCAATTGGATTTGCCACACGATTCCACGATAACTCGTCGTCCTCACCTGAAGTCCCGATCTGCAACGGAACACCATAATGATAAATTTTTCCAACTCGCGCCGCGAAATAGCCGTTGGCAATAAAATGCTGAGACAGAGTAGGTAGATCTGGATGACGCTTCCGGAACACGCCAGCATTTGAAAGCACTCCTGTCTGCTCAGGATACAAGCCTGTCATTAGCGATGATCGGCTAGGATTACAGACAGGGTATTGACAATAAGCTCGGTCAAATTGAATGCCGCGCTTTGCTAATCGATCAATGTTTGGGGAATGCACAAGCGGATGACCATAGCATCCTAAATCATTATTCAGATCGTCCACAGCTATAAAAAGAACGTTGGGGCGATTTTCAGCTGTAGCTTCTCCAACTGCGAATATTGAAACTAAAAAGATAAAAAAACAAATTCGACAAAACGGTCTAAACAAATTCATACGCAAAAAAATCTAACAAAACCGCATAAATGAAGAAAGTTCCTCTTAGAACATATAAAATTTATATAGAAATGAGTTGCCATAAAACATAAACACGGCCTAATTTTCTTCTCTTTGCGGTTTAGAAAGCTAACCCGCTTAACAACAAGGACATGAATTCCGCCTATTTTCTGCGTAACGTCAGATGGACGAACTCCGCATTTCTAATTGGCACACTGTTAACCGCATTTATTGGTCTACCAATTTTTGTTTACCAATATGGTGGGCAGATTAACTGGTGGTTACATGGTAGTATGTTTGTCGGAATGTTTATTGCATCTGGATTAAGCATCACACTCGGCTACCACAGGCTTTTCTCACACTTGTCTTTCAAAGCAAGTTGGCCAGTACGCTTTCTCACCCTGATTTTTGGAGCCACAGCCATGGAAAATTCAGCATTGGAATGGTGTTCTGACCATCGACGTCACCACAAGCACGTCGATCATGATGAAGATCCATACAGTATTCAAAGAGGATTCTTTTTTGCTCATATGGGATGGATAATGATGCGGCCAATTGGAGGGGAATCGCCTTTAACAAACGTCAATGATCTAAAAAGAGATCCACTAGTTCGTTTCCAGCACAAGTGGTGGGTAGCTATAGGTATTCTTGTAGGATTTGGTCTTCCAAGCTTAATTGGTTATCTTGTTGAAGGTGGCATAGGCGCAGCAGCTGGTCTGATGATCGGCGGAGTTACTCGTCTTGTAGCGGTACATCACATGACTTTTTTTATTAATAGCCTTTGTCACACCGTCGGCCGCCAACCCTATTCAGATCAATGCTCAGCCAAAGATAGCTGGATCATGGCACTCTTCACTTTTGGAGAAGGATATCATAATTTTCATCACGAATTTCAACATGACTTCAGAAATGGTGTAAAACCGTGGCAATTCGACCCTACCAAGTGGACTATCCATATTTTAGAAAAAATCGGCCTCGCATCAAAATTGCGTCGAGTGCCCGATGAAACTATCGCAATGGCAGAAATTTACCAAAAGCAAAGACACCTCGCTGTTAGACTTGAAAAACAAGAGCAAAATATATGTGAGAAAACTCAAAAACTTTTTACCGACGCACAAGAACAACTCAATAAAGCTCATGAGGTTTGGGAGAAAGCCACTAAAGAACATATGAAAGCTGTTCGTCAAAAACTGGAATCCAAACGGGAACAATTAACTGAATTACAACAAAAAGCAGAAGAAGCGGTAGAAGAACTACGTGAAGCCATGAACATATGGCATACAGCTCATCAGGGGCTAATTCTCAAACTTGGCTAGACAAATCATTTAATTAGCTCTTATTTTCGCCTCGTTTTTTTAAATTAAAACGGGGTTGTTTTTTAACTTTTTATTCAGATGTAATAACAGGTTTGCCTCCAATCAACCCTTCCGTCAGCATTTGGGTACAACATTATAATGAAAATTCAATCCATCATTCAATCTACAGCCCTAGCAAGTGCGTTACTAATTACAGTCTTCGCTTATACAAAGGGATCAAAGACTCTTGATGTTTACTGGGTTGATGTAGATGAAAAAGGAGAAGGCACGCTAATTGTCACTCCTGCAGATGAATTAATCCTTACAGACAGAGGTCTATGGGATTATCGAAATTCTAATCGCACTTTCAGAACTCCCAATAAATAAATCTAATATATTGCTTCAGAACTTATGATCCATCTCGATCATCTCATTACAACCAAGCCTCTCCCTGAGGTATTCGATTTGATGCAACCTTGGTTGAAAGAACGTTTTGGATCAGCCAGTTCGCTCAACCAGCTTGGCATAGAAGCGCGTGACGCTATAGATGGAGCACGTTCAAGTTTAGCCAAGCTTGTTAACGCATCTCATGCTGAAGAAATCATTTTCACCTCTAGCGGCACAGAAGCTATTAACCACGCTGTCAAAGGTTCTGCATTAGCTAATAAACGATTCGGAAATCATATAGTCACAACTAATATCGAACACCCTGCCGTTAATGGCTCAATTTCTTGGCTAGAAAAACAAGGTTTCGAAAGCACCAGAATCAATGTAGACAACCAAGGAAAATTCGATCCTGACGAACTAGAAAAATCAATACAGGATAACACCGTGCTAGTCGCCTTGCATCAAGCAAACCATGATCTAGGAGTTATCCAACCTATCTCCGAGGCCGCAACATTTACCAGTCAACGTGGCATCCCATTGTTCGTTGATGCCACATTAAGCGGAGGCTGGCTACCTATAGATGTTCACCAGCTTGGAGTGGATTTGCTTGCACTAGCCCCTCATCGTTTCTATGGCCCAAAAGGTGTTGGTGTTCTATATAAGAAAAGATCTTCTCCAGTCGAATCATTGATCCATGGTGGAATGCAGGAAAACGAATTACGGGCCGGAACGGAAAATGTCGCAGCTATTGTTGGTGCAGGCATAGCAGCAATTCACGCAATCAGCGAATTTGATAAACGATTCCATCATACAACCAAATTACAACAACAACTGCTAAACGGAATCCGAAAAATAGTAGGAGGCATACACCTGAATGGCCCAGAGCCAGGCTCCGAAAGACTTCCGCATCATTTAAGCATTAGCACCGAAGGAGTTGAAGGTGAAGGCCAAGCACTGGCAATGGATCTACGTGGAGTAGCCATTCATGCAGGCTCCGCATGCACCACAAAGTCCATGCAAATACCTCCCTCCCTATCTGCCATAGGCAGAAATGCAGATCTGGCTCGTGGAACCACACTTTGGGGGATAGGGGATACTTCAACAGAAGATGAAATTTTAGAAACAATTGATATTTTTTCTATTGTCACCTCTAAACTAAGATCAATTTCCCCTGTCAGTGATTTATCAAAAAATAGGCAATGACGCTTGAATCACCAAGTTTAGTTCGTTAATAAATGCCCGCTATTTTTTTGCTATGGCTGACATTGATAATAAATACGAAGATAACGCTAAGGGAAAGTATTACGTAGACGAAGAATGCATTGATTGCGATTTGTGCCGCGAAACTGCACCTGACTGCTTCAACCGAAATGATGATGGTGGCTATTCATTTGTCACTAAACAACCAGATACTGAAAGTGAAGAAGAACTATGCCGAGAGGCTATGGAAGGATGCCCAGTCGAAGCCATTGGAGATGATGGGGGGTAAAATTATTCATTTTTCACTAGTCTTCTCCTAATAAGTTCTAGAGCCTGATTCACTGTAGCCTTCTTAAATGTCTCCCTATCATACGGGTGGTATTTTTGAATTGCTATTGGCTTGTGACCTATTGAAGCCAAACCTAACCAGACTGTCCCCACAGGTTTGTCCTTTGTTCCCCCACCCGGTCCGGCGATACCCGTAACCGAAAGAGCATGATCTGCGTTACTGTTCAATCTTGCTCCTTCGGCCATTTCTATTGCAACCTCCTCACTCACAGCACCGTTTTTCGCAAGAGTTTCACTTTGAACGCCTAACATCTTTTCCTTTAATTCATTACTGTAGGTTAGAAAGCCTCCGAGAAATACTCTCGAAGCTCCAGGAATACTAGTGATATGGTGACCTAGAAAACCACCTGTACAAGATTCAGCAACGGCTATCGTTTGATCTTTAGCAATAAGTTTATCAACTACAGATTTTTCAATAGAATCTTCATTCGTCCCATAAATATATTTTCCAATTTCGCTTCGTATCAAGGATTCAGCTTTATCGATTATTGCAGGCATCTCCGAACCGTGGCCACACAATCTAATATCCACTTGCCCTGTCCTCGCACAAAATCCAAGATCAAGCCCCTGCTCCATTAATGGTCGTATACAATCAAGCAAACGATCTTCAACCATAGATTCGCCAATTCCCATACTACGTAATGTACAGCAGTGAAATTCCTCTTTTAGAGGAAATTCTTGCCGAATAAATGGAAGCATATGTGTCTCAACCATTGGTCTTAGCTCACGCGGAGGTCCTGGTAACATTACTAACCAAGGCTGTAAGTTACTAATAAACGATTTACTTAAAGAAACAGTCATAGCTAACCCAGGAGCTGTCCCATATTCATTATTAAACACCAATGCACCCTCTGGCACCTGCGCCTGAACAAGTACTGATTCTGGCATAGGTCGCTTGCGTTGGGAAAAAAATCTAGCAATATGCTCTGCAATTGCTTCATCCTTTTGAAGCGGTTTACTAAACTGAGCTGCAATTCTCTCTCGGGTAATATCATCTGAAGTAGGCCCCAAACCACCTGTCGTAATCACAAGATCGGATCGACTCAATGCTGCCTGAACTGCATCACAAATAGACTCAGCAGTATCCGGAACCGTAACTTGCCTCGACAGTATATATCCTGTATCTGCCAACTTTTTCCCCAGCCATTGTTGATGAGTGTTAAGAACACGACCAAGTAACAATTCCGAGCCGGTATTGATAAGTTCTATCTGCATTTCGCGGGCGACAAATATCTGTGTAAGGAGACAAGAGAGCAAGCTTGGCCAAGCAGAATATTGACGCTGTTCATATAACTGGGCACGATCCATCCATGCAACATTCCAAAGGATTTCTTGCGGTAGTAGAAGCAGCACGCCCTAATATCAATGAGATCAATATTAATCAGGCTCGTGAACAGTTAGCCAACAATCCTAATGCGATTCTTATGGATGTGCGTGAAGATAAAGAATGGGAAAACGGACATACAATTGAAGCGATTCACTTGAGCAAAGGCCTGCTCGAGCGCGATATAGAGTCTATCGTGCCAGATAAAAATTCAGAAGTAATCATGTACTGCGGCGGCGGTTATCGTTCGGTACTCACCGCAGAAATAGCGCAAAAAATGGGTTATACAAATGTCTATTCCCTAGTCGGAGGGTATAAGGCACTTATTGAAACCAAATGGCAAATGGGATTAAAAGATTAGCCCAAGACATTTAAATTACTTCATTCGGTTGAATGTAGACTGAAGAATCTCCCAATCTTTCTTACCTTCAAACTTGGCTTTAGCAGCATCCTGAAGTCCAGTTTCTAAAGCATTCTTTGTAGGTATCTGTGCTTTATAAAAAATCCCAAATTTACCGGGGAAATCTTCACTTGCTAGCTCATACGCAGCTGCCTCATCTGTGACATCATGGTCCTCCGGCACTAAGTCAAAAACACCACCTTTACGAGGGTTAGTGGGATCAAATGCCCCTTTGTAAAACTCTGTACACTCGCTCAAACACTCTATAAATCCAAAACCATCGTGATCCATAGCTGCATCCA
>Ga0209404_10001675_pt1 | contig 14621 bp, 15 predicted proteins | sample TroAtlMetagenome_2_FD_187447 | JGI IMG/M metagenome (GOLD analysis project Ga0209404, IMG submission 187447) | Marine eukaryotic phytoplankton communities from Atlantic Ocean - Tropical Atlantic ANT8 Metagenome (SPAdes) (version 2) | ecosystem: Environmental > Aquatic > Marine > Oceanic...
TCCTACTTATTACATTACGCTGTTTTTAATGATAATGTCAATGTTGCGATTCTGGCGAACAAAGCGTCCACTGCTAGAGATTTACTTGGCAGGTTACAACTTGCATATGAAAATTTACCTAGATGGATGCAACAAGGTATAATATCTTGGAATAAAGGTTCTCTGGAATTGGAAAATGGATCTAAAATATCGGCAAACTCTACTTCTTCCTCTGCTGTTCGTGGTGGATCTTATAATGTCATATTTTTGGATGAGTTCGCATTCATCCCGAATCACATTGCTGATGATTTCTTTGCTTCCGTTTATCCAACTATTACTTCTGGACAAAGCACTAAAGTAATTATCGTTTCTACCCCAAGGGGTATGAACCATTTTTACCGTATGTGGCATGATGCTGAACGGAATAAAAGTGAATATGTTCCTACTGATGTTCATTGGTCAGAAGTTCCTGGTAGAGATGATGAATGGAGAGAACAAACAATTGCAAATACATCAGAACAACAGTTTAAGATTGAGTTTGAGTGTGAGTTCTTAGGATCTGTTAATACTCTTATCAATCCAGCAATACTTAGAAATCTTGTATATGATGCACCGAAGACAAGAAATGCTGGACTTGATATTTACGAAACACCAGTTAAAGACCATAATTATATAATAACGGTTGATGTTGCTAGAGGATTAGGAAATGATTATTCTGCCTTTATAGTCTTTGATACTACAGAATTTCCGTATAAGGTAGTTGCTAAGTATAGGAATAATGAAATTAAACCTATGCTATTTCCTAATATTATTTTAGATGTAGCAAAAGGATATAATAATGCTTATGTTTTAGTTGAAGTTAATGATATAGGAGATCAGGTAGCAAGTATTATTCAATATGATCTTGAATATGAAAATCTCTTGATGGCATCTATGAGAGGAAGATCTGGTCAAATAGTAGGACAAGGTTTTTCTGGTAAGAAAACTCAACTTGGTGTTAGAACAACTTCCGCAGTTAAGAAGTTAGGTTGTTCTAATCTTAAAACGATGATGGAGGATAATAAACTCCTAACCTGTGATTATGAGATTATTTCAGAACTAACAACATTTGCACAGAAGCATAATTCGTTTGAAGCGGAGGAAGGATGTAATGATGATCTTGCTATGTGCCTTGTTATATTTGCTTGGTTAGTTAACCAAGACTATTTTAAAGAGATGTCTGATAACGACATTCGTAAGAGAATATATGAAGAACAGAAGAATCAGATAGAGCAAGATATGGCTCCATTTGGTTTTATTGCTGATGGATTAGATGATACGAGTTTTGTTGATAAAGATGGAGATACTTGGCATTTGGATGAGTATGGGGATAAGTCGTACATGTGGGACTACATGTAAATAGGAATTACCATAAATATTTTTAGCATAATCTGAGATTCGGAGTATAAAAGATGCCTCTAAATTTAGCATCTCCTGGTATTGTAATAAGAGAGGTTGACCTAACGATTGGGAGAGTAGATCCTACGAGTGGATCTATTGGAGCGTTGGTCGCACCGTTTGCGAAGGGACCTGTTAATGACCCACAACTCATTGAAAGTGAGGAGGATCTATTACAGACTTTCGGACAACCTTATTCAACAGACAAACATTATGAGTATTGGATGGTAGCATCATCCTATCTTGCATATGGTGGAACAATGCAAGTTGTTCGTGCTGATGATTTCAACACACAATCTGGTGTTGGATTAAAGAACGCATTTGTAACAGGTGGTGTTGGTGCTGGTGCAACAATGCTAAGGATTACAAGTAATCTTCACTATAACCAGTTAGGTTATGATGAGAATCCAATTAGTGGTGTAAGTGTTGCTTCTAAGAACCCAGGTACTTGGGCAAACGGAATTAAAGTTGCAATGATCGATGGTAAGGCAGATCAAATTCTAACTGTTGCTAGTGGAAATACTACTGCTGTTGGAGCTGCTGTTACAGCATCAATCAATAAAACAGTTGGAACCGCAACTGGAACACAAGTAATCGATGGACATCTTAAAGGTATTGTTACTGGAAGTACTGATACAACTTTAGAAGTTAAAGTTATTTCTCATGTAACTAGTGCAGGAGTAGAAACCGCAGTAGATTATCAACAGAACGGTACATACACATTTGATGCAACTGGATCTGTTAACATTACAGCATCAGGTTCAAGTGCTGCTGGAACACCTAAAGCTTATACCCAACAGAAAGATTGGTTTGAGCAACAGAATATCGTATTAAGTAATGCGACACTAGAGTGGGATGCAATAGCAAATGCTCCTGGCACTTCAGCATATGTTGCCGCAAGAGGTGGTAGAAATGATGAGGTTCATGTACTTGTTATTGATGACAAAGGAACCATAACAGGTAATGCTGGAACTATTTTAGAGAAGCACTTAAGTTTATCTAAAGCAAAAGATGCTGAGTATTCTGTTGGATCTTCTTCTTATTGGAGAGATTATCTAGCAACTAACTCTAAGTACATCTTTGGTGGTGGTGCTCCTGCTGGAATTACAACTACTGGATATGAAACATCTGCAACTAACACTTTAGATAGTGATAGTGGTTGGGATCAGGATGCCGATGGAGTTAACTTCGGTGCTACTGGTACAAATACAGTAACACTTGGTGGTGGTACAAACTACGGTGATAAAACAGACCTCACTTCAGTTGGTGCATTAAATTCAGGTGTAGATGATCTAATTAGTGGTTACACTCTGTTTGAAAACACAGAGGAAACTGAAGTAGACTTCATCCTAATGGGTGCTGCACATCACAGTAAAGAGCAATCACAAGCGGTTGCAGAAAAAGTTACTGCTGTTGCAGAAGCAAGAAAAGATGCAGTTGCATTTATTTCACCTTATAGACAGGCATTCTTAAATGATACTGTTTCTGGTACAGTAACTGTAAGTGACATCGATACAATGACGGAAAACGTTGTTGGATTCTATGCTCCAATATCATCATCTACTTATAGTGTATTTGATAGCGGTTACAAGTACATGTTTGATCGCTTCAATAATACGTTCAGATATGTCCCCTTAAATGGAGATATTGCTGGAACTTGTGCAAGAACTGATATTGAACAGTTCCCTTGGTTCTCACCAGCAGGAACTGCAAGAGGTCCAATCCTCAATTCAGTAAAACTTGTTTACAATCCAGGCAAGAAACAGAGAGATATCCTTTATTCCAACAGGATTAACCCAGTTATCCTATCACCTGGAGCTGGTATTATCTTATTTGGAGATAAAACTGGATTTGGTAAATCATCAGCGTTTGATCGCATTAACGTTCGTAGATTGTTTATCTACCTTGAAGATGCTATCGCAGCCGCAGCTAAGGATCAACTATTTGAATTCAACGATGAACTTACAAGGACTAACTTTGTAAACATAGTTGAACCATTCCTTAGAGATGTTCAAGCGAAGAGAGGTATCTTCGACTTCGTAGTTATTTGTGACGAGACAAATAACACAGCAGCAGTAATTGACTCAAATGAGTTTGTTGCAGACATCTTCATTAAACCAGCACGTTCTATCAACTTCATCGGTCTTACCTTTGTTGCTACAAGAACTGGTGTTGCTTTTGAAGAAGTAATCGGTTCAGTTTAATTAAGAGGTTTAAAAAACAATCATGGCTAGAAACCAAGTCAATCCACCACCATTAAGGACGATATCAAACTTCAAGAGTAAGTTGACAGGTGGTGGTGCTCGTGCTAATCTGTTTGAAGTTGTCCTCACATTCCCAGATGTCGCTCAACCTGACTCTGCGGTTCTTGATAAAGCAAGATTCTTAGTAAAGGGTGCTAATTTACCAGCATCCAACGTTGCTCAGATCGAAGTACCTTTCAGAGGAAGGGTTCTTAAAATTGCTGGAGATAGAACATTCGATTCTTGGACTGTTACTGTTATCAACGACACAGACTTTGCTATTCGTTCAGCATTTGAAAGATGGTCTAACACAATTAATAGATTATCTGATAACACAGGTTTAACAAATCCTGCAGATTATCAATCAGACGCTTATGTTTATCAGTTAGATCGTGATGGATCCACATTAAGATCTTATCGTTTCTTTGATACATTCCCAACTCAGGTTGGACCTATCGAACTTTCATACGATGCTCAAGGCATCCAGGAATTCACAGTTGAACTACAAGTTCAGTACTGGGAAGCAATTAAAGGTTCTGGTCCAAATGCTGGTGGTGATAACATCAACTAAATAGAACATAACTAGAGACTAAATTTATAATGGCAAAACTTTTCGGGTTTTCAATTGAGGAAACGCAAAAGAAATCCACTTCAATAATCAGCCCTGTTCCCAAGAACAATGAGGATGGGGTTGATAATTTTATTTCAAGTGGATTTTATGGTCAGTATGTAGATATTGAAGGTGCGTATCGCTCTGAATATGATCTAATAAGAAGATATAGAGAAATGGCACTTCATCCAGAAGCGGATGGTGCTGTAGAAGATGTTGTTAATGAAGCAATAGTTAGTGATTTATACGATTCACCAGTAGAAGTAGAACTTTCAAATCTTAATGCAAGTGAAACTTTAAAGAAAAAGATTAGACAAGAATTTAGACATATTAAAGAATTAATGGACTTTGATAGAAAGTCTCATGAAATTTTTAGAAATTGGTATGTAGATGGTAGAGTTTTCTATCTAAAAGTTATTGATACTAAAAACCCACAAGATGGTATTCAAGATCTTAGGTATATTGATCCTTTAAAAATAAAATATATTCGTCAAGAGAAGAAGAAACCAGGTAGTGATCCTACTATAAGACTTAAAAGTGATCAGGAGACTGTTCCTAATCCAGAATTTGAAGAATATTATATCTACACACCTAAAGTTAATCATCCAACTGGAATGGTTGGGGCAATGGGTAGTAAGAATTCTATCAAGATTGCTAAGGATTCTATTACCATGTGTACATCTGGATTGGTAGATAGAAATAAGAATAGAGTTCTTTCTTATCTTCATAAAGCAATTAAAGCACTTAATCAACTTAGGATGATTGAGGATTCTCTTGTTATTTACAGACTATCAAGAGCACCAGAACGTAGAATATTCTATATTGATGTTGGTAATCTACCAAAAGTAAAAGCAGAACAATACCTAAAAGAGGTAATGTCTCGCTATAGAAATAAGTTAGTATATGATGCTAATACTGGTGAAGTTAGAGATGACAGAAAGTTCATGTCTATGATGGAAGATTTCTGGTTGCCTCGTAGAGAAGGTGGTCGGGGAACTGAAATTACAACTCTACCTGGTGGACAAAATCTTGGAGAACTTGCTGATATTGAGTACTTCCAGAAGAAACTTTATAGAGCATTAGGTGTTCCTGAATCAAGAATTGCTACTGATGGTGGCTTTAATTTAGGTCGTTCATCAGAAATTTTAAGAGATGAACTTAAATTTGCTAAGTTTGTAGGGCGTTTAAGAAAGCGTTTTGCATCTATGTTTAACGATATGCTTAAGACACAATTAGTTCTTAAGAATATTGTTACACCTGAAGATTGGAAAGAGATGGAAGATCATATTCAATATGACTTCTTATATGACAACCAATTTGCAGAATTAAAAGAATCCGAACTTATGGAAGGTAGGTTAGGAATGCTTGCTACTATTGAACCTTATATTGGCAAGTACTATTCCACTGAATATGTTCGTAAGAGAGTTCTACGTCAAACTGATCAAGAAATCGAAGAGATTGATATTCAAATTGAAGATGAGATTCAGAAAGGAATTATTCCTGATCCATCATCAGTTGACCCAATAACTGGAGAACCATTACCTCAAGAAGGAGATCCAGCGATGGGTGGAGAGATGGGAATGGATCCTATGTCTATGGGTGAACAACCTGTAGATCCTGATATTCTAGCACAAGCACAGCAGATTGATGATAAGTATATGAAAGACACGAAGAAAGGAGAGTTATAAATAGGAAATATATACTTTATACAATCTCATGGATGATTTAATTGATTTGATCGCTACCGACTCATCATCTAGTGATGTGTCCGACAGAATAAAGGATATGCTTTACGCTAAAGCAGCAGATAAAATTGATGGATATAAGCCAGCAATTGCAAATTCTGTTTTTGATGAAGTGGAAGAACCAACTCAGGAAGAAGAATGAAACTGATTACAGAAGAGATTTCTCAGGTAAAAATAATATCTGAAGGTAGAGGAGCTAATAAGACTCTTCATATCGAAGGTGTATTTTTACAAGGAGGCATTAAAAACCGTAATGGTAGGATGTATCCTGTAGATACTCTTAACCGTGAGGTTGGTAGATATTGCGAAAACTTTATTGGTAAAGGACGTGCTTTAGGAGAATTGGGTCATCCCGAAGGTCCTACAGTAAACCTTGATAGGGTTTCTCATAAGATTACATCTTTAGTTAGAGAAGGTAATAATTTTAAGGGAAAAGCAAAACTTTTAGAAACACCTATGGGTAAGATTGCAAAATCTTTACTTGGTGAAGGTGTTATGTTAGGTGTTTCATCTCGTGGAGTTGGATCACTTAAAGAAGACCATTCAGGTACTAAAATAGTTGGTGAAGATTTCCAGTTAGCAACTGCTGCTGATATCGTTGCCGATCCTTCTGCTCCAGACGCTTTTGTGAATGGAATTATGGAAGGTAAAGAATGGGTTTGGGATGGAGGAATTCTCCGTGAGCAACTTGCAGAGAAAACAAAGAAAGCTATTAATACTTTAGCTGGTCAAAGTGCTTTAGAGGAGCACAAGTTGGGACTATTCAACAATTTTCTAAATAACCTCTAAGTTTAACAAATCTATAAATAAGTATAGATTCTTACAAGATTCAGTAAAACACGTTGGTAACAATTCACTAAATGGAAAACATCGAAGAAAACGTAGTAACCAAAGGTGCAGCTGCAGCAGAACCAGCACCCACTGCTGGTATACCAGTTGAAGACCTTGGTGGACCTACCCCAGAAAATTATCGTCCTGATGACGATTCAGCAAAACTCAAAGACCCAGCTGCTACATTAGCACAGGTTAAGGACGTTGTTAATGCTAAAGCAGCTAAAGCTGAAGCAGTTTCAGACGAACTAGAAGATGGTCAAGAGGTTGTTGCCGAAGAACCAAATCCTGAAGAGGAAGTTGTTTCTGAAGAAGAAGTAGCTACAGAAGAAGGAACTGAAGTAGTTGCAGAAGACGAAGTTACTGAAGAAGAAGTAATCGCAGAAATTAATGTAGAGGAAGACCTCGAAGCATTAATCGCTGGTGAGGAATTATCTGAAGATTTCCAAAACAAAGCCAGAACAATTTTCGAGACCGCAATCAAAACTAAGGTTGCAGATATTAAAGAAGAACTCAATGAGTCATACGCAGTTGCACTAGTTGAAGAACTAGAAGCAATTAAAGGTGGACTTACAGAAAGAGTTGATTCTTACCTTGAGTACGTTGCAGATGAGTGGATCCAAGAAAACGCTCTGCAAGTAGAAGCAGGTCTCAAAACAGAAATGACTGAATCCTTCCTAGAAGGTATGAAGTCACTATTTGAAGAACATTATGTAACTATCCCTGAAGAAAAATATGATGTGCTTAATAGCATGGTAGATAAGCTTGATGAAATGGAGAATAAACTCAATGAGCAAATTGAGCGCAATATGGCACTCAATTCTAGATTAGCAGAATCCACAGCAGATGTAATTTTTGCAGATGTTGCTGAAGGTCTTGCAGACACTCAGAAGGAAAAACTTGCCACTCTTGCAGAAAATGTTGAGTTTGAAAGTGAGACAGACTATCGTGAGAAACTAGGTACACTTAAGGAATCTTATTTCCCAAGTAAAACTAGTGCTCCAAAAAGCACCTCTGAAAACTTATCAGAAGAGGTATCTACTGACGAAGTAGCATCCGAGGAAGTAAATCCTAGAATGCAAGCATACCTTGATACTCTTTCAAGAGCTGCTCATAAGTGATTTTTAAATTATTAATTTCAAACAATAAACCGTAAGAGGTAAACTCAAATGCAGATGTTCAATTCTGAATATCTACAGGAAAAGTGGGCTCCTATTCTAGACTATGATGGACTTGATCCAATCAAAGATTCTCATAGACGTAGTGTAACCGCAGTCCTGTTAGAAAATCAAGAAAAAGAATTAAGGGAAGAGCGTAACTTCCTATCCGAAGCTCCCAACGTTAACACCAATAGTGGTGCTACAGCAGGTTTCTCTGCTGACGCTGCTGCTGCTGGTCCAGTTGCTGGTTTCGACCCCGTTCTGATTTCATTAATCAGACGTTCAATGCCAAACTTGGTCGCATATGACCTAGCTGGTGTTCAACCAATGAATGGTCCTACTGGACTAATCTTCGCAATGCGTTCTCGCTACAAGACTCAGTCTGGTACAGAAGCATTATTCAACGAAGCAGATTCAGCGTTCTCAGGACAGCCTGATGGACTTGATGATACTGCAGGTTTCACCGCTACTGGTGCTAACAACGTTGGTTTGGGTACAACAGCACAACAGGGTTCTAACCCAGGGTTGTTGAATTCAACTGCTGCTCAAACAAATGCTACTGACTACAACGTTGGTCAGGGTATGCGTACAGACTCTGCTGAAGATCTAGGTGATGGAACTGGCGACCAGTTCAACCAGATGGCATTCAGCATCGAGAAAGTAACAGTTACTGCGAAATCTCGTGCGTTGAAAGCTGAGTACTCACTAGAGCTTGCTCAAGACCTTAAGGCAATCCACGGATTGAATGCAGAAGCAGAACTTGCTAACATTCTTTCTACTGAGATCCTTGCGGAAATCAACAGAGAAGTTATCAGAACTATCTACAACGTAGCAGAGCCAGGCGCTCAAGCAAACGTTGCTGCTGCTGGTACATTTGACCTTGACACCGATTCAAACGGCAGATGGTCAGTTGAGAAGTTCAAGGGACTTATCTTCCAGATGGAGCGTGATGCTAACGCAATCGCACAAAGAACTCGTCGTGGAAAGGGTAACATGATCCTTTGTTCCGCAGACGTTGCTTCTGCTCTAACAATGGCTGGTGTTCTTGACTACACTCCTGCACTTAATGCAAACCTTAACGTAGATGACACAGGCAATACATTTGCTGGTGTACTACAAGGTAAGTATCGTGTATACATCGATCCTTTCTCTGCTTCAGGTGGAGATCAGGCATCTCAGTATTATGTTATTGGTTATAAGGGTTCATCTCCTTATGATGCTGGACTGTTCTACTGCCCATACGTTCCTCTACAGATGGTTCGTGCAGTTGGTCAGGACACATTCCAACCAAAAATTGGCTTCAAGACTCGTTACGGAATTGTTGAGAACCCATTCTCACAAGGAACTACACAGGGACTTGGAACACTTACACGTAACTCTAACCGTTACTACAGACGTGTTAAGGTTGCTAACCTTATGTAAGCTAGTTGCTTATATCTTCAAAAAGCACTCCTTCGGGGGTGCTTTTTTTTGTCTAGTTGACAAATATATTATTTTGATATATAATATGCATGTCTTACATGATCTATTCGTCTTAGATTAGAGACACTAAACCCTATGGAGAAATACCATGACAATAATAGAGGCACTTGCTGTGCCTAAGTCTGTACTGCAGACTGCTATACAACTCGCAAATAAATTCGTAAAGCGAGGAGTATCTGGACTAAGAAAAGCATTTTCACGTAAAAGTTTTATAGAAGTTGAATATATAAAACTTAAAAAATTAAATATAGAAGCAAAGTATCAGAGATTAATAAACACAAATTTCATAAAGAATGCAAAAGAGTTTAAACCAACACTAGTTAAACCACTTTCTGTTTTCTTAAGACCAAATGGTGACTACGTAGTAGTTGATGGTCAACATACCTGCGTACTTGCAGCAACTTATGTTGAAGATCCAGATAATTTTGAACTACCGTGCCAAGTTCAAATACATCCTGCAGACTTTACTATTGAGGAATGCCTAGAAGCTGAAGCAAAATACTTCACAGACTTTAATTCATCAAGAACTAATATGTCTGCAGTTGCGTTACTACGCTCAGACCTTGCTCAAGGACGAAAGTATGCAGTACGTATGGAAGAAAATTTCAGAAAACTAGGAGTTCATGTTGAGTTAATTGGTGCTGATGATAACGGCAAAAATGGCGTTTCTGGTTACAGAGGATTGAAAGATGCAATTGCCAAGTATGGTATAGAGCATACTTTTGATGCTATTGAACTATACAGAAGATTAATCTCTAATAAAGAGTTCAAAACATGGAAAAGTCTTGATGGATGTGTAATCCTTGGATTTACAGCACTATTCCATTTTATCAATACTAAAAGTGGATTAGATAAAAAAGGAACTGATTTACTAGACTACATAGAAACTTATCTATGTCTTACTGAAACACCTAAAACTTTAACTACTAAGACTGCTGGTGTTATACAAGATATTCTTATTGTTGATAAGATTCTTGCATTGTATAAACCAGTTTGCCCTGCATTGGGTTATGCAAAAATAGGTACAACGGAAGCGGATTCTGTTTTTGAAGTTTGGAAGAAGCACGATGTACACAATAAAGCGAAGATTACCACTTAACGCTTAACATACAAATCATAAAACCCCCTATAGACGAAAGGGGGTTTTTTATGTTATAATGATATTATGATTGTAATACCAAATCAGAATATAGAAACTGAGAATTGTAATATATCTCATCAGATGCTATTTCAGACTCCTTTGTTTGAAATAGTAGTAAAGGATATTGACAATAAAGAATTAGCAGAGAATGTTTATAAATTAAAAGAAATTGATAATGATGGGTGTAAGAAATCAAATACTGGTGGATGGCATAGTAAAGAATTTATAATGAGAGTAGAGAAAGATCAAGATGATCTACAATTTTTTATTCCATTATTAAATAAATTTGAACATATCTTACCTATTCTACCATTTGAACCAACGATAGTTAGTTTAGAAAACTATTGTATATGGGCAAATATCAATACCAAACATAGTTTTAATACTAGACATAATCATCCAGGATGTGATCTTGCTGGAGTGTATTATGTTAAAGTACCTGAAGGTGATGTAGGTAATATTGTTTTTAATGACCCAAGACATGTTTTAAGTTATGGAGATCAATTTATAGCAAAACGATATGTTGGTGGAGAAAGTACTGCTAGATTTCCTGTAGAAGGAACTATGTATTTGTTTCCACCAAGTTTAGAACACTGTGTAATGCCAAATAAAACTGATGAGGATAGAATATCAATTTCATTTAATCTACAATTAAAATGATAAAAACATTAATACCACCAGAAGATCCTTTACTACACAAGAAGATAAAGAAGTGTAGTTATAATTTAGATCGTTCTAAATTATCATATACTCTTACAGAAAATATGTTTCATCATAATGGTGTAGGTCTATCTGCAAATCAAATTGGTATATGTGAAAGAGTATTTGTAATGATATCAAATATGGAAACAGAAGAAACAATTACATGTTTCAATCCTAAGATTATAAAAGAATCTAAAAAGATGGTATTTTATGAAGAGGGATGTCTTTCATATCCTGGTCTACAATTGAATATAGCAAGACCATCTACAATTATTGTTAAATACGAGGATGAGGGTAAAGAATTGCATAAAATTAAATTAGAAGGATTTATTGCAAGAATATTTCAACATGAGTACGATCATATGGAAGGTATTGATTTTACTCAAAGGTCTTCTAAATAGTTAAAAAAATAATAATGGCATCGACTGGACCGTTTGCATCACAAATACAAAATAGAAATTATCTATCAGGCATAGGTTTTAAATTCAACCTTTCCAAGTACCCGAAGGTGGATTTTTTCTCAAATAATGCTAGAATACCAGAGTTGTCTTTAGAAGTCGCAAAGCAACCATCATATCTAAAGGATATTGATATTCCTGGTGAAAAGTTAACCTATGGTGATTTTACTCTTAGGTTTTTAGTTGATGAGGATATGGAAAACTACATGTCAGTTTATGAATGGTTAAATGGATTAGGGTTTCCAGAATCAACAAAAGATTTTAAAGATTTAACAACTGATAAAGCTGGTCAGAGAGAAATGAATGAACAGTTTTGTGATGGAACACTTAGAATATTGAATAGTAATCTTAGAGAAGTTGCAAAGGTTAAATTTAAAGATCTATTTCCAATATCCTTGACATCTCTGGATTTTGATGCTACAACTGCAGATATACAATACCTCACAGCAGAGGTATCATTCAAATATACTATATACGAATTAATCAGTTCTACTAAATGAATCTTGATAAAATTCAGGAGATGTGGGAGCGTGATGCTGTCATAGACCCTGATAATCTACATGATGAATCCTTGAAGATTCCCCAATTACATTCAAAGTATTATACTGTTTATAATACTGTTACTTTAATGCGTGAAAAAGCAAGAGAACAATACAATAAAACAAGGTTAGAAAGATATAATTACTATACTGGTAAAGCACCAGCAGAGGTATATGTGGAAGAACCTTTTGGGTATAAGGTAAGAGAAAAAGATGCCATACAGAGGCATATGGAAGCAGATGAGAAGATGACAAAAATAGATTTAAAAATAAGATATTACGATACTACATTAAAGTTTTTAGAAGAAATAATTAAGAATGTTTCTAATAGAACATTCCAGATTAAGAATGCTATTGAATGGAATAAATTCCAAGCAGGTATGTGATAAATACTTAATATTTCATAATAAATTCATGGATCATCATTCTGGTGAGACTGATGAATGGGTTGTTGAACTTAAAATGGGCATTACCGAAACTAGGTTGCTTTACAAACATATAAACGATTCTTTATATGGACCTTATCCAAGTAAATCTATGCATTCAATAGATGAACTTGCATATCTACGTGCATTAAAGAATAAATTGTTTGCGATAATTTGCGAGTATAGTTATGATATGGAAGAATTTGATAAATAAAGTATAAAGTAATTTTTGTTACGATGAAGCCAACTCCAAAAGAAAGTCAAAAGATTCATGAGAACTACGAGAAAGTTGTAGAACATCTTATTGAAGAGAAGTATGCTATAGATTCTGAGTCAGCAGATAAGATTATTGCTGGTATGAGTCAAGAATGGTTTGATACTATTGTTGGATAAATGAAATCTTTTAAAGAATTTAAATCGAGAACAATAAACGAAGGTGTTGCAACAACCATAGCAAAAAAAGTTCCTTGGGGAAAAGTTGCTACTAAAATTGGTGGTGCTTTTGCAGCTGCTAAAGGTGGTGAAAAAATTCTTAAAGATTTACTTGGAACACCCAGTAGACCAAAAGATACTGACTGGGTTAATAATCCAAAAGATGAAGTAGATGATGAACTTAATGTTCGACAAAATCAAGCAAAAGATGCTGACGAGAATAAAGAATTTGATAAGGATATAGGAGCATATAGAAAAACTATTGATCCCAAAACTGGTAAATCAAAGTTATCTTCTGAAGATCAACTTACGAGATTAAAAGACGCAGCGAAAAAGCACATAAAGAATAAAAAGAAGGATGTAAAGGAAGATACAACTAGTAAACCTGTATATGGTGATGGGCATGATTATAGTAAGGGTCTAGCAGTAACAGGTAGGTTGGATTTTGGTAAAGGTAAGAAATCTGAATATGATGTTGGTTTAAGCTATAAGGGTAGTGTTCTAGCAAGAAAAACTAGAAAATTTGACAAACCAGAAAAAACATCACCAAAAGATGCTGTAGATGCTGCATTAAACAAATTCAACAGGAAGACACCTGATAAGGGTGGTGATCGTACTACCTAAAAAATAAGTCTCTAAATAATCCTACATTGGTATAGGATTATGAGTCATTTGATTATATCAAAAAAGAATGAGGTATATCTGCACATAGAAGCAGAGACTCATGTATATTATGAATTGTCTGATCAATTCACTTTTGAAGTGCCTGGTGCAAAGTTCATGCCGCACTATCAGAAGAAGTATTGGGATGGTAAGATAAGGTTATTCAATACTCAGACAGGCGAAGTTTATATTGGGTTATTAGATAGAATAGTACAGTTCTGTAAGGATCAAAGATATACTTACGAATTTGTAGAGAGTAAGTATTATGGTCTTCCTTTTGAGGTAAATGATAAGATTTCAAAGGAAGGTGTAAAAGATTATATGACTGCTATCTCTAGACATAAACCTAGAGATTATCAGATTGATGGCGTATATGATGCTTTGAGGCATAATAGAAAACTATTAGTATCTCCAACTGCTTCTGGTAAGTCGTTAATGATATATTCTATCATTAGGTACTTTGTTGAGAATAAAAAGAGTACATTAATTGTAGTTCCTACAACATCCCTTGTAGAACAAATGTATAAAGACTTTGCCGATTATGGTTGGGATGTAGGATCTTATTGTCACAAAATATATGCAGGTAGAGAAAGAGAAACAGATTCTCAAGTTATTATTACTACTTGGCAATCAATATACAAGTTACCTAGAAAATATTTTGAACGATTTGATGTAGTAGTTGGTGATGAAGCACATCAATTTAAGTCTAAATCATTAGTTGCCATTATGACAAAGTTGGCTAATGCCAAATATCGTTATGGGTTTACTGGTACT
>Ga0209404_10001676_pt1 | contig 14620 bp, 22 predicted proteins | sample TroAtlMetagenome_2_FD_187447 | JGI IMG/M metagenome (GOLD analysis project Ga0209404, IMG submission 187447) | Marine eukaryotic phytoplankton communities from Atlantic Ocean - Tropical Atlantic ANT8 Metagenome (SPAdes) (version 2) | ecosystem: Environmental > Aquatic > Marine > Oceanic...
TCGGTGACACCATTAAAGATTTTGAAGAAGGTCAACCATTAAGAGGTACAGGTGTTACTGGTGTAGTAAAATATTATACAGAAGAACCAAGAAAACTTCCAGAATTATTCGGTGAAGCATTTATGTGGGTAGGCGGTGGCTGGGCTGTAAGCGGTGCTGTAAAAGGTGCTGGTGTCGGTGTAAGAGTTGCTGGACAAGTAGGAAGTAACATAGTTCAAAGTAGTGCACCTCGTATAGTTACAATTCCAACTATGGCTGTAATGGGTGCTGGTAGTGCAGTAAAAACTGGTGCTCAAGTTATACAGAAAGCACCTGAGAATATTTGGCTAAAAGGAACTGAAGCCAGTACAACTTTAAAATCCATTGACAAAAGTTTGGCATACGTTGGCGGTCAAAGAGTTGGAATGGGAACTGCCATGAACTTACGTTATACTTGGCAAGGTAGGAAGTTACTCAAAGAAGCAAAAACAACATCAAGACAAGTCAATCAACCAGTACCATTAATGGAAGGTAAAATATTTACTATGAAAAGAATTGAAGATCCAGTTGTAATTAAAAGTAAGAATGTAATCGAGGTTCCAGTAAAAGATACTGATGAATCAATATTCCATCTTAGAAATATTCAACAGAAAGCAAAGGTAGAAAAAGTCGGTAACGTACAACAGTATTACAGAAGTGCAACACCTAATTTTATCAATGTGCCAAGACAAGGTTTGAATTTACCAAAGGCACCTAAACTTCCTTCATTAAATCCAATGAGAAATTGGATAACCAAGACACAAAAGAACGTTAAACTTGTTGAAGAAAAAGGATATGGTGCCATGTTATCAGGCGGTAAAGTAAAACTAAAGGCAGTAGAAAAAGGAATGAAGGCAAAGGATAATCTTTTAGACGCTGAGCAAATTGCTAAAGCAGAAATAGAAGCAAAGAAACGAGAAGCAAAATTATTAGCACTTGGTAAAAAATACCAAGCAGAAAAACAAATGGACGAAATGATAACGGCTGGTAAAAAGAAACTTGATCCTTTATCAGAACAAGCTAGACAAGATAATGCTTGGGGTAAACTTAGTCAAGTAAAAGCAGAAACTAAAGTCAGATTAAGTGAGATGAAAAAAGGTATAACCGATCGTCCAGCAACAGAAGAACTTATTCTTTACAGAGAAGCAACAGAAACAACTGCAACCAAATCAATCGCAAGAAGTACAGCCGAACCATTAACAGAATCATATACACCTATCAAGACTACTGTAACTCAAACTAGAACACCTACTGATTTTACAACTGGTATAACTAAAGATCCTGAATCATTATTACGAGGGAAAAGGTTTGAAAGAGAAGAAGTTTCAATGTCAGTTGGTAAAACACAGCCAAACTTGGAAACAGTAGGTGAACAAGTAAGGATTCCTTTCAAAGATTATAGAGCAATCAGAGCAGTTGACCAAACAAACTTGGACAGGTTGTACGAACAAGGAAAATATAGTGTATATGAAAAAGGTAAACTTGTTGAAAAGAAAGTTGAGGTAAGAGCACTACAACAAGAAGATAGTGATAAGACTTTGATACGAAGAAATGAACTTACTGGAACTGGTGAAAAAATTCAAGAGTCAAGTGTCAGGGAATGGGGCGGAACTAGAAAGACTCTATACGGTGATGTTGAAGTTGGTGGTCAGAAATCTGATGTTATACTAAAGAGTTTAAGTAAAAAAGTCATAACAACAAAATTACAACCTCTTCCTAAACCTAAAAAACCTTCAGTTGTAGAACAAAGACAAACATCACAAACTGATGATACGGCTGTATGGACAGGTAGTAGTACCAGTGGCAATCCTATGACTGGTAGAGGAACAACTGTTCCTGAATTTACCAAAGGCAAAACCTCAACCCCCGAACCAACTGGAACATTTGATCCTAGAACTGGAACTAAAACCATACCTAAAGCCGATGTTATATCATCGCCAGTCAAAGGTAAGGCAAAAGAGATTATGAAAGATTATTCAACTACATGGAAATCAAATAAATCGCCATACCGTAGTGCAACCATTGGTAGTGCAACCGTTGGTGGTATAACCGTAGAAACTGTAAGTGGATTGAAACCAAGTGTTAAAACCAACATTGACACTGGTGTTAAAATTGATACTGGCATACAAGGTAAGATCGATACCAAAGTAGATACTGGACTCAAGCAAGATACTGTACAAAAAACATTAACTGAACAACAATCAAGATTAAAAAGTAAAATTAAAACTGACACTGGATTAAAAATTGATACTGGATTAAAATTAGATACTGCCACTAAACAAATGACTGCTACTGCTTCAGTTCCATTACTACAAATACCACTTAGAACACAACAGTCAAGAAAGCCAAAAGCTCTTCCTATAATATTACCAAGAATTGATCTTGAAGATAGACCAGCAAAGAGAGGTAAACGTGGTAAGAAAAAAGGATTCATTGGTAATGTAAGACTTGACAACATCATGGGAATGTATAAGAGAAAAGAAATTACATACGGTCAAAAGAAAGTTAGAAAGTTAGAAAGACTTGATATGAAACTTACAACAAAGACACCTAACAGAATATCTCAACCTTCATCAAAACTGTTAAAGAGTAAAAAGAAAAAGAAACCAAAAACAGAAACAGATCTTCTTGGTAATGTTTCATTAAAATCAAAAAGTGAGTTTAAAGGATTTACAGAAAAGAAAACAACAAAGAAAAAATCCAAGCGTAAATCTAGGAAAAAAATTAGTCTAATATAGAAATGCTTATTTAGATGGTCATTCCTATATCTTATGTTGTCTAACAAAGAAGGAACCACAGTCGCAATCAGTCGAGAGGATCACGAGAAGATACTTGAATTGTGTCAGCGTGATGATCGAACTGTTAAAGCGGTGGTAAGAATTGCTTTGAAAGAATACTTCAGAGGGCGAGAAGTATAATGACTTTAAAGGAAGTCTTTAAGAAGTTATATGACTCTGATCCAAGAGTCAAAGAAACTATGGACAGAATGTTCCCTAATGACTCTACCATTAAAGAGATGTTAGACGACACCAACAGTAGGGTAATTCAAACAAACCTACAGGAAGGTGAAGAAGAAAAAATGGCAAAATTTGAAAAACAAGAATCTGAATACATAAGCGGAAACGACTTGGTAGGTATCGATGGTGTGACTTTCAAAATCCTTACGGAAGTGAAAGAAGAATCAAGCAACTTTGGTATGAAGCCTAAATGTTCCGTTGAAGTATTGAAACAGGGTATAACCTCAGAACGCAAGTGGACTCTGAACCAACAGAATGTTAATTTCTTAATTGACACCTTTGGCGATGAATCTAATACTTGGATCGGAAAGACCGTAGGTGTTTTCATTGAAAACATCAAAGGTAATAATGCGATCAGGGTGAAAGCATAATGTGTTATACACAATTTAGAATGTCACAGGTTTTAAGTGGCAATTCTATTTCTTTTTCTTTTGATAAACAAAGTGATCAGCAAGACGAGGACGATGAAGAATGATGGAAGAAATTGATATGAAAATATATGAAGATGATTTTTTTAATCAAATTATTATAACAAAAAGAAAAGATGATGATAAAGACCATTGTTGGCTATGGCATGGTAAACATTTTACAGGTGGATATGGTATTTTCCAAACTCTGATATCTAATTCATCACATCAATTTGCATATCGAAGATGGGTAGGTAATATCCCTGATGGAATGGAAATTGATCATATATGTGAAATTACCTCTTGCTGTAATCCTAATCATCTTGAATTAGTTACACGAAAAGAAAACGTAAGAAGAATAAGAGAACGTCAAGATGTTATCTCAACATTATATAATATTACAAACTCAGAATTTGATATTGATAAAACACCTGAACTAAATACTATCTCAAAAGCTATTAATTATTTAGAATCAAGTCAATCGAATATAGGGTGTAATTTAGGAAAATTTGAATTAGATGAAAAAATAGGTAAAAAAACAGTAGTAGATATGTTAGATATAATGTTGACAGAGAGAGAAATTATTTTTAAATTTAATATTAATAATAACGAGGACTTGATTAAAGGTTATAAAAGAAAATATTTTTTTAATTTTTTTCCACATCTATTTGATTGGTTTCCATCAATAACCGTTAAAGATATTTTTGATTATTATACACCTCATCTTAAAGAAACATATCAATGGGATTGGCAAAATCATTCAACAGGTGAGATAAAACTTATACAAGAACCATTAAAACAACTAATAATATTATTGAAAAAAAATAAACTAATTCCAACTAAACACATGATTATCGAAGAAATAGAAGAACATAACACACAAATCAAATATCACACTAACCAAATTTTAATACTTAAAAGTAAAAAACAAGACGAGGACGATGAAGAATGACTAAGAAACCAATGCAAACTGTGTATAACAATAAGAAGATAGATCCTAATGAAATGCGTGAGGTAATGGGAATACAGAAAAGAAAGACTAGATGTTATTACTGCAATACTTCAATCAACATGAACATAAAAATTATAAAAGGTAAAAAGACACATTGGATATGTCAGGAATGTTATACTAATGAAGAAACCTGTTAACCTGAATACACAGGTGCTGATATTTTTCATACCAGTTATAGGATATTACGCATGGTATAGAATAGGAAAACTTTGGTCAGGATTCTTTTTGAATCTTGCATTAGGACTTACTGTAGTTCCTTTGTTTGTTTTTCCTACTATGATGTTATACCAAAACTATCTGTTCTTGGTAGTTGCGATAATCGGCTTTGCAACAAAGATATACTTTTTAATCAAGTGGTCTAAAGAACATAACAAGAGGTGCGAAGTTGACGAAGAGAATTAAATGTAATTTATGTGGAATGGATAACCACTTTGGCAACATGAAATGTAAGGGGTGCGATAATAGTTTTGACTAAAGATTATTGTAATTGTCCAAGTCCGCCATGCAAATGTACACCTGAAGTAAGAGGTGATACTTGTGAGCATAGAATACAAGGTGAATACTTTGAAGAAGAAAGAGAACATGGAACCTTCAAAGGTTATAAGATGTATGAATGTGGAATGGAAGGAAAGTTATACGATGATTGTAATTGGTTCTTTGAATCAAAAAAAGTTCTGTGTGACAGACACGTTGAGGAACACCGTGCAAGTGCTCAGAGGTTATGCGGTATTTGTCGTACGCCAAAGGCTGAATGTTGTTGTTGATACTTGTTGGTTTATTTAGCTGACAAGGTGGTTGGCTACCGTAGTTTATTATAGAAGGGGGTTATACCCCTTCTTATGAAAGGACTTTGTGGAATTTGTTACAGCAGTAATATTGAAGGTACTCTAAACAGTATGGATCTTTTGGTGTGTGAGAAATGCATAACAGACAACGAATGAGAATAAGTAATGGTCATGCTACGAAATTTTTATTGGAACAAGGGTATAACCACATTTGGCTCAAAGCCCACACAAAGTTTAAAGACAAAGTACAGTGTCAGGATTCTAGGTATTATGCTCTTGACTTATGGAATTTATTCGATGGCTTGTGTTTTGATTCCAAAGGTTATCTTTGGGCTATTCAAATTAAAACAAACGCATGGGCAAAAGCAAGTGACATTGTAGACTTTCAAAAAAATCATAAAATAAAATCGATTGTTCTCAATGTAAAAAAAGTAGGTTCAAGATGGAAAGTTCTTGAAAGAAAATACGAGTAAAGTTTATAGGATTGTATATCCTAGAGATAGGTCTAGGTGGCTAGACCTGTGTCATAATGAGTCGGTTTCAAATCGTGTGTTGAGTGATTACAACGCACGACTCAAAAGCACAGCATGGTTTAGGGTTATCGACATTACCCCTGTCTTCCAGACATTGACGCCACCAAACTTTTAATAACTTCAACTAAGATCATATATTATGATTAAAGATACTGAGTTTATGTGTGATGTTTGTTACAGAACATTCGATAGGTTATACAGAATCCCAACAGATGGTGGACAATTCTGTGAGGACTGTTATGAAGAATTATAGACCGCAGAGGGGCTTCATCTCTGCGGTACAAAGGAATAGAGTACGCAATTATACTCTGTATGATTAGTATGACAGTGTAATTTATTAACCTTATAGGGGGTGGTTCGTGATTAATCTTTAATCAACGAACTAAAAACAGTATAAAGAAATTCTATTTAAGATTGATGTAAACAGAAAAAAATGAAAAAAATTTTTAGAAGAAAACGTCAGAACGTCAGAGGGGCTGACGTTCTGACGTTTCCTGCGACTATCTAGGTTCTGTTTTTTGTCAGGAAATACAGGTCTTTTATAATGACTGTACTTAGGCACAAAACCTTCATTTCCAGTGAAACTTAAATAAGGTACGTACGTACCCTTAACAGAATGAGGGTGCATAAAACATATTCAATTAACATAGAAGTGGTAAAGGCTTTTGAGGAAATTGTAGAGAATAACCAACGTAGTAGAGTGTTAGACGCTTTGATGTTGGAATATTTAATTAAAAATTATACTGAGGGGGTTGCCCCCCTCACACCGAACGATTCCAGTCTTACCACAGAAAAGGAAAAGGGGTTATTATGATTACGACAAATAACGATAAAAATGTATTACGTGAGGAACTTATCCGCATACTTAGAGCCAATGGCTTCAACTGTTTTCCAATACCAAAATATCCAGACAGTTATGCTAACCCAAAAGGTGCTGATTCAAGATATGATTCACAAAGAACTCAGCCTGATCAACCAATAAGTGAAAGTGAAAACTATGGTTATATTCCAATCAAGGGGGCTGGAACTTGTATCATTGACTTGGATCATAAAGAGAACTACAGGGCATTTGCTGAAGAAAATATTGCCAATGGTAGAATGGTTATTGAGTCACCTAATGGGTGGCATATTCCAGTCAAAGGATTACTTGGTGATATTAAGAAAGTGATGTTGTATGATTATGCCATTGAACCAACTAAACAGATTGTTGAGATTCAAGGTTATGAGCATTATTGTATTGGTGCTGGATCTGATTTAATTGACAAGAAAACTGGTGACAGAGTTTATTATAAAATGCCAAAACATACAAACATAATTGACTTTCAATTCAAGAAAGACATACATGACTTTATTGATTTTATCTGTAAGTCTTGTAAGGTTAACCCACCAAAAAAGAGTGGTAGAAACGCACACTATGATATGCGACAAAGATTCAAGGAAGGAAAAATTCCAACCAAAGGAACTTCCAATGATTACTTTTACAATGCTGGAATCCAATGTCTTTCAGATGGAATTACACAAGGATTAGAACGTGACGTTATACTTTCAAAATCAATACCAGTGATAGAAGAAATCTATAACAAGTGGGCTGTGTCTGATGATTTTTCTGGAAGGACTTGGGAAAATGTGTTAACAAAAATTAATGACGCAATTATGAATGGGGAACCATTAAAGGAAGGTAGACCAAAAGGCGGGGGTGGCGATGTTGACACTGTAAAAATTGCACAGACAATTCTTGAAGAAAGAAAGTTATACTCTGACCTTGATCTTAAACAACTCTATGAAGCAAAGAATGGTTTCTTGGAAAACATAACAAAGGATCTTGGAAGAGACTTACAGGTTCTTTATCCAGCATTGACTGAATCAAATTACAAAGATGTGTTATTCAAATTAGAAAACCTTGCAGACAAAATGCCTGAAACAAATTCTGATCTAATTGTTTTCAAGAATGGAACTTATTCACTTTCACAAAGAAAGTTAATTGAAACAGAAGAGATTGCAGACATGGGATTCAAAGAGTATAACTATCTTGAAAATGCAGAGCCAACAAAGTTTATAGAAATAATGTTTGGTGATATTAAACTTGATCAATACCCAGTTGTAAAGGCTGGACTGAGATCAATTATCAAAAGCAGAATGGACGCAAAGATTTCGGTTATACATGGTCAGTCGGCAGTAGGTAAATCAACTGGTCTAACTATTCTAGGAATGATCTTAGGCGATGAATATCATTTTACAACAACTGTTGCAGACTTTATCAATGACCGTGCAACAAGATCTAAAATTAAAAACAAAAGGTTATTGGTCTTTCAAGATATGCCTGATCGATTCAAGGACTTTTCAATTATCAAATCCGTTGCAGGGGAACATAAACAAAGTATAAGGGGATTTAATGAAGCCAACTCTTCATTCACAAACAAGTTAAAGATATGGGGATCATGTAACTACTTACCTGAAATTCCAGAGAAAGAAAGAAACCCAATGTTCACACAAAGGTTATCCCTTATCGTCAACACTCGTACTGAACCCTTTGAAGCCAATGACTCTTTCGCTGAAGATGTTGCCAACGCTGAGGGCGAGAAAATTTTATCGTACTTGGTAAATTTGAAAGAAGAAGAATGTCAGTATGAAAATCCAAAAGCACTTTCAAAAAGATGGTTAGAAATTCAGTCACCTGAAATATCTTTCCTTGACAAATACTTTGAGTTTTCAGATAACACTGAAGAATATCCAGCAATCAGAGTATTGAAAAAATACAAAGAAGTAACAGGGGAAAAAATACCACTAGACACATTAATTAGCACTATGAAGAATGAAGGCTATTCGATCAAGTATGGCTCAAACATAATCACAAATATCAAAGAGAAGGTTATACAAGAAGAAGAAACAGAACCAACAGAAAGGCAAACAGAATTATGAGATGTAAACACTGTGGAATTGTAGTTCGTAATATGTGTCGAAGAACCGACCATTGTTTGGAAGAACAACTTTGTAAAACCTGTATAAGACTTTGTGATCTTTCTGTTCATCATCTAATACATTACGTTCACTAAACTTATATAATATCAAATACGTGGTTATATTAGGGCATGGCTAGACCAAGAATAGATTACAATACTCAATCAATATGTATGGAATGTAATCAAACTTATTCAAAGGAATTAAAATTGACAATGTGTCCTAATCCAAACTGTTTCAACTCTCATCTGAGATTCCAATCCAGAAGTAAAACTGCTAGGCACAGAAGAGAGGTTAAACGTTATGAAATATAACTGGAAACGTTGTAAATTATGTGGTGAAATGTTTGAAGAAGATGAACAGTTTAAACATCAAAGTCAGAAACACTTTTGGTACTTGGGTGATATTGTAGATGATTGAAGTTATATTTTTAATGATGTTAGGTAACGCTGATGTTTTGGTTGACTTGCAAATAGACATAGATGAACAGACAGAAAAAGTTGCAGAGTTAGAAACTGAACTTGAAGAATTGTTAAGTGATAAAATTGACAAGGGATCTAAAATGAATGTTTTATTTGTAGAATATTCCTTATGGGAAAAGAAGCATGAAGCTGAAGAATCACAAGCTATGGCAACGTATTACAATGCGAAAGCTAGAGAAGTTAAAGATCTATGGCGTGATGAATATCGTGACTATAAAGAATTAGAAAAACATGAAGAGCAGTTACAACATGACTTGGACACAGCAAAAGTATTGTTAGAAAAAATGGAAGGTGATTATGAAAAGATTGAAAAGGCAAATTCCAATCCAGATAGATACACAAACGTTTCAATCAGTCTAAGTAAGAACTGTCAGATTATGATTGAGTATGGATTGAATACTATTTGTCCTACATATCGTGAGTTAGTTGAACTCTTTGATACAACAAATCCTACTGCTTCAGGTCATTTTGTTGACATGGGTTATGACGTTAAGCGTGTCGGTGTCATGGATAGACATTGGAAATTCTATGAAACTGAAGATGATTTTGATTTGGTTATGGTTGATCCTGACGCACCATTTCAAAACAAATCAATTTTAATTGAAATTCAATCTAATACTTTTACAACACTTTCAGTAATTGGTAATGACAATTCCAGAAACTTTAATCAAGGAAGTTATACCACTTGGGAAAATTTCAAACAAACTGAAAACTGTAAAAAGATAATTGTAGCACCTGACATTGAATTAATCACTCAAGCAGTTGAATATGCAACAAACAACTGTAATGGTGAAATTAATATCTTAGAAAATACAGTGGTTCATAATGAACCAACACCACATAACGATAGAAATTGGCGTGAGTCACCAGCATTAGTTTATCAGAATTGGTTATATAACGCAATACAGAATAATAAAGAATTGAGGTTAGGGCTTGACTGATAAAAAATATAATAAACGATATGAGAATCTTCCAGCATGGAAAAGATTTCTGCACAAAAATACTGGCTTTCTAGTGATGGGAACTGCAATAGCAATCATCGCTATTGTTTGGACTACAATAGAAGCCGAGTCAGAATTTTTTCATTCATGGAACTGTGAGAAATTAGCATATTATATGGTAAGTAATCAAGGGTATGGCTATCCAGACCATGATGAACTGACAGAAGAACAACATATCAAATTGCATAAGTTATACGCTAACGAATGTAGTAACCAAAAATTCATTCCTATTGAGGAACATGGTACTTTAGATTACGGTACTTAAATACTAAAAGTGTACGAGAAAACCGTCCGTTTTTTAAGCCTTAAATATAACCTCTAATAGTATAACCATTATGAGATGGGAAGATGAACCAGCACAAGAAGTAATACAGGTTAGAAAAAATTATTTAAAAACATTATTGGTAGTCTATGCTGGGGCTGGTACAGTAATTGGTTATGCTTTAGGGTTCTATTTATCAGGAACAGGTGCTTGTTGAAATGCCTAGCCATTATGTTGTAGGAAAAGCCTGTCCAGCTTGTGGAAAATCTAAATGTAAACACAAGAAAAAAGTTAGAGTATTCTAAATGCAAGATAAAATAAATTACATATCACCTGAAACTTTTCAAAGAATACAAGATTATATTCCGCAACTTGGTATAAGGAAATGGAATGATCATGACATTATTATGCTTCTACGAATCCTATACTTTTGTGCTTTAAGACCAAGTGAAGGAATTTATCTAAAGAAAGAAAATTTTAACCTATATGACAGAGAAATATTTCTTGGTAAAACTAAAACAAAAAAGGCTGACTATGCTCACATACCACATATTTTTATTGATGAACTTGACAACTGGTTATCCACCAAAGATAACGGCAGACTGTTTGAAGGATTAACTTATGGTACTGCTTGGGTATGGTTAAAAAGAATGGGTAAAGCCCTTGACATTCAGGCTTGGCAAGTACATGAAAAAGATTCTAACGAAAAAACAAAGTTACACATCTTCAGAAAAAGTGTTGGTAAAGATATGCTAAGTGGAATGTATGGTGAAAAGGCTTCTGCAATTCCAGTTATATCAAAACAACTTAGACATTCAAAACCAAGTATGACTGTAGATCATTATTTAAAAGCCAGTCTTGAAACTGTGAAGGAAGCATGGTAAGTTACACTATTCTTATATAGTATAACCTTTTTGTACAAAATATTATGCCCTTTAAGAAAGGAAACAAAGCCCACAACAAAGGACACACTAAAGTAAAATCTCATTTCAAGTCTAAACCAAAGAGAAAGAAATAAGATGGCAAGTGTAAAAGGTCATTGTCGTAAGGCATACAAAAGAAACATTCCAAAGACTTACAAGAAAAAGTCTAAGAAGAAGTAGGATCGTTAGACCTACATTTTTTACAACGATGATATTTTTTAGTCAACGTTATTGATTATATCCCGTCCTATAAAAGTCGGTTCGGGAACCCTATAACCTCTACCCGTTGATTTTTTTCCTAGATAGTGACAAGTCGCACACTGTCGAGAAGCTTCCCAACAGTGTCTTTTCTTCCTAGATTTTTGGACTTTGCCACAGGTTATACATCTCATTCTATGTATCGCCCCTTGTACTTTGTTCTACCTTTTGAACGTCTGGAAACCCTAACGCCACAACAAGGACAGTACACGCCATCATACTTTATGAAGATCACGCATATAGAACATCTGACATAAGGTGAATCTCTTATTCCCCTTGCAGTTTTTTTGGGCTCGTATTCAGGAAGTAAACACTTACCTTTACAAGTACCCATCATTGTTCTATATTCACCCTTCTGTATTTTGCGTTTTTGGTTCTTCTGGAAACTCTTATTCCACAACAAGGACAGTATAACCCTGCGTACTCAATGTAGATACAGCATATTGTGCACTTGGCATAACCTGTTTTTTCCAAACCTCTTACTAATTTCTTAGGTTTGTAAATAGGATTTGTACACTTACCTTTACACACCATCTTTTTTCCCCCACCAATACTTGCCATAGTAAGCCATTCTCATTCCTAAGTAATGACACCTACCACAATGTTGGGAATGTACCCAAGAATGTGCTCTGTTTTTTGTTGCAGTATTGTTGACTTTGCCACAAAGTTTACACCTCATTATGCATAGCCCTCACTTTCTTCTTTGCTTTTAGACGGCTTCCATCTAACTTGTCCTTGTGTAGTATTTCTACCATCACGTTGTGCGGTACTATGCCAATTTGCGTGTTTGCGTTTTTGAATTGGATTGTTTTCCAATATCATATTGCAAAGATCACATTCCACATGAGTACATTCTTTCAAAGACTTTACCTTTGCTTTTCTTTTCTTCACGATGTTATCCTTGTTAAAGTAATAACCAAGTTTGCATTGGAATCTTCTTTTGACTTTATCAGCCATAGTGTAATCTTCTTTTTCTACAAGTTGGTTATACTCTTCAACGAATTTGAAAAACTTTGCTTTCATTTCCTCATCGAGTTGATCAAGAAACCATTCTCGTTTTTTGGCACGAGTTTTTTCTTTAGCCTTTTCTCTCATAACGTTGTAGTTAACTTGTCTTTGTACTGCTTTTTCTCTAAAGAAAGGTTCTAAAATATCATAACCTATTAAATCGGTTATACTATCTTGTTTTTCTTTAGTAGGAATCCTACCCACTTGATTATGAAACTCGAATGGTTTCAATCTTGTTATGTCTGGATAGTAGACATATTTTCTAGTTGCTTTTCGTTTTGCCATCTATCGTACCCTAAGAATTAACTTATGGGTATCGACTGGTATTAACTTTTCCCTGTCAAACCAAACAAGGGATCATCTTTTTTTGATCTTCGTTTTCTTTTACGCTTTTTTGGCTTTGAGTTGTTAAAGTCCTTCAAAGCCTGATAACTTTGTAGGGCAATTACCCCCCCTATGTGACCAATCTTTCGTATAACTTTGATCTGTTTCTCTCTTCTTGCTTTCTTCTTTGCAATTTTTATCTCTTCAACTGTTTGAAAATTAGTTAAAGTGATGTTATATTTTTTGCACAGAATTTCTTGAATGTCAATATCAAATCTATTCCATTCTTCAACAGAATATTTTTTGATATATCTCAATCACATCTCACCTTTCAACATACCGTTACCGTCAAGTTTTCCCGCCTTCATATTACCAAGTCCATCGCCCCGATAGAATTGTTCCATCGATTTGATTAATCTTTGTGATAAAAATTTCATGGCACTTAACAATTCTTCATTGTGTATGTTATCCATTTCAGCCATAGTTAACCAATCGTCAGCAAACTTGATATGAATTTCAAGTTTGTGACGACCGTTTTCCATGTCAGGTTTGGTCATTGAATACCCCTCGCACTAAAGCCTACTTCAGCTTGTAAATGCTGTTTCCATTGAAGCCATAACTGATAGTCAGCCCCAATTTTTTCATGGAATTCTCGTTCGACTATGAGATTTTCTATTGGAATGTTATCCAATTTCACAAAGTCATTCAAGGCTTCTTCGTTGCCACATCTTGAACAAATGTCTGTTGAGTTATCCCTTCTGGATAAGGCAGGGTATTCGGTATAACTTTTCTTACACCTGAAACAGTATGCTTCCATTAGTTTCCCACCTGTGGTGCACCAAATCTTTTGTCAACGTATTCCGTAAGATTTTGTGCCGAGTGCGTGGTTCCGTTAGGAAGTTCTTCTTCTATCATCTCAAGTAATTTGAGTTGACGTTCTTCAAGAATTTCCAATTCTTCATAGTACCCAATGAACTCAACGTATGCTCTTCGTTCCCATTTTTCATTATGGCACTTTCCTTTTGAAAGTCTGTCAATGAAGAAACCTTTGTGAACTTGTGAAGCAAGGTAATCCATTTCTTCTTGGATATGTTCGTATTGATCTATTGCTAGATCATATATTTTTTCTAAATTTTTGTTGATCATTTGTAGTCATATAGGTTATACCCTATATGATTCTACTGACCTTCTCGTTTTGTCACGCACTGTTCACAGTCGCATGACTCTTCAAGTTCAATCTCTTTGACTTTTGAGATTTTGAAGTTTGCCATCTCTAGGTTCTGTACAAAACTTTGAAATTCCCAGTGACTAAATGTCAAGGTTAAACCTTTTTCAAGTATGTCGACATAGATCCACATTCGATCTTCATCGTCTTTGTCATACCATATTGACATATTCTCGTCAAGGCTTTCATTCATGTCTAGTACGGTTGTGTTTGTCGAAGTTTTTTCTTCTGAACTCTCATCGACTTTGTCAGAATTAATGGTTGAATTTTTACCCACGACAAAAAAAATTGTTTCGTCCATTAAGGACTCGTCAGGTGGATTATTGACAGGTTATATATTCTGAAACTTTGTCTGCACATTTTGTGCAAAGAGTATAACAGCTCCAGATTTCCATGTCGGGATTTTC
>Ga0209404_10001678_pt1 | contig 14618 bp, 21 predicted proteins | sample TroAtlMetagenome_2_FD_187447 | JGI IMG/M metagenome (GOLD analysis project Ga0209404, IMG submission 187447) | Marine eukaryotic phytoplankton communities from Atlantic Ocean - Tropical Atlantic ANT8 Metagenome (SPAdes) (version 2) | ecosystem: Environmental > Aquatic > Marine > Oceanic...
GTATCTTTTACGAGGCGTATTCCGTTATGAAAAATATGTATTTTGTTAGGTAGAAAATTTAAACCAGTAAGCGCAGTTGTATTAGCTGTAAACGTAAATTTCTTCCTACGTTCAGCCGCATTTTGGTTGTTGGTTACTGAGCTAGTATTTGCGCCTATATACCCTGCCATTAGTCAGCTTCCTCTATTGTATTACCGTCTGCTACCCATTCTAAGATAGCGGCGTAGTGTCGATTAGCAGGGTCTAAAGGCACTTCTAAAGAAACATCGTCTATAACTGCTATAACTGAAGAATTTTCTCCATCTCTACCGCTTACATATTGTGCTGATGTAATATTCATATCTACAACTCCGCATCGGCTGTTGCGCCAGCATCGTAATAAGAGTAAGTAGAATTTTGTGCGTAATGCTGCGCTCTTACTTGATTAGGACTATCTGCTGTGCCACCCACAACACCTGTTAATGTTGGGCTTGCTCTCATTTCTGGAACATACCACCATTGGGAATAGTTGTGACCAGAACCACTTGTTATATTGCCACTGTAAGTTGCATTTGCCAATTTCTGAAAATATCTTTTGCACTTGGCTAAAGTTGTTTCATAATTTTCAAATTCGAAATCCGTTACTTTACCCCCAACCTCATATTGCATTCCAGTAAAATAAAACTCGTTGCTTGTGCTGCTAAGAAAATTACTTATACCGACAGCTTGATTTGCTTGCACAGCGTTAGCCCAAGATGTTGATAAAGTTCCGCTTGTTCGACTTGTTCCTGCGTGTATCCAAAGTTGCATAAGCAAACCTACTGCGTTGTCATTATCGTATGGACTACTCCCATCATCAACATCCGCAGGAATTGTTAATTCTATTCTATTCCATCCTGTCGTTGTAGTAAATAATTGTGATATATGCCTAGCATTATCTACATCATACAATTCAGCGGCAAATGTAAAAGCCCCACTTGCTTTAACATAAAAACTCAGTCTAGTTTCTTTTGCTCCTGCAAGCCCTTTACCAATACGTTGCAAATCATGTCCTTCAAAAGCATATCGCAAAAGCATTATTTCACCAGACGTGGGAGTTCTCGCTGTTGTGCAACTTAATTTTATACATTTTGAAAAGCCTGCCAAATCAGTTACGCTGTCTTGTGCCATTGTAACTCTGCCAGTAGTGCTTGAAGCGCATTGAAATCTATCTACAACAAAAACGGAACTAGCACCTATACCAGTAGTTGATATGCTTCTTTGTGAGACTTGACAGGCTCCATTTATAACAAGATTTTTGCCACCACCGCCTGATGCGCCAGTTCTTGCAAGTTCAACTAATTCGTTCTGCTTACTCATGTTTGCTCCAGAACACTCAATATAACGTCAACCGATTTGTCTGTGTCACTTTCTATCGTGACCGTATTTCCTTCTTGTAGAATAACTTTTCCATCAAGAACTGACAAGGCCGCACCACTTGGTAAAGGTACATCTTTAACCAAATGAACATATGCAGCCTTGACAGATATTTTTACTTGAGCGGTATGCACATTGGCTAAATTACATCCAATAACCACTGCCGTTGTTCCTTGCGGAACTTGATATACAGTTTCCTCAGACTTACCGACTGAAGCCGCTGTGTAGTTTTTAAACGTATTAGCCATATGTGCTTACCTCTTACCTAGATATCGTCAAGCAAAGCGCAAACAACACACTCAACAGTTGAAGCTGATGAAATTGCGTGAATTTTTGAAACTTCACAATTTGGTAAACGTGCCGCAAAACTTTCGTTTGGTCCTAAAACAATAGCATCATCAGTTGTTGCTGTCACTGCTCCTGCGTCAAAGCAAACATAAATAGAGCCACTATTTCCATCTACATTTTTAATATATAGAAACTTAACTTTATCTGTGCCTGCAACGGCTGTTGGTGCTGTAGAACTGTCTACTGCGGTGTAATCCACAAAAGACCCTGCAATAAGGTCTGAACTTGTGTTGTTTACTGAAGATAGTTTGTAGTACCACTTATCATTTACATCTTCAGGTGTAACAGTCGTTGTCGCTGAGAATGTTTTTGCAATCTCATCTGGAAGGACTGTAACTTCCATTGTAGCTTTCGCTGCGTCAGCCATGATTTTCTCCTTTTCTAATCAACCCAAGGCTATACTGAAAGCCAAGCTTATGCCTGCTTGATCGACATCGAGATTGGCTCTAGTTTGCTCTGCATCTGTCACGTTTAACGCTCCAGTTACAGTTACATCGCCAACAGAATTAATACCGCCATTAGACGTTATCGCACCTGTTGAACTGATAGCCCCACCATCGATGGAACCATTTGCTGTTATGCTATCGGAAGTCACGCTTCCAGTAGCAATAACATTACTTTGAGACGTAATATCGCCTGTTGTTGTCACTGTGGTAGCCGATATAGCCGAACCACTAATATTTCCTGTTGAGGTAACCGAGGTTGCAGTAATACCGCTGGCAGACATATCTCCGCTTGCTGTCACATTACCTGTTACCGATACATCGCCAGTTGACGTAAGCCCTGCGCTTGTCACCGCCCCACTAGCTGTAATTAATCCTGTTACAACCGAACCAGATGTAAGAGCATTTGTAGCTGTTAAACTGTCGGCACTGAGCGCACCAGAAACAGTAAGACTTGCTGTAGTAAAACCGCCAGTAACCGTTAATGCACCGTTTACCGTTACGCCATCTGTTGTTGTCTCTAATTTTTTACTGTTGTTAAAAAATAACTCAACAGCGCCATTCTCGTCCATTGTTATAAACGTCGGGCTTGTTGCGTCTACAGAGCCAAGAGTAATGTTATCGCCACGAATATATAACTCACCAGTGTTGTTTTTAATGTAACCATCGTTGCCAGTTGTGTTGTGATAAATTTGTAAATCAGTGTCATTACCAAAGTTTACAATAGCATCATCGTTTATTGTACCGCCAGTAGCGCCAATCTTACCTGTTAAATCTGTATTTAGATTTTCAAAGTTAGCGTCAACTTCATCATGCGTAAGCGGAGCGCCTTTAGTTGCACGTTTTACAATAGTCGCCATTAGTACGCCTCTATTTTCATACTCATGCCAGATCCACTAGTTTTAGATCTTTGACTTTCTTGATTTGCGCCGTCTATAGCATTTTTATACAACCCTGCCCATACCTGTATTCTTGGATCTTCTGCTAGGTAAGGTGCGCTGTGGCTAAGGCTACCGTACAAGTATATATCTGGATGGCTAGTTAAAATATTATTAGTAGCCGTACTCGAACTTAAAGCCGGCACTTTCCCATAGTAATACATCTCCAAGTCGTAATTAACATTAGGCGTCGGAAATAATTCTATTTCACTTTGAGTTAAGGCATAAAATAATGGTTTGTTAGCCGCATCCTGCGAAGCAGCTCTTTTCTTTTGCATTTCAAATAAGCTTACGAGCTCCAAAGGATTATGGTTAGTTCCTTCTAAATGTAATCTAATGGGCTCTAAAAAATCTGTGGGCAATACACTGTATCTAGAATTAACTGTAGCTGTGGCTCTATTCTCCATAAGTCTGTGCCGCAAATTTCTGTTAATATCTGCTTCAGCTAAACTTATGAATGTTGGAATAACCGCTGTTAAATCACTTCTGTTTAAAAAATCAGCGATTGTATTTTTTAGATCAGTGTAATTTGCTATACTCACAGTGTGCCTGCCCTTGTTCTAAAAACTTTATTATCGCCATCATTTAACCACTTACGTAAAGCCTTAGGGTCATCGACTATGCCCTGACGCTTTAATTCATAATACACGGAAAGTGGAATAGATGCTACCTTATTTACATCCCCATATTTATTAGGTGCTTGGTTGTATTCTTTTTTATTTCTATCAGCTATTGCCGTAACGTCTTGAACCGTTTCCAGCATATATTCGCCCTTATCTGTAACGTGCCAGTAAGTAGACGTTCCCATCATAGGATCTTTATCAAATAAACGTTTCTGACCCATTGGTTTCCCCTGAGTTAAAGTAGGGCGACTTGCGCCGCCCTGACTATTATTATGAAGTTAAGTCTGCACAGATTGCGTGTGCAGCTTCGTTTGAAACTTTCAAACCAGCTTCCACCAAGATCATTGACTTCTCAGCGTCACCAGTTTTCGCAAGCTCAACCTGTTGGATCGGACGTAGGTAAGCTACTGACGCATATTCTGGGTCTAGTAACCATCCGTCACGCTCACGCTGGAACCTGTTAGGGATCACAGACAAAGTTCCGAAATCGGATAAATAGACGTCAGCGGCCCCTATAATGGTGGTTGGGCTATCAGATGGAGCTTGGTAACGTTGCGCTGCAACACCGGCAAAAGCTGATACTTTTTGCTTATTAACCGGACCAACCATTAGCATTGAAGGCTCACCACCGGCTACGAATGCTTGCTGCATTGCATCCTTCAAAATGGTTTCTGTGAATGCACGCATATTACCGGCACTTGCATCTGTACGAGCTGTTGTACCGTCACCGGTTGTTAAACCGCCGCCTGTACCGATATTCTCGTTAGTTGCAATCCAAGCACCCATGCCGCCAGTTTCTCTCGCGGTAGATGCGTTTCCTGCTACGCTTGCATTATTTAGAAGCATTGTTGCCTCTAAGTCTCTGCGAATTTCCTTTCCGCGCTTAGCCAACTGATAACTTAATTCGTTGGTTCGGCCAGCAGTATCTTGGTCTGCAAGGTTGTCTGCAATGATTGTGGTTCTACGTAGAATTTGGGTATAGTTACCTTTTCTAGTAGTCGCGGCTGTAGCGGCAAATGATGCTACATCATCACCGTCAATCTGCGCCGTAGTCGAAACAGCGGCAAGCGAGTCTTCCTGCCACTCAAAGTAAGTGTTGGTCACATTTTCTGAACCAACGTTAGAAATAAAGGGCGTAGTTTCTGGCGAAATATTCTGAATTATATTAGATAATTCTTCACGAATACCTACAGCCGAATAGCCCGTAAATGTGTTTGCTACAATAGCCATTATGGCCTCCTATTACTTAGTAACGTGTTAATTGCAGCCGCTGCGTCTTGCACACGGCCAGTTTGTTTTACGCGCTGAAGCGCTTGTGTTTGTGCCGCTTTCGGTTTTGGCTGTGAGTTTCGAGATCCAGTTTTAAGTGTCTTAGACTTCGGCTTCGGCTTAGTCTTTGCCTTAATTGCACGAGTTTGTCCTCGATCATATAACATGGCTTTTCGAGCTAACTTCACAAGCGAAGCATTTGCTAGTCCACTTACGTCTTCCTCAGTAAAACCTTGGTTTATGAGAAAATCACGTAACTCTGTAGCTTCCTTCTTGGCGACTTTAGTATCGCGCCATTCAGGTATGAGGTCAGGCAAGATCTGTCTTTGTTCATCAACGTATCGAGCGTGCATTTGCGCGTTCCTCTCTTCGTTAATTCTACCCATTCTTTCTTGCTCTTGGCGTACAGCATCCAGTTGACCTTTACGTTCTTCCTTCTGCTTATTCCATTGACGCTCTGCTTTCGCTGCCATCACGGGGTCTGTGTCGTACAGTTTATCCCAATCCGGCTCTTGTTCCGCTGGTAAGTTCAACCGTTCTTCCAGAGCTGGAAGTAGTTGAGCATACTGAGCACGTTCACGTTCGACTTCTTCGAATTGAGCTTGCATACTACGTTTTGCGTCAGCTAACTCTTGCGTCTTACGTGTGTAATCTTTCTGTCTCAGGTTTCCACGTCGGAGCTCTTCAACTGTAATCTCTTCACCGTCTACCTCCACAGTATGTGCAAGTATGTCAAGAGATTGGTCTTCGAGTTCTTCAGCTTCCTCTTCGACTTCAAGTTCGCCCTCCGGTTCAGCTTCTTCTAAAGAAACTTCCTCTTCAGGCATTTCGGCTTCTTCGACAACTTCTTCTTGTGTCTCTTCGGCCTCAAGCGCGTTCGGCTCCGTTACGTTATCCTCTTCGGGCGTAAGTAGTTGCCTAATTGCATTTTGTGCTGATTGCAGATCATTCCCTTGTGGGTTGTTGACTTCTGACATCAAATTATCTCCTATTATGCGACTATTTTGATTTTATTTCAATACTCGCGTTATCAACCATTGCACGCAGCGCCTGCCTGACGGCTTCAACACCACGCAATTTCATATAAATAGCCTCGCGGCCATCCTTATCGCCAATGTCAGTTAACTCAAACTGTAAGTGGCAATCCCCTTTTATTTCGTCTAGCATTCTATTGAAATCGACGTCGCCCATTAAACGCTCAGCATACCGGCCGTCGTCGATAACTTGTTGCTTACTCTTCGTCATCTATAGAACCTTTAACTATGTCGGCCTGAGCTTTCATAACTTCTCTGTTAATAGCTAAATCAGATCTAATTTTTTCGACGTTAAGTTGTGTACCGTGTTTGGCTTGCATTTCTTCAGCTTTTACAAACAGCTCTGCGTCCAGCTCGTCACGCTTACGATCATCTTCCATTATCATTTTCTCCCGTTCTAAATCTAGCTCAGCAACTTTCTTTTGTATGTCGGCCTGTATTTGCTGTATCTGTACCGCGATAAGTTGCTCATTAATATCTGGCTTATCCTCTTGTGGCGGCGGCTGAAACTGGGCTGGGTCACTCCAAAACTGTGACGTATCTTTAAAACCAGCTAACTCAGTCATAGATTTTAAAGTGTTAGATAGTTTATTAATGTCAGTTAATGGGTTGACGGCGCCCATAGTTTGCATTGCCTCTTTCTGCATTTCGCCAATCTGGCGTAGCATCATCATGCGCTCACTATCTGAACCACGCCCAAGCGCCACGTTTATAGATACGTCCATGTTGGAGTTCCATACGCGAGGATCGATTGGCACAAATTCATTTGTAAGGCGAACCATCCTAGGAGCGTCTTGGTGCGTGGTTATTAAGTATAAAACAATTTCGTACAGGCGCTTCATGCCTGTCTCAGCAAAAATTCTAGCAATCATTTCTATGTGTTGCTGAGCCGCTGTAACAGTAGCGTTTACGGCTGCCGCCGTAGAAGACTGTAGAGCTGAAGCATCTAAACCGGCAGATGCCTTAGATATGCCTGTACGAGCTTCTTTGACTTCATCCATATATTGTAAAACTGGAAATGCTTGCTGGCCGACAAACGGCATAGAAAGCGGTTGAACCTGACCGGCGCTCCTCTGCCTGATTATGGCGCCCACCTCAGTTGATAAGACGTCGTCTAAATTTACCATACCTTCAGTCACGGCAACCCGTGGGTGAATAGACATAGCTAAGCTATCTAACGTGTTACGCATGATGTTAGATTTAATGCGCTGGACGTCGGCAACGGCGTCGGCGATTGACATACCGTAAAAGTCGTGAGCTTCTGGATCTGGGCAAAACGACGCAAACGGGGCCATGCCGCAAGGCTCGTTAGCTAAAATTTTATTACCGTCGCCGGCTGTGCATATCTTTCTGAGCTCTGCAATGCCGTCCATGTCGTAATCGACTTTTATGTAATTTTCGACATATAGAACTTTTTTCATTGCGTCGTCGTCACGCTCATTCATTTCATTAGCTAAGGCTGGATTACGTGTAGTCCTTTCGATGTTTGTATTCATGTCGTCGTGAGCTGACGCTAATGATGAAACCTCGTCGAAGTCATAACCCATAGAAACAAGCTCAGAAACTGTGACGATACGCCGGTGTGCCACATAGTCACTTTGCTCAATAGACTTTGCTTCGCGTGAAATTAGAAATTCTTCACATGGCACAGCTTCTAATTTTACACGTCCGTCTGGGTGCGTGTAAGTAATTCTAACAGCGTGCATCATTGGAGGCGGCATCATTTCGCCTGTCATCTCATCCATCATGGGCTCGCCCATAGGCTCAGACGCAACTATCTCAACTTCAGCGTCTGGGTCAGCCATAAGAGCGTTTAGCGCGTTATCATCTAAACCGCTTAAATCGTGTGTTTCATATTTTGTTCTGTCGTCCCAGTAGCATTTTAGAACACCGACTTTGCGAATTAACGCATCTTTAAAAGCAGCGTGGAGCTCCACAAAGCCATTATTGTCTCTGTTAATAATAAAATTTGCGTACTCTGTCGCCTGCTTAGCTGCCTCTACATCTTCTGGGCCCTGAGGTGAATATTCAACTGTTCTGTCAGTAGAATTAAAAATACGCATCAACGATGGCATAATCGCCTGAACGGTATCCCTCACATCCATACTTACGACTTGGCTTCGCCCGTCTTCCTCATTACCAAAAGGTTTGCCCTGATAATACTCAGTGGCAGATGCCCTGACAGGAGATACCCAGTTATCTGAGTAATCGATTGCGTCGTCGATCTCTTTGCCAAGAATGCCTTGGAGCTCGTCGTCGCCCATTACCTCAGGATTTAATTCAGCTTCGAGGTTTTGCGCTTTTATATAGCTGTTTAGCTCCAATTCGTTTATTTCGTTTTCCATGCTACTCACCTTCCAACTGGGATAACAAACCCATGCCGGTAATGCCAGCCATTATATTTGGGTCATATAAGTCTTTAAATTTTGCAAACCGGCTTTTTATTACCGCCGGATCGTTAGCAGTTCTGTCAACTAACATGATGTTGCTTATGTTTTCTTTTGTAAAAGGCATATCAAGGCCAGCTCTATAAGTTTCCATGACGCCTCCAGCGCTCCTATCCATTCCCTCTATAAGATTAACATAAGGAATATTTGTATAACCTTTATCAGTTAATTCTTTTTTAAATAAATCTACACCTTCTTCTAAACTTACATTTTTTGCGTCAGCGTATGCATTCATAGCCTCTCTTACCCCATCCTCAGTCAAAACCGTTTTGCCGTCTATTACTTCTGTCTGGTCAAATCTTAAATCTGGTTTAATTCCAAACTCTTTAAAATCTTTAATTTCAAATGGCTTGTCAGTTCTAATTTTTAAAGGAAATGTTTGCCCCTTTACTCCAGTTTTATCAGCTATCTCTCGGTCACTGCCAAAATGAGCTTTAAATCTATCGGCTGCCTGAGGTGGAGATCCTACGTGAACACCTAAACGATCAAAACGGCTTGGTATATATTTCTGGTCTGCGGCAGACGGCGCTTGAAGCATATTACCCTTCATTCTATTTACTGCCATGTAATGAGCTGCATCTTCGTATTTAACTTTAGGCTTTTGATCAAATTGACCGCCTGTAGACAAAGTAATATTTTTTAATGGTCTTTTGGGATTTCTCAATGGTGCATTTTTATATAGCTGTTTAGCTCCAAGACCACTAAGCCCAAGATCTAAACCGGCAAAGCCTGTATTTACTGCGGCGTCGCTATAGTTTCCGGCTATAAAATCTTTCACAGCCTGACCGCCTGACATTATGCCAGCGCTTACGGGTAGGATGTTAGCTAGTCCGGCGTTATCAAGAAAATTTAAAATGCCTGACTTGGGTTGACCAAACACACCGGTTCCACTTCCCGTCCTTGCATTACCAAATAAACTTCTTGATGTATCTTTACCAATGTAGGGCGTGAAAAAATCAGTCGCATTCTCTGCAAAAGTCGTATCTCTAGGTCTGATTTCTGGGCCAAAGCCGCCAGCTCTGCGAGAAATTTCTGACACTTCATCTAATATAGACTGAGAATAAGGTGGACGTTGTACAGGTAGTCTAGCCATTATACTTTACCTTGCTAAATTTATATGTTAACACCTTGTTAAAAGGAGAGAGTAAAATGGAAGAACTAGAAACAATAAGAAACGAAATTACTGCTTTAGCATATTTAACTTGGCCTAATAAAGAAGACTTGCCAAAAGAAGCTGAGGAAGCAATAGACGATATTATGGAATTAATAAAAGACACTATTGAAGACCTCTAAGGTAACTTTCTAACAAATCAAACGTATAGGCTTCAGCTCGATCTGCACCTTCGTTCTTTAATTTACCAAAATAAGTAGATGCTTCATCTACAAATTGTTGGTCTATATTTTGGCTTAACTTTGGGTTACCCATATAAGATCTTATATCTTTTGGTAAAGCGTCCATTTTGCCGGCTGCAATTTTAGGTAAAGCTGTATCTCTTGCACCTATAATAAATGGTAATTGACCTTCAAAAGTCATACTACCAGTGCCTTCTATTTTAGGAACAAAAGCACCGTAGGATGGGTGGTCAGAACTTTTAATCATTCCTGATAAAAGATCTGGCTGGCTCATTCTGTAGCCAACACTTAAAGCTTTTGAGTTTACTAGATCTGGGTTAGTAACTGCAAAGCGTGCGGCGCCAACATCAGGTAATCCTAAATCTTGCATTAATCTGCTATCAAAAAATTTTATAAAAGCTGCGCGTCTGCCGCCCTTTTGATTAGATAACCATTCAGCAAATTTTGTTTTATTTCTAAAACTTGGTATATCTTTTATTTTAGGAAATTTATTAGCAATAGCTTCGTCTATTAATGGAAAGCTATTAGATCCTACAGGGCTCGACTTTAACATTTCTCCATAAGTTTCTGCCATGTGCTTAGAAAAATCTCCTGATCTTTCACCCATAGGCATATAACTTAATACAACGTCTTCGCCTCTAGCGGCTGCTTCTTTAAATGCATTTGCCTTAGATCTCATAGCTGTGGGCTCAGAAGCCCAAGTACCTCTATTTATTTGATCCATATATTCAGGACCGCCGTAAGTTCTTACAGGATTTTCTAATAAACTATCATTTATTTTTTTTATTAATCTATCGTTAGAAGTTCTATCTCCAGTGGCAAAATACATTGTTTTACCCTGTAAGTCAGACGGGCTCACAGTTTTAGGTTTTATTAAATTGCCTAGTAAATCACCTTCAACATTATAATTAAACGGAGCAGTCCTATGCTTATTTATAGAAAACCCAGAATAAAGAGCTGGGTCTTTTAGTCTACTAGTGTCTAATCTGGGCTTTTTAAAATAGTTAGAGCCCTTCATAGTAAAACGTATTATATCGTCTAAAAGACTAGCCATCTAACGCCTCTTCTTGTAAGTCATTTTCTTACCTTTTTTCTTAGCAGCTTTCTTTGCCGCTGCCATGCCTTTTTTAGAATAAGAGTAATGCTTACCGCCGACTTTAGGCATAATGATCATCCAAATAAGTTTGCCCTATAATACAGCATTTTAATATAAAAGGAACCCCGTGCGTGAGGGGAGGGCTACGCACGGGGGAGCTGAGGAAAAAGCTCTCGCGGTAAAAGTAAAAAAAACCGCTAACCTATTGTCTCATTTTTAGCGCAAGTTTTCAATTTTAGATTTTGTAAGTTACAGTACAAAACGAGCAGGAGATAAAAATGCCGTATAAAAGTAAAGAGCGGCGTAAGTCATATAACAAGTCTTACGGCATGAACTGGTATCTCAAAAACAGGGAGAAGGTCATAGAGAACACTAAAAAAAATGTTCAAAAACACAGAGAAAAATGGTGGGAATTTAAGTCAACACTAAAATGTGAAAAATGTGGCTTTTCGCATCCGGCTGCTATCGACTTCCATCACCCAAAGTCAAAAGGCGACACAAAAGTCAGCCACTACGTTTCTCATAAGCAATGGAAACGCGCATATGAGGAAGCTGCAAAGTGCCAAAAATTGTGTGCAAACTGTCATCGCATTTTACATTACGAAGAAAAAAAATCGTAAGTCATTGATTTCTTTAAATATTTAATTGCATTATTAACTTGATGTTAACAAAATAATAACTATATTAATAGTATAAGTTAATTTTTAAGGATTTTAAAATGTTAGATCAAATTAATAAAGCTTTCGCAGAATTAGATGACAAAATGCACGTTTCTGCAATCGAGTTTGTCAAAGAAAAAAAAGCTAATTGGGCTGAACTTTATGATGCAGAGCGCAAAAGAGTTTTTGATAAAGTAAGAGCTTGTGAAATAAATCGAATGAGAGCTTCTCAAATTATGCGTAATTGGATCAAAATGTATTTTGGATCAGAAGCAATGCATGATCTTATCAGATGGAACAAATTAGAAATTATCATCGAAAAAATTCAAAAACAAACTCAAGCTAAAATTGACCGACGCAATGCACAGATTATCAACGCATTAACAAAAAAAGAAGTTACTGAAATTCCAGAGTTTGAATTGGTTGAATATTCAAATGGCTTGGAAGGTTTCTTCGATGTAGCTGGTCACAAAGTACACATCAGAACAATCTTAGCTGGCGGTTATAACATTCAGTGCCTACACGCTAGAACTTTAGTCAATATCAAGTAATTAATCGGGGGCGTAAGCCCCCACAACCTACGGGAGAAAAATATGAGACTTTACACTAATAAAGACGGCCAGTGGTTTGGGACACAAGCTGACGCTCGTAAGGGCGCTCCAAGAAACTGGGTAGAGGTTGACGTGCCTACATCTAAGCAAGAGCTAATTAACTGGCTCAACGCCAATCAAGTCGGCGGCGGTTACGACAAGCCGGTGGATAGTGTCGTGGTTGCACCTTATGATCCTGACGCACCGGCTGGTCCGTACGAGCCAGAGCTCGAAAGCTCAGACGACGTCAGACTTATTAAGAGTGCTCAAAGCTGGGTTGCTTGGGCTCTCGATAACTTGGAAAGAGGCGACACTACTACAGCCAAAGAAATGCTAAAGAAGGGCTTAAAGGCTCAGAAGGGAGTAGCGTAATGAAAAAGAAGGGAAACGTAAAAGGTCACACAAGTGTGACATTTGATAGTTTTCTTGCCGCTGGATCTCAGCTCGGACATAGTTTCTCACTGTCTGGGCGAGGCCACGGGAGGAAGAATAGAGTTTTGGACGGCTCGACAAACAGAGCTGCAAGGCGCGCAGCGGCTGCGTCTAAGCGTAAGGGAGTAAAGTAAATGATTACATTAACTGATAACGAGGTTCGGTTACTAATCGAATGTGCGCGTGAAGGTATACCTCACCTACCAAATGGTGCAACACCAGAGGTACGAGATATGCTAGACATTAGAAATATTCATAAGATTGTAGAAATGGATATTAAAGAAATAACCATTACTGTAACTGGTGAAAGAGTTGAGGGTTTAAATGGCAAGAAGTGGAAAATTGGACACGACCACGGAGTGGCAAAATGAGTAATGTATTCGCTCTATTTATTAACAACGGTGACGAGTGGGAGCTCGTCGCCAATAATAAACTAAAACAAAATTTGGAATTACATTTTTATTATGACTACAATGGATATACGCATCCAAAATTTAAAAGATATTATAATAAAAGTGATGGTAGAATTATCGAAACTGACGGGTCAGATAAAGAAATAAATGAGGCAATACAAAAACTTAATAAAAAAAATAACACCGACCCGTAAATTTTAATATTTTGTATGGTAAGATAAAATTAGACAATAGGGAGATTTGTCGTGACAACCAGTAAAGCTAATAAACACTTCACGCCTATTAACGGTAACGCAGCAAGAGTAGTGTTATCGAAGGGTGTACACTTTAAACCTAAGAAACAATTTAAAAACGTCTACAAGGACCCAATTTATTTTCGTAAGGCTGACCCGTTTGCAATGGGCTCAGAGAAAAAACTCTACAAGGAAATGGTTGGCAAAAAAGTTGGGCGCATAACAGTTCTGGGAAGAGACTTAAAAATAAAAAAGAATTGCAACGGCACGATGTGGGTTTGCAAATGTGCGTGCGGAAATTTTTTGATGCTAAGATCGAAAAGAATTAGAAAAGGTGAAAGTCAGGACAGGTGCAACGAGTGCCTGTACATACAGGAGCTGAGAAACAGATAGAACAAATTGGTAAGCCGTGAGTGCCGGTGGTTTTCAATATTTTGCACCAAACCACGCGCAGCTAAAGCCGGTCTAATCCGCTGGTGATTTAGCACTAAGGGAGCCCTGACCTCGGCTCCCTTTTTTACACTATGCCACGAATTTCACGACGCAGCGGCTTGTTCCAAGCGCCCGTGGCACTCGTACCGTAAGCCATCGTCGTGTGATGGTTAGCTAAAGACAACGCAATCGCGTCAGCCCTGTCAGGCGACGCTATGCCACGCTTTTTCATGGCTTCCTTACTTTCGACTTGCAGCTTGCCGGCGCTGGTAAAGTGATAGCGTGGAGCTGCCAGCTCAGCCCATAGAGCGTCGTCACGGGGCAGCTTGACGTCCATACCCTCTAGCCAAGCCTTTACCTTAAACCACAGCTCAGCGCGTAAATTTAAATACGTATCTTTCTGTAGGGCACGCTCAGACACGTTTAAACCACGCGCCGGCAGACCCAGCTCACGCAACCGGTCTAAAACGCCGGCGCCGAACCCGTTGCTATCAACAATAATCTCAGCCGGCTTCTTCGAAGGCTGCATGGCGTCGTACTCAGCTTTCACGGCGCCGGTCAACTGCATCAAGTCGAGGTTACGCCAGACAGTCATAGGATGAATAACGGGGCCCTGACGCTTACATAAAACGGAGCTATCCATGCCCTGACGGGCTACGTCGAGGCCCCACACGGCAACGGTATCCTCGTGGATCTTTATGTCGTTGTTCATGGCGTGGTCAATTAGAGCCACGGGAATAACTGTGTCCTCTTCTGACGGTGGAAAATTTCCCAAAACGCGCACATGGAACGCCGGACTATCTTGCCCGTAGCGCTTCTCCATGTCGCTGACAAAGTCGTCAGCAACGCGAGGGCTATCGACGCAGCTAACGTGCATCGTGTGCCAGTCTTCCTTCAGGCGGTTGTGTGTGTC